>ENA-OQHD01000569-OQHD01000569.1-human-gut-metagenome-genome-assembly--contig:-NODE-569-length-12888-cov-4.081106_pt1 | contig 12888 bp, 16 predicted proteins | sample MGYA00242560_ERZ504711 | MGnify/ENA primary metagenome ERZ504711 (study PRJEB26092, sample SAMD00036198) | human gut metagenome | host: Homo sapiens | study: EMG produced TPA metagenomics assembly of... | reverse complement strand
GCTATCATAATACAGTCCAAGTTCTCTACACATTCTACCGTTCACATTATCTAACGCTTTCTTATATTCTGCATACGTTGGAGACAGAACCATTAAATTAGGAATGAATATATCGTTATATCCTTTATTTTGTAACTCTTTCTGCATTTTTCTCTGTGCAATAAATGCTGGATGGTATTTCATTATACCGTTTTTCATTTTAGCACCTTTCCATACTTTTTCTTTTAGTCTTTCATATTCACTTTCACTCATATCACGATAATAGGCTATCATCTCATCTGCGGTTCTGGTTTCTTGTGCAATCCCACCTATCATCTTCGCACCTATTCCCATAATAAAAGGAACTTTCAATGTCGTTTCATCGCAATATTCTAATATATTCTGTAGTGCCTGCTTCTGTTCCAGAGTCTTCAACCTTACATTAAGAAATGGTTTGAAATGACTTTTAAAATAATCTCCCCATTCTTTTCCCGGTAGCAAAGACTCAATTGCATTTTCAACGGTTTGATAATCAAGTGCCTCATTTGCTTTGTCTGCGTCACCATCATCTATAAATTGCTTCAAAGCTTCAAGTTCTGAGTCTTTTAAAACTTTTTCCTGCACTTTTTCTTGATAAATACGAAGAAGAATACTTTTGTCGCCAGTTTCCAAAAGGCTCTGTATGTCTTTAATACTAATACCGAGTTTTCTATATACTGAAATCTTTTTTAAAGTTTCAACATCTTGTGCAGTATAGTTACGATAACCATTGTTATCTTTATCCACTGACAGCAATCCTTTTTCTTCATAATACTTAACTGCACGCTTTGTCATTCCAACCTCATTTATAATTTCATTTAATAACATCCGATGCACCTCCTTATGATTTATGTTGATAGTATAAGCGTATACGCTGCGTGCAGGTCAAGAGTTTTTCGTCTTTCTTCTAAAAATGGGCAATCCCGATTTCAGGACTGCCCATTCATTCTGCCAATTATGCGATTTTTTCCTTGCTTGCACCGATTTCTGCATCAATTGATGTAAGTTTGATGTAAATCGCTGTTTTTTTCATCAAATGAAGTACGTCCCGTCTATTTGGTAAAACTGGTACATCTTTACATCATCTTAATAGAGCTTTGCACCTGCCGGAATGTGGTCATCTACCATCAGAAGATGAAGCTTTTCTTCGCCTTCTTCTTCATGAATAGCACTGAGGAGCATACCGCAAGAGTCAATGCCCATCATCGCTCTCGGTGGAAGATTTGTGATAGCGATAAGAGTCTTTCCAACCAGTTCCTCCGGCTCATAAAAGCTATGAATACCGCTTAAAATGGTTCTGTCTGTGCCTGTTCCGTCATCAAGAGTAAACTGTAACAGTTTCTTTGACTTCGGTACTGCAACACACTCTTTAACCTTTACTGCACGGAAATCTGACTTGCTGAATGTATCAAAGTCTACCATTTCCTCAAACAAAGGCTCAATCTTTACTTTAGAAAAATCAATCTTTTCAGACTCAGTTTTTACATTTTTTTCCAGGTGCTTCAGAAGCTGTATTATTTACATCATTTTTCTTATTTACACCATCTAAGGACTTCATTGTCGGGAATAATAACACATCACGAATAGCCTGAGCATCTGTCAGCAGCATTACCAGTCTGTCGATTCCGTATCCGATTCCACCTGTTGGCGGCATACCGATTTCCAGTGCATTCAGGAAATCTTCATCTGTGTGGTTTGCCTCTTCATCACCGGCTGCAAATGCTTCTTCCTGTGCTGCAAAACGTTCTCTCTGATCAATCGGGTCATTTAACTCTGAGTATGCATTACACATCTCACGTCCGTATACATACAACTCAAAACGCTCTACATAATTCGGGTCTTCCGGATTCTTCTTTGTCAGTGGTGAAATCTCGATTGGATGATCTGTTACAAATGTTGGCTGAATCATCTTCTCTTCACAGAACTCATCAAAGAAGAGGTTCAGGATGTCACCCTTCTTGTGACGTTCTTCATATTCTACATGATGCTCATCTGCTAATGCTTTAGCTTCTTCGTCTGTCTTAACTTCTGCAAAATCAACACCTGCATACTTCTTAACAGCATCGATCATAGAAATTCTTTCGAATGGTTTTGCCATATCGATAACTGTTCCGTTGTAGCTGATAACTGCGCTTCCGCACACTTTTTTCTGCGAGGTAACGGAACATACTCTCTGTCAGTTCCATCATTCCCTCATAGTCTGTATATGCCTGATATAATTCCATCAGTGTGAATTCCGGATTGTGACGTGTATCTACACCTTCATTACGGAATACTCGTCCGATCTCATATACTCTCTCAAGTCCTCCGACGATCAGTCTCTTCAGGTACAATTCCAGAGAAATACGGAGTTTCACATCTTCATTCAGCGCATTGTAATGTGTCTCGAATGGTCTTGCTGCCGCTCCACCTGCATTGCTTACCAACATCGGAGTCTCTACTTCCATAAATCCACGTCCATCTAAGAAGTTACGGATCTCTTTGATGATCTTAGAACGTTTGATAAATGTCTCTTTTGACTCTGGATTCATGATCAGATCTACATATCTCTGACGGTAACGTGTATCGGTATCTGTTAATCCATGGAACTTCTCCGGAAGGATCTGTAAACTCTTAGAAAGAAGTGTCATCTTCTCTGCATGGATAGAAATCTCTCCTGTTCTTGTTCTGAACGCAAATCCTTCTAATCCGAAAATGTCACCAATATCAGAACGTTTAAAAGTCTGTGTAAGAGTCTGTTCCGATCGCATCTCTTGCAACATATACCTGGATACTTCCCTGCAGATCCTGAATGTTGCAGAAAGAAGCCTTACCCATAACTCTCTTGAACATCATACGTCCTGCGATAGATACATGAATCGGATTGGCATCCATAATGCTTCTTCTCTCTTCATAATCTTTCTTCAGAACCTCTTTCGCCTGCTCTTCATCCATTCCCTCTACGTCTGGTGTCTGATGGTCTTTTAAAAGTTCTGCTTCATGTGCTTCATACAGACTCTTCACTTCCAATGAGTGATGTGTCTGATTGAATTTTGTAATCTGAAATGGATCTTTTCCATTCTGCTGAAGGTCTGCTAATTTCTCACGTCGAACCTTTCTTAACTGGTTCACGTCCTGTTCCTGTCCGTTGTTCTGCTGCTTAGCCACTTTTTTTAATTCTCCTTCCTTATCCGAATTCAGACCTCCCGTGTGAGAGAGGCCTGAGTCATGTATTCTGGTTATTCTTCGACGGATGCCCGTCTGTCTCTTATTTTATAATGTTATAATGAACGGCTGATATCCAGTACCTTGTACTCCATTACTCCAGCCTGTGTCTCTACAGTTACGACATCTCCGATCTGTTTGCCCATCAATGCCTGGCCAACCGGTGATTCATTGGAAATCTTTCCTTCCAGACTGTTCGCTTCTGTAGAACCAACCAGTTTGAATTCCATCTCTTCATCAAATGTGATGTCGAATACTTTTACCGTACATCCGATATTGATCTTATCAAAATCAACTTCGTCTTCTACTACAACTTCTGCATTCTTAAGAATTGCTTCCAGTTCTTCGATACGTGCTTCAATGTCTCTCTGTTCATCTTTTGCTGCATCGTACTCTGCATTCTCTGATAAGTCTCCCTGTTCTCTTGCTTCTTTGATCTTCTGGGCAATCTCTCTACGTTTTACAACCTTGAGGTTCTCAAGTTCATCTTCCAGTGCTTTTAAACCAGCATAAGTAAGTAATTTTTTCTTTGCTTCCATCTGTCTCCTGCTCCTTTTTCTGTTCCATATTACCCTGACATTTTTATGCCTGAATCATCTATCTGAATAATTAATCTGTCATAGAATAATGATACTTTCACAATTTCATTATTATACATAAATGCATGTTTTATGTCAATCTTTTTATCACCTGCAAGTACCCGTTTTTCCTTTATTTTCAGCATTTTTGTACATTATACGATTGCTTTGTCCAGAAGTACTTCCAGTTCCTCATAAGATTCCACCTGATTGATCGCATCCCTGAGTTTTGCAGAACCTTTCATTCCTTTTGTATACCAGGCGACATGCTTACGCATCTCCCTGATTCCGATGAAGTCTCCTTTGAATTCAATCTGCAGTTTTGCATGTCTTAGCATCGTCTCTTTGATCTTCTCCGGAGTCGGTCTCGGCGGAACAACACCGGTCCTTTCGTATTCCTGGAGTTCGTGGAATATCCATGGATTCCCCTGTGCACCTCTTCCGATCATCACACCGTCACAGCCTGTTTCTCTTCTCATCTGAAGTGCCATCTCTCCGGAAGTCACATCACCGTTTCCAATCACCGGAATGGATACAGCCTCCTTGACCTGACGGATGATATCCCAGTCTGCTTTTCCGGAATAGTATTGTTCTCTTGTCCGTCCGTGTACTGCAACTGCTGCACCTCCTGCATCTTCGATAATCTTTGCGATCTCCACAGCATTGATATTATCATCATCGAATCCTTTTCTGATCTTCACCGTTACCGGCTTTTTAATTGCCTTTGATACTGCCGATACGATCTCATGTACCAGCTCTGGGTTCTTCATAAGTGCAGATCCCTCTCCATTCCGCACTACTTTTGGCACCGGGCATCCCATATTAATATCCAGAATCTGAAATGGCAGTTCTTCTATCATCTTTGCCATCTCGCTCATAATCTTCGGATCCGATCCAAAAAGCTGCAATGACACCGGATACTCATCCGGATGGATTGCCAGCAATGCTTTTGTATTTTTATTCTTATATTGCAAAGCTTTTGCACTGATCATTTCCATACAGAGAAGCCCTGCTCCCTGTTCTTTACATAAAAGTCTGAAAGGCAGATCCGTTACTCCCGCCATCGGTGCGAGTATATATGGATTTGCCAGATTAACATTCCCGATTTTCATTTTTCTACTCCTGTTATCACACTCAGATTACAATTATCTGTAACTTTTTTCAAGAAACACACAGCACTATATATCAGATAAGACTGCCCCGAACATTCCTACACGAAGCTTTCTTGATATATAGTGCTGCATATTTCTTTGCAAGTCTACACTGTCAACACTGCAGATTATTTATTTTTTTTCATTTTTTTGCGTAAATGAACCGAAGTCCCTTTAACGTAAGCTGTGAATCATATCACATCGATCATATCGGTCTCATTTGCAATTATCTTGCCAAGTCCGCCGGTTGCCACTACTTTCGCATTCGGATATCCGGATTCTTCTTTCATTCGTCTGATAATATATTCCGTCTGACCGATTTGTCCGTATACAAGGCCGGCCTGCATTGCCGTAATTGTCTCTTTTGCAAGAATTGATTTCGGTTTGCGGATCTCTATTGCCGGAAGCATATCTGCCTCTCCCCAGAGAGACTGTGCCGAAGTCCTGATTCCAGGTGCGATCACACCTGCTTCAAATGTTCCGTCCGGACCGATCACGTCAAATGTTGTTGCTGTTCCAAAATCCACAACAATTGTTGGTCCTCCGTATAAAGTATACGCACCGACTGCATCTACAATGCGGTCCGGACCGACCTGTCTCGGATTCTCTGTGACAATGCGGATTCCGGTCTTAATTCCAGCAGATACAACCACCGGTTTTACGCCGAAGTATTTGATGATCGCACTGCCAAGTGAATGCATCACATCCGGTACTACGGATGCAATGATCACTGCATTGATCTTGGAACTTTCAATCCCATGTCTTTCTACGAGTTCCTGTAAAGTAATTCCATATTCATCCGATGTTCTCGGCTGCTTTGTCTTCATACGGAATGTACCAAATAATTCTTCTTTGTCAAACACACCAAGTGTAATATTTGTGTTTCCTACATCGATTACAAGAAGCATCTTTCTCCTCCTGTTTTGTCTGCTGCCTTCTAGTTACTCTTCGCTGTTTATCTCTTCGCCCAGGAAGAATACTTTATAATATAACTGCAATGCCTGCAGAAGATCCTGTTTTTCCTCTCTGCAGCTGCTTGATCTTAAGCTGGCTTCCGATCTCATCGAACATCGGATCGAATTCCTCGGTCGATACCTCAAAGCATAATTCTCCGTCTTCTTCAAACACCAGCGTAAGGATTCCCCCTTACGTCATGCACATACAATACGCACATAATCTTCAGTTCATTCTTCACATCATCCGGAAGCTGTTCAAAATCCGGATTCAGATAATACTTTTCTTCATATGAATTAGCACCGCAAAGCACTACTTTTCCATCATACATATCCATATACTCCTCTAACTGATACCTCTCCGGCATAGATTTCTTTCTCTTTTCCATCCGGCGTTCTTACAATCAGTTCTCCGGTCTGATTGATGCCGATAGCATATGCTTTATATTCATTCCCCGGTTCCAGGACCTTGACCTCCCGGTCCTTATTCACCAGCATGGAATTATAAAGTTCCTGCAATCCTGACAGATCTTCTGTCTCCTGAAAGATCTCATAATATTTTTCAAAGATTTTCATTACTGCTGCGATCAGCCCGGAACGCTTTATGCGCTTTCCGAGTTCCATCTTAAGTGATGAGGCAGTTTCCTTAATATCATCAGGGAACGTATCCTGATTCACATTAATTCCCACTCCGATCACTACATGATTGATGTAATCGATCTCTGTACTCATCTCGGTCAGGATACCACAGATTTTCTTTCCATTCACAACGATATCATTCGGCCACTTAATCTTTGTCTCAAGACCGGTAACCTCCCGGATTCCTTCTGCCACGGCAATCGCCATGATCAGTGTAAGTTGTGGCGCTTTTACAGGCGGAATATCCGGATACAGCAATATCGTCATATAGATACTGCTCCCGGATGGCGATTTCCAGACGCGGCCCCTTCGCCCTTTTCCTGCCATCTGCATATCTGCAACAAATAATGTCCCATGAGGTTCCTTATTATTTCCGGCTTCCTTTGCCCGGTTATTTGTGGAATCAGTCTCATCATAATATATGACGTTCTTTCCTGCCCACTTTGTATCTACCAGACTGTCGATCTCTGCTTTTGACATAACATCCGGACTTTCGATAAGGCGGTAGCCTTTGTTACGCACCGCCTCTATCTGATAGCCTTCCTTCTTAAGCTGATCGATCACTTTCCAGATGGCTGTTCTGGACACCTGGAACTGTTCGCACAGCTGTTGTCCGGAAATATATGTATCATTCTCTTTTAACAAACGTAATATTTCTGATTTCATACTCTGTCTGCTCTTGCCTACTCTCTTTCACCAAGTGTTGCCACCATGACAGCCTTGATCGTATGCATACGGTTCTCAGCCTCGTCAAATACCTTTGACTGCGGAGACTCGAATACTTCATCTGTAACTTCCATATCGTCCAGTCCGAATTTGTCATGGATCTGTTTGCCGATCTTCGTCTTCAAATCATGGAATGCCGGCAGGCAGTGTAAGAAGATAGCCTGTTCTCCTGCATTTTCCATTACTTTCTTTGTCACCTTGTATGGGGACAGTTCACGAATACGTTCTTCCCATACTTCGTCCGGCTCACCCATGGATACCCATACATCCGTACAGATAACGTCTGCATCTTTGGTTCCGCTTTCGATATCTTCTGTCAATGTGATGGTTGCTCCTGTCTCTTTTGCATATCCTTTGCAAGTCTCTACCAGTTCCTCATTCGGGAAATAGTTCTTAGACGTACATGCCACAAAATGCATACCTAATTTGGCACATGCGATCATCAGGGAATTGCCCATATTGTATCTTGCATCACCCATGTATACCAGTTTGATACCTTTCAGATGTCCAAAATGTTCACGGATCGTCAGCATATCCGCCAGCATCTGTGTCGGATGATACTCATTCGTCAGTCCGTTCCATACCGGAACGCCTGCATATTTGGCCAGTTCCTCCACAATCTCCTGTCCGAATCCACGATACTCGATTCCATCAAACATTCTTCCGAGAACTCTTGCTGTATCTTCGATACTTTCTTTCCTTCCCGATCTGTGAACCCGAAGGATCAAGGTAAGTCGTTCCCATACCCATATCGTGAGCAGCTACTTCGAAAGAACAGCGGGTTCTGGTACTGGTCTTTTCAAAGATCAATGCCACATTCATCCTCTGTATTATCAACCGGAATCCTTTTTCTTTTTTACTTTTAATTCTGTGGAAATGATCAAGCAGATATGTGATCTCTTCCGGTGTGAATCTTTCAGTGTCAGGAAATTTCTGCCTTTTAAAATCCATTGTTTTGTACCTCGTTTTTATTCTTTGACTTTTATCTTATGTCTTTTGTCTACTTTTCTTCTTTTTTATCATCTGCGCCAATCTCTGTAACAGATTTTACCAGACCTGCAATGCTCTGGATCTCTGACGGGATGATGATCTTCGTTGCTTTTCCATCAGCAGCTTTTGCAAATGCTTCCAGACTTTTCATGGTAAGAACAGCCTCATCGGCTCCTGCTTCTTTCAGGAAACGAATTCCATCGGCATTTGCCTGCTGTACTTTCATGATGGCTTCTGCCTTACCTTCAGCCTCACGGATCGTGGCTTCTTTCTGTGCTTCTGCTTTCAGGATAGCCGCCTGCTTCTCAGCTTCCGCATCCAGAATTGCAGACTCTTTGTGGCCTTCTGCCACAAGGATTGTAGATTTCTTCTCACCTTCTGCACGTAAGATTGCTTCACGGCGTTCACGTTCTGCCTTCATCTGCTTCTCCATTGCATCCTGGATGGCTGCCGGTGGGATAATGTTCTTAAGTTCCACGCGGTTTACCTTGATTCCCCAAGGATCGGTTGCCACATCCAGAGATGCTCTCATCTTCGTGTTGATCGTCTCTCTGGATGTCAGTGTCTGATCCAGCTCCAGATCACCGATGATGTTACGAAGTGTTGTCGCTGTCAGGTTCTCGATCGCCATGATCGGATTCGCCACACCATAACAGAACATCTTCGGATCCGTGATCTGATAAAATACAACGGTATCAATTCTCATCGTTACGTTATCTTTTGTGATAACCGGCTGCGGTGCAAAATCCACTACCTGCTCTTTCAGATCCACTCTTCTTGCCACACGGTCAAAAATCGGAATCTTAAAGTGAAGTCCGGTTCCCCATGTTGCCTGATATGCCCCAGTCTTTCAATAACCAATGCCTGCGCCTGTCTGACTACCTTTACACAGGAAATCACCACACAGATAATAATCGCTAATAAAATCAATCCAAAAAGTCATACTCTACTCCTCTCTGGCATGCACGATCAGTTTCACGCCCTGAATACCATTTACTACAACAACTGTGTTCTTTAGAATCTTTCCGTCCGGCTCATCCGTCTTAGCCGACCATATCTGACCGCAGATCTCTACCTGCCCTTTTGCCTTTATCGTATCAATATCTTCTGTCACCAGTGCATGCTGTCCGATCAGACTCTCTGCGTTCGTCTTCTGTCTCTCCTGATTGAAGAACTTCACCGCGATCGGTCTTGTCAGAATCAGAAGCAGAATGGAAACTATAACAAATACTCCGATCTGCACTCCCAGCCCAAAACCGACAAGTCCTGCACAGAATGCGATCAGTGCTCCTCCTGCGAACCAGATCGTGGTAAGTCCCATTGTCGCGATTTCAATGATCAACAGTACAATGAATATTGCCAGCCAATAGATCACTCTCATAAGCCGTCCCCTCTTTTCCGTATATATTATTTCTTGTTCACTATATTACTATACTCTGATAAAGAAAGCAATTTTCTTCTGTAAAATGAGTGGATTGTATCTCATTTAATTACATTTTCCTTCTCTGTCTTGCAGCTTCGAACATCAACACCGAAGAAGCGATTGCCGCATTCAATGACTCTACCTGTCCAAGCATCGGGATCTTGACATAGCAGTCTGCCATGTCTGCGATCTCGCGTCTCAGGCCATTCCCCTCGTTCCCAATCAGGAATGCACATGGATTCGTCAGGTCTTCCTCATCATAGGAATTCGTTCCTTCCAGATGTGCAGCATAAGTGGTGATACCTTTGTCTTTTAAATCCTGTATTCCTTTGCCAAGATCTTCCACATATACGAACGGCATGCGGTATATCGATCCCATCGTTGAGCGGATTGTCTTCGGATTATAGACATCGACGCATTCTCTGTCCATGAGGATGCCGGTCACGCCGGCTCCTTCTGCTGTACGCAGGATGGTTCCAAGATTGCCCGGATCCTGCAGATGGTCTAATACCATGATCAGCGGGCATTTTGCCGAAGTCAGTTCGTTGATTTCATGGTTCATCTGTTCCACCACGCACAGGATTCCCTGAGGGGTCTTGGTATCTGATGCATGGGCGAATACAGTATCTGTCAGGTCTTCCACTCTTACTTTAGAGTCTTTCAGGACTTCTTTTACGGTATCTTTTTCTTTTTTGTAAAAGGATTCGGATACATAGACTTCTTTTAACTTGTCGAGCGGCACTTCCCTGAACATACGGATTCCCTCTACCAGGAAAACGCTTTCTTCGTCTCTTAATTTTCTCTTCTTCTTTAAATTCACCAGACGTTTGATTCTGGCATTGGATGTACTTGTGATCATATATGTTGTTCCTCGTGTTTCTTATTTATTTACATTATCATATCATATCCTCCATTGAATAAAAACCCCCGGAGGTATACCAGACCTCCGGGGATGTTTTTGCATCTCAAAATATTTTGCTACATTTTTACTTACACCTTAAACCGATACCCAACACCCCATATCGTCTCGATATACTGCGGGTTGGATGTATCTACTTCTACTTTCTCACGGATTTTCTTGATATGCACCGTTACCGTTGCGATATCCCCAATGGACTCCATATCCCAGATCTCCCGGAATAACTCTTCTTTCGAATATACGTGGTTCGGATGGCTCGCAAGGAATGTCAGCAGATCGAATTCCTTCGTCGTAAATGTACGTTCTTCTCCGTTCACCCACACACGTCTTGCAGTTGTATCAATCTTCAGTCCTCTGATCTCGATCACTTTATTCTTCTCTGCCGCACTTCCGGTCAGACGGTCGTATCTTGCCAGATGCGCTTTTACTCTCGCCACCAGTTCACTTGGACTAAACGGCTTTGTCATATAATCATCCGCACCGAGTCCCAGTCCCCTGATCTTATCGATATCATCTTTCTTCGCAGATACCATCACGATCGGTGTATTCTTCACATCACGCACCTGACGGCAGATATCGAATCCGTCCGTTCCCGGCAGCATCAGATCCAGGATCAGAAGATCATAATCTTCGTTCAGGGCTTTCTGAAGTCCTGTATCTCCGTCATTTGCAACCTCTACGGTGAACCCGCTCAGTTCCAGATAATCCCGTTCCAGATCTGCAATTGCTTCTTCGTCTTCTACTATTAATATCTTACTCATTGACTGGTACCTCCTGATACTTTCTTAGTACAAAATACATTGTTGTTCCGGTCTCTTCTCTGCTTGTTGCCCAGATCTTACCGCCGTGTTCTTCTACAATCTTCTTTACTACAGACAAACCGATTCCACTTCCTCCGGTGGAAGAATTTCTCGATGCGTCGGTACGGTAAAACCGGTCAAAGATATTCGGCAGGTCTTTTGCCGCAATTCCTTTTCCGTTGTCTTCCAGTTCAATCTGTACAAAATCTCCTACATCTTTGACACGCAGATTGATCATTCCCTTTGGTTTGTCCATATATTTCAACGAATTGTTGACAATATTGTGAATCACACGTTTTACCTGCTCCGGATCTGCAATGATCCGTACATTCTTCTCTACATAATTAAAATAACCAAATCCTACATTCTGTGCTGCCAGTTCAACCGACAGGTCATCCGCACAGTCGTTGAAATATTCATTCGCCGACACGATATTAAAATTGTAAGGGATCTTATTCGTATCGATCTTAGAATATAATGTCAGCTCATTGATCAGCGTATTCATCTCTGTCGCTTTATTGTAGATTGTTCTGACATACCGGTCTATCTTCTCCGGTGTATCTGCAACACCATCTATAATTCCTTCGGCATAACCTTTGATCGTTGTCACAGGTGTCTTCAGATCATGTGAAATGTTACTTATCAGTTCTTTACTTTCTTTGTCATATTTCAATTTTTCTTCGGCACTTTCCTTCAGGCGTCCTCTCATCTCTTCCAGGCTCTGGCAGAGTTTTCCAAGTTCATCGTCAGCCTCCGGTTTCAACTCAAAATCCAGATTCCCATCCTTGATATTCTGCGCCGCTGTCTGCATCTTGCCGATCGGCCCCATAACCGCACGGTAAATCCATATAATAAGAGCTGCCGAAGTAAGTATCAGTATCACTACAATTCCAATCAGGATTTCGTAGAAAAAATGTCCAACCTCCGGAATTACATTGGATACATCTGACACAATGAACGCACTTCCCTTATTGCCGTCATCATATATGAAATCTACCTGTTTTACCAATGCTTCTGCATCTCCGCCAAGATAAATTCCGTTCTCCGATGTTGTATCTGTATCTCCATATCCCGGCAATTGTTCGATCACCGCTTTTACACGATCATCATCGCTGCCCGTATATACGATTGTTCCGTCTTTTCTCACCAGCAGATATGCATTCTTATTCTCCAGTTTTTTATTAAACTGATCCAGTTCTGTCGCATCTTCCATCTCAGATGCCTGCCCTGACATATCCTTCAGTTCATGATACGGCTTCTCCGTAACACGTGCAAGTACCTGCATGGAATTCGTAAAATCAGAAATCGTCGTTCCTGTAATCCCATAATTCTTCTCCACCACTCCGATCTGATAGTGGCATACCATCGAAAACCATCATGGCTGCCATAAGGACCGGTATAATGATAATCGTAAAAAAATGCTATAACTAATCGCGTTTTCAGCTTCATGTATCTGTCCTTCCACTAAAAAAAAAAATTTATAGCAT
>ENA-OQHD01000568-OQHD01000568.1-human-gut-metagenome-genome-assembly--contig:-NODE-568-length-12904-cov-3.824685_pt1 | contig 12904 bp, 16 predicted proteins | sample MGYA00242560_ERZ504711 | MGnify/ENA primary metagenome ERZ504711 (study PRJEB26092, sample SAMD00036198) | human gut metagenome | host: Homo sapiens | study: EMG produced TPA metagenomics assembly of... | reverse complement strand
GGCATTGAGAATAGCGATGGTAACACAAAAGTTCCATTTCATGGCACGTTTTCTCGCCATGGCAGAGCTTAAGTAAACTTAGCTCTGCTCATCTGGCTTAACGGAAAACCTTCGTTTTCATCAGAAGGACACGCTGAAGAGGTTCTTTGAGAGATTTGAACAGAACAGGCTCACTATCAATCGTTTCAGAGCTGATTGCGGATCATGTTCCGAGGAAATCGTGGAGGAAATAGAGAAACACTGCAAGTCCTTCTATATCCGCACTAACCGCTGCAGTTCGCTCTACAATGACATATTTGCTCTCAGAGGCTGGAAGACTGAGGAAATCAATGGCATTGAGTTTGAATTGAACTCTATCCTTGTTGAGAAGTGGAAGGGTAAAGCATACCGACTTGTGATTCAAAGACAGAAACGGATGGATGGTGTGCAGGATCTTTGGGAAGGAGAATACACATACCGTTGTATCCTGACTAACGACTATGAATCTTCCGTAAGAGAAATTGTCGAGTTCTATAACCTTCGTGGAGGAAAGGAACGTATCTTTGATGATATGAACAATGGTTTCGGGTGGGACAGATTGCCCAAATCCTTCATGGCCGAGAACACTGTGTTCCTTCTTCTTACAGCACTTATCCGTAACTTCTACAAGGCCATTATCCAAAGACTTGACGTAAAGAGGTTCGGACTCAATGCAACAAGTCGCATAAAAGCGTTTGTCTTCAGGTTTATCTCTGTACCAGCCAAGTGGATCAGGACATCAAGGCGGTATGTGCTGAATATCTATACCTGTAACAATGCTTACGCAGATATTTTTCAGACTGATTTTGGATAACGCCTACAACTTATGGGTATGATACTGCGTATTGTCTCAAGTCGCATTGTGGGGTAAGGGGATGTTGTAGGCAGAAGTGGGTGTTTCTGCCTCAATTTATCTGATAATTCAGTAATGAGAGGACGTGTACACGCAAGAAGGACGTTGAAGGGCTTAGTTGCGGATTTGAGGCAGGTAAGAAAATACAAAGAATTAACAGCAACCGAGAAACTGAAATACCGTATCGCAGTGAAAATGACGGCAGCCGACTACTTCCGCCTGCTGACACGATCGCATGAGGCGGGCGTATCACCAAGCGAGTACATGAGGGAATGTTTCCGTAACGGTCATGTGAAAGAACGGCTGTCGGAGGAACATGCCGGATACATCCGCCAACTCTGCGGCATGGCTAACAATCTCAACCAGCTTGCGCGTAAGGCAAACGCCGGAGGCTTCCACGATGAACGGTGGGACTGCAAGGTGGCAGTGGCAAGGATTCATGAACTTATAACCAAGATAGGGATATGATGGCGAAAATCGTAAAAGGAAGCGACTTCAAGGGTGCGGTGGATTACATCATCGACAAGAAGAAGGATACGCAGATAGTAGCAAGCGAAGGCTTGTTTATGGAAAATCTGGAAACTATCGCCATGAGTTTCAATGCCCAGTCACGGATGAACGATAAGGTGACAAAACCTGTCGGACATATCGCGTTGAGTTTTTCCAAAGAGGATGAGTTACGGCTGACGAACCGTATCATGGCAGGCATCGCGCTTGAATATATGGAACGGATGGGAATCAAGAATACGCAGTTCTTCATCGCCCAGCATTTCGACAAGGAGCATCCGCACGTGCATATTGCTTTCAACCGCATAGACAACAACGGCAATACCATATCGGACAGGCACGAGCGTCTGCGCAGTACCCGCATCTGCAAGGAATTGACCTTGAAATACGGCTTGCATATGGCTGGCGGAAAGGACAATGTCAAACGCAACCGCCTGAAAGAGCCAGACAGGACGAAATATGCGCTTTACGACATCATCAAAATGGAAGTCGGCAGATGCGGCAACTGGAACGTGCTTATCGCCAACCTGAAACGGCAGGGAGTGGAAGTACATTTCAAGCATAAGGGGCAGACCAGCGAGGTGCAGGGTGTTGTATTCTCCATGAATGGCTACCATTTCAACGGCTCCAAAGTGGACAGGCGTTTCAGTTATTCCAAGATTGACGCGGCTTTGCAGCACAACAGATGCAGGGAACGTATGGGAATAACAGCCGGAATATATGAAACGGCTACACCAAGCGCACCGTCCGGCACGGCACAAAGCGAGTTGTTCAACGGCTCTTGGGGATTGCTAAAAAGCAGTGGCTCATCTTATAACGCTGCTGATGCGGAAGCCAATCAGGAAATGGTGGATATACTTCGCAGAAGGAAGAAAGTTAAGCGCAAGAGAGGTGTTGGGTTCTAATATTCTGTACTAATCCAATTCTCACGACACTTGCGCTCTATATTCATTCGGAGTGTAACCTACCTCTTTCTTGAACAGTCGGGTAAAATTGTTGCGGGTACTGAAAACCGAGATTATAGGCGATTTCATTAACGGTGTCGTCTGTAGATGCAAGTTCCGTCTTGGCTATTTCAATAGACTTGTCATGAATGAAATGCAGGGCGGTTGAACCTGTTTCTTTTTCAATAAATCACTGAAATAGTTGGGCGAGAGGCAGAGCTTGTCTGCACAATACTGTACAGTGGGCAAGCCTATCCGTTTAGCAGCCCCATCATGGAAGTATTCGTCAAGCAACCGCTCAAATCTTGCGAGGATGTCTCGGTTTTGGTTGTCGCGTGTGATGAACTGACGGTCATAGAAACGTGTGCAGTAATCAAGGAACGTCTTGATGCTGTCTGTGATGAGGTTCTTGCTGTGACGGTGTATCGGATGGTTCAATTCATATTGAATCTTGTGGAAGCAATCCATGATGATTTGCCGTTCTTCCACACTAAGGTGCAATGCCTCGTTTGTCTCGTAGGAAAAGAACGAATATTCACGCATTATCCGCCCGAGAGGTGTATTCCGCAGCAGGTCGGGATGGAACATAAGCAGGTAGCCATCTGGTTGGAACTGCATGCCGTCATCTTCCGCACCGAACACCTGTCCGGGCGCGATAAATATCAGTGTGCATAATTATTCCTAAGTCTGTGAAACCGGAACGCATGAAGCAGAATCTCGACATATTAGACTTCACCCTGTCGGCCGACGACATGGCACGGATAAAGACGCTGGATACCGACAAGCCTTTCTTACTCGGCTCGCACGAAGATCCAGAAATCGTAAAATGGTTCATGCAGTACAAAAACGCCTGAACATCAACAACCATATTTCGATAGCCGCTATCGACTATATTAAGAAGTTATTCGTATATGCCTTTATTGTAATCCGTCATGTACTGAGTAAATGTTTTGCCTGTTTGCTGTTTGAAGAAGCGCATGAGATGGCTCGGATCAGAGAAATTGAAATCATCCGCCATTTCACTGACAGTGCGGTTGGAGAATAGCAATTCGTTCTTCAGTTCCTCAAGCAGACGTTGTTTTATCAAATGGGTAGCTGATACTCCGAATTGGGCTTTTACTGAGTTATTGAGTGTGATGCGACTGACATGAAGCATGTCTGCATATTCCTGCACCCGCTGGTGGGTGCGGATATTCTGTTCCAACAAGTCCTTGAACCGAAAAGCGAAATTGTTTTAGCAATTTCAGCGGGCAAGCAATAGGCGGCAGCGTATGTACGATTGATAATCAGCAAAAGATAATATAGTAAGGAAACAATGATATTGTACGTATCGGACACTGGATTCATCAGCTCATACTTAATCTTTCCGAGCAGCCGCATATATTCCTTCATTTCGTCATGTGTGGCATTGATGTAAGGCGGCGTATCTGTCTGGTAACAATACAAAAGGCGAAAAACGAAGAACTTGTCGGCGATAAAAGTACGCATGAAATCTTCGCGGAATATAAGGAACGTGTAATCCAACGCCGTCTCATCTACATGCCACTCTTGTTGCTGATGGGGTGAAAGCAGGAGAACCATGCCGTCGCGCAGTTCAATCTTGCGGAAGTTCAGTAGCAAATATCCGTTTGCCTTACGGAAAAAGTAGAAGCTGAAGAAGTCTGTCTTAAACCGCTTGTTTTCTGTCAGCACAAGTCCGATGTCCTTGTTTATGGCAGTATTGATGTAAAAATCCACGCCGCAGCGTGTCTTGTTGAACGGTACGCTGACCAGTCGATCAGGGTTGATTATCTCGTCCATATCCTTGTCGTTTTTGCAAAGATAATAATTTCATTTATCAAAATGGCATAATTACCGTTTTTTCAGGCATAGATGTTTCGCCGGATTCTTCCGAACTTTGCACCCGTAATCAATAACAAGACATATAGTCATGAAAAAGACATCTACAGTACAATTGGTGCGCAATGCCACCTTGAAAATCAGGTATGCGGGACACACCATGCTAATTGACCCCGTTTTAGCCGACAAAGGCACTTTGATATCGGCCCTCGGTGTGAATAAAACACCGAGGGTACACCTCACCATTCCTATTCAGGATATTATCGGAGGCGTGGACATGGTGCTCCTGACCCACAATCACATCGACCATTACGAGCCGAGTGTCCCCACACATTTGCCCAAAGAAATTCCTTTCTACGTTCAGCCCCAGGACGCGGACGCCATCAGAAACGACGGATTTACAAATGTGATACCCATCGAAGAAATGAAAAACAATAGACGGCATATCCATTTACCGCACGACCGGACATCATGGTTTCGGGCAGATCGGGCAGATGATGGGACCTGTATCAGGTTATGTGCTAAAAGCCGAGGGCTTCCCGACCGTTTATATAATGGGTGACTGCCGATGGGAAGCATGTATCCGAGACACCGTGGAACGGTTCAATCCTGACTATATCGTGGTAAACTCCGGAGGTGCAATCTTTCCCGAATTTTCCAAAACGGACGGTCCTATCATCCCCGACGAGAACGAAGTGATGCAGATACTTGACGAATTGCCTTCGCATATCAAGCTGATAGCCGTACACATGGATGCCATCGACCATTGCCAGACCACCCGTGCAATTCTGCGCAATGAGGCAACGCATCACGAAGCCGACATGAGCCGGCTGATTATCCCGGAGGACGGAGAAACAGTTGTGTTATGAGTGTCTGCATTAAATCCCTGATCAAAAAACATGAACATAGTGGTAGGGTGCACTATAGGATGCCCTTACTGCTATGCCCGTAACAACTGCCGCCGTTTCCACATTACCGACGACTTTTCCGTGCCTGAATACATGGAACGAAAACTGCGCATCATCGATACGTCCCGTCCTCATGTGTGGCTCATGACAGGAATGAGCGATTTCTCCGATTGGAAGCCTGAATGGAACGCAGAAATTTTCGAGCGGATCAGCAGCAATCCCCAGCACGCCTATATCTTTCTGACGAAGCGCCCTGACAAAATCAGTTTCTCCTCTGACGACGAGAACGTATGGATGGGCGTGACCGTTACGCGCAGTTCCGAGAAAAGGAGGATTGATGATTTGAAAAAGAATATCAAAGCACGACACTACCATGTCACGTTTGAACCTCTCTTCGATGATATCGGCGAGATTGATTTCGAGGGAATTGACTGGATTGTCATAGGCACAGAGACCGGAAACCGAAAAGGAAAGTCATATTCGCGCCCCGAATGGGTGCTTAGCATTGCAGAACAGGCAAAGGCTCATGGCATACCGGTGTTCATGAAAGAGGATTTGCTGCCGATTATGGGCGACGAAAGAATGATTCAGGAATTGCCGGAACAATTTACCAGACGAATACAATGAATATGGATACAATAAAGGAAATAGATGTAAAGAGTGTAATGACCAAATCCTCTCTGCCGGTGGGAGGATATTCGGTCAACCCTTATGTAGGGTGTCCCCACGCCTGCAGGTATTGCTACGCATCGTTCATGAAACGGTTCACCGGGCACACCGAGCCGTGGGGTACGTTTTTAGATGTAAAAAAACTGGAAGCCGATAACGAATCCTCATAAATACGACGGTGAACGTGTTGTAATAGGGTCTGTGACGGACGGTTACAATCCGTATGAAGAAGAATTCCACCGTACCCGAAGGCTGCTCGAAGAGCTGCGAGGAAGCGATGCCGAGATTATGATATGCACAAAGTCCGATCTTGTCCTTCGCGATCTCGACCTGTTGAAGAGTTTTCCCAAAGTGACTGTGTCATGGTCTGTCAATACGCTCGACGAGCAGTTCTGCGCAGATATGGACAACGCCGTAAGCATTGAACGCCGTCTGAAAGCGATGCGTCAGACATACGAGGCAGGTATCCGCACCGTATGCTTCGTCTCGCCCATATTCCCCAGAATAACAGACGTAAAGGCAATAATAGAGGAGGTAAAAGATTATGCTGATTTAATCTGGCTTGAAAACCTGAATTTACGCGGGCAGTTCAAAGGCGGGATAATGACGTATATCCGTGAGAAGTATCCTGACCTCATACCGCTTTACGAGGAAATTTACAATGAAAAAAAGGCTTGAATACTGGCAGGCATTGGAGCAGGACATTTCAAATTACGCCAAGGAGCAGGGCTTCCCGTATCGTATAAACGATCTGCCATACGGACGCTCGGAAAAAGGCAAACCTGTCATCGTAAACTACTTCTACCACGAAAAAATACGATTGACAAAATGAGGCTATGCCGGACTGATGCAGAAAAGTTGTAGCGCGGATAAAAGCACCATGTATGTGGATAATATCCGGCAATCTTCCGAGCGTATGCGGGAGATGCTCAACACGCTGCTGGATTTCTTCCGTCTGGACAACGGCAAGGAGCAACCCAACCTTTCCCCTTGCAGGATTTCCGCAATCACGCATATTCTTGAAACGGAGTTCATGCCCATTGCCATGAACAAGGGGCTGACTTTGATAGTGGAGAGCCACACCGATGCGGTGGTTTTGACCGACAAGGAACGTATCCTGCAAATCGGCAACAACTTGTTGTCAAACGCCATCAAGTTCACGGATAACGGTAGTGTATCATTGGCAGCGGATTATGATAACGGTTTGCTGAAACTTATCGTTGAAGATACCGGTACGGGCATGACCGAAGATGAGCAACAACGAGTATTCGGTGCATTTGAACGTCTTTCAAATGCCGCCGCAAAAGACGGCTTCGGATTAGGATTGTCCATCGTGCAGCGTATTGTGGCGATGCTCGGTGGAACTATACGCTTGGAAAGCGAGAAAGGCAAAGGGAGCCGCTTCACGGTGGAAATTCCCATGCAGACAGCCGAGGAACTGCCGGAACAGACAATTCAAGCGCAAATGCGCCATAATCATATCTGCCATGATGTGATTGCCATCGACAATGACGAGGTACTTCTCCTTATGTTGAAAGAAATGTATGCCCATGAAGGGATGCACTGCGATACCTGTACCAATGTTTCGGTACTGATGGAGCTGATACGAAAAAATGGAATACAGCCTGCTTCTGACGGATCTGAATATGCCTGAGATAAGCGGTTTTGGAACTGCTGGAACTGTTGCGCTCATCCAATGTAGGCAACTCGAAGAGTATTCCCATAGTCGTGACAACCGCTTCGGGCAGTTGCAGCAAGGAGGAACTTATAGGGCGTGGATTTGCCGGATGCCTGTTCAAGCCGTTCTCCATATCCGAACTGATGGAGATTACGGATAAATGCGCATTAAGCAGCATATTGGATGAAAAGCCGGAGTTTTTCCACTCGCTATCTTATGGCAATGAATCCGTCATGCTGGACAAACTGATAGCGGAAACCGAAAAGGAAATGCAGGCAGGTCAAGGATGCAGAACAGCGTAAAGACCTCCAAGAACTGGACACACTTACACACCATCTGCGAAGTTCATGGCAGATTCTCCGTGCCGACCAGCCATTGAGGGGAACTTTACGCCCAACTTCATGGAAGTGCCACTCCAGATGACGAAGCGATATGCAAAGCGGTGACCGGCTGTGCTGGATAAAGGTGCTGAAATTATCCGGCAGGCAAAAGAAGAAAGGAAAAATACGAAAATGGATAAAACAAGAATCATCGTGGTGGAGGACAATATCGTGTATTGCGAGTTTGTCTGCAACCTGCTGGCACGGGAAGGATTCCGTACCGTGCAGGCTTACCACCTCTCGACCGCGAAGAAACTTCTGCAACAAGCCTCAGACGGGGACATCGTGGTTTCTGACCTACGACTACCCGACGGTGACGGCATCGACCTATTACGATGGATGCGCAAGGAAGGCATGACACAACCGTTAATCATCATGACCAACTATGCCGAAGTGCATACGGCAGTCGAAAGTATGAAACTCGGCTCGCTGGACTATATCCCCAAGCAGCTTGTGGAGGATAAACTTATGCCTCTGCTTCATACCATCCTGAAAGAACGGAGTATCGGACGAAATCGTATGCCCGTTTTTGCCCGTGACAGTTCCGCCTTTCAGAAAATCATGCAACAGATAAGATTAGTTGCCCCTACTGATATGAGCGTGCTGATATTCGGAGAGAACGGCACGGGCAAGGAGCATATCGCCCACCATCTGCATGATAAGAGCAAAAGGGCAGGGAAACCGTTTGTGCCTGTGGACTGCGGTTCACTCTCCAAAGACCTTGCGCCCTCGGCATTCTTCGGACATGTCAAAGGCGCGTTTACGGGTGCGGACAGCACAAAGAAAGGATACTTCAATGAGGCAGAGGGTGGCACATTGTTCTTGGATGAGGTAGGCAATCTCGCATTGGAAACCCAGCAGATGTTACTCCGTGCCATACAGGAACGGAGATACCGCCCTATAGGTGACAAGACGGACAAGAGCTTCAATGTCCGCATCATCGCCGCCACCAACGAGGATCTGGAGAAAGCGGTCATTGAAAAACGTTTCCGACAGGATTTGCTGTACCGTTTGCACGACTTCGAGATAACTGTTCCGCCCTTGCGTGACTGTCAGGAGGACATCATGCCGTTGGCGGAGTTCTTCCGTGAGATTGCCAACAATGAATTGGAATGTAGCGTGACTGGGTTCGATGCGGAAGCCCGTAAGACATTGCTGACCCATCCGTGGCCGGGTAATGTCCGTGAGCTTCGGCAGAAGATAATGGGCGCGGTGTTGCAGGCACAGACGGGAGTTGTCATGAAAGAGCATCTGGAACTTGCCGTAACGAAACCGACCTCACCTGTCAGCTTCGCCTTGCGAAACGATGCGGAGGACAAGGAACGCATCTTACGCGCGTTGAAGCAGGCAAACGGAAACCGCAAGGTTGCCGCCGAATTGCTCGGAATCGGACGTACAACGCTGTATAGCAAGTTGGAAGAGTATGGATTAAAGTATAAATTTCAGCAATCATAGCCCGCAACTTGCCGAAAATAGAAGTAACGGTTAAACCGGATTATTCAGCGAAGATAAAAAACGTCCTGTGATAAAAATCATGGGACATTTTGATGTGTATCCGATTTTTATTGCTACTTTTGTACCAAGACGAGAGACATTGACAGCAACTCACAGCAGAACGTAGAAATAGACAGGGTTGCCAAATCATTACCTCATTTTTACCTTATCCTCAGAACTGCTTGCTAATAAAGTGGTTATAAAAATCTTCCAGAATTAGCGAAAATACTGAATATATGGCGGATTTGCCATGACGATTTACTTTCAACACCCTATTTTGATATAATCGAGGGCTTGTTGTATGGTATCCTTGCCATTATGTCATATTGATGGAAAAAGGCAGGAAAAGGAATGGTATGTTCCCAATCCTGCCATATATATCCGCACACTCGTTCACATTTTTATACCTTTCGGTTTGCACTCGTCACGGACGTTGAATCCCGGCCGCCCGATGATGATATGGTCGGCAATAAAATTGCCAGACGGACTGCGTTCATTCACCGGGCTGCGTATCTGCGGCACATCTTCGGTGTGTTGTGGAGCTACGTTTCGTACACCTTCCGCATCCGGTTTGACCTCCTGTCCGTCATTCTCCTTTTTCGGCGACTTCGGGCGTAGGCGGCTCAAGCTCCAACTGTATCTTTCGGTCGAGTGCTGCAAGTTCGGACTTCAACTGTTTCAGTTCGTCCTCCTTCTTCCATACCTTCCCGGCTATCTCCTACAACTGTGGGACCTCCTTTTCCTGCACCTCGTTCTTCGCCTTGTACTGGTCAATGATGGACGGAATCCTCTCCTATGCGTTCAGGAAATTGCGTGCGGCGGCTACCGGGTCAGCCATCGCCAACATGCAGCTTATGTCATACAAGGATACTGATACTACGGGAGAACCTGTCGAGCATGTGACAGAACCGGACAAGCAAATTGCGCATTCGGCTCTCGGTGACTACGGACCATTCAGTGTGAAATACGCCACGAAGGAATTTCTCAGCTACGGGAACAAAAAGTTCCGCATATAGATTCTGATTTTGCTTGTTACAGATGGAAGCAACGGCAATATGCCAGAGGAGGCCGGGCTATACAAAAAAAATTAAAGGGGGGACTGTACACATGCGTCAGCTCCTTGTTTTTAAGGGGATATTCGACTTTTAGCCCCCAAAAATGATCATATGTTATGTACAACCGTCCAACCTGCGGGTAAAGTGCGCAACTCGGACCTGGACAGCAAGCTGAAAAGAGGCACAAGTATGTAGGCAACCCTGTTATAGCACCGGAATCTGCTGTGTCGCATGAATCAACCGTAGTCCCCGTGAAAGGCATGGCTATACCGCCAAGGGCTGTGGATGAAGTCGCAATGCGGAAAGCCGTCCTTTCCCAGGCAGTTCTCAGGAAGTCTTAAGAAAGAGGGGATAAACATCTGATACGGACAACTCGCAATACGATACGCAACGATGAAAGTGGTGAACAAATCTGGCACTAACGGATGCGCCTCTTTTATATGATTATAATATTAACAAGAAATGCCCGCCATTGTTCTTAAATGCGAATTATAACTTCTTACTGTTGGAAGATTATCTATAAATCGGGCATGAGGGTAAGAGTGCTTACAAACAATTCGGCCCGCTTTATTGGGGGCTGCCAAACCTCGACCGGCACCTGTACCACCCGCGGATATAAATTCGGACCGGAGGTATGGATGGTATTCCGCACACCGGACCAACGTACCCTTGCGGACAGTCCCGAGCCCGGCAAGCCATAATTCCGTCGGGTCAATTGAACAACCGCCTCTCGGAATATGTTCATATCATGGGCCGGTCCCGTATGCAGCTATTTTCCGGGGTACATGACATTGAGGACATACCGCCTGATGCCGACATCCGAGGTTATGTTTAAATTTGTATATTAATTTATAGTTTTTATATATTTGCAACAGTTGTTGTCTAATTTACATCAGAATGACACGTGTTCGGAATATGGGAAGAATACTGTCCGCATTCCTCATGCTGGGAATTTCCTCCATGTGCGGAGCCCAGATATATAAATACTTGGGAATAGAGGACGGATTGAGTAACCGGAGGATTTACCGTATCCAAAAAGACGGGAGGGGATACATGTGGTTCCTCACCCAGGAGGGGATGGACCGTTATGACGGCAAGCGGATCAGGCATTACACTGTTCTTGACGGCAATCTGAAGGTGGCCCCGCAAGTCAATCTGAACTGGCTCTACACCGACACGGAGAACACGCTGTGGGTTGTGGGAAGGAAAGGCCGTATTTTCCATTACGACACCCTCCATGACCGTTTCCAGATGGTATACAGGATACCCGGTCTTCAGGATGACTTCGCCACGGGCATGCTCTGTTACGCCTATATGGACCGTGGGGACCGCATATGGCTCTGTCAGGGTGACCATATCATCCGCTATGACACCCGCACAGGCATTGCGCAGCGGCTGGTCTCCCGTTTAAGAGGTGATATAACCGCTATCAGCGAGACGGACGGTACAAACCTTTTCATCGGTACCGTGAACGGACTTTTTCCGGTACGGGAAAGGGACGGTGTCCTTGAGGCGCTTGCGGACACGGACAGCATCCGGACGCCGGTCAGCGAACTCTACTACCACCCCGGTTCGAAGAAACTGTTCGTGGGAACCTTCAGGAAAGGCATACTTGTATACGGAGTGTCCGCAGGCAGTACGCTGCGGAATGTGGCCGTCAACCGGATCACCCCTCTCAATGACCGGGAGCTGCTGATAGCCACGGGCGGAAGGGGGGTATACAGGATGGATATGGACTCGCTAGTGCCCAAACCCTATATAACTGCCGACTACGCCAGCCACAACGGCATGAACGGAGACAATATCAATGACATTTATGTGGATGGCGGGGACCGTATCTGGCTTGCCAACTACCCCGCCGGAGTCACAATCCGGAATAACCGCTACCAGAGCTATGAATGGTTTCCGGCACTCACCGGGCAACAGCCGGTCGCTGGTTAACGATCAGGTGCATGATGTCATCGAAGACAGCGAAGGCGACTTGTGGTTCGCCACCAGCAACGGGATCAGCCTGCTGCAGCCTGCGGTAGGACGGTGGCGCTCCTTTCTCAGCCGGTCCGATGGGATACAGGATGGCGGGAACCATATCTTCCTGACGCTCTGCGAGGTCTCGCCGGGTGTCATCTGCGCCGGCGGGTACGCTTCGGGCCTGTACAGGATCGAAAAGAAAACCGAGAGGGTGGAATACTTTCCCCCCTCCTTTGCAGCAGAGGGGCGTCCAGACCAGTATATCAATGACATCGGAAAAGATTCTGGAGGATGTATATGGACAGGGGGCTGCCACAATCTCAAACGTTTCGATCCCCATGACGGCACAGTACGCCTGTACCCGGTCCCGGGCCCCATCACCGCCATACTGGAGAAGGCTCCGGAATGGATGTGGATCGGTACCGGCATGGGGTTGTACCTGCTTGACGGGCACGGGGGGACCTGCAGACATATCGCATTTCCAGTCGAGGCGGTTCATGTCTATGCACTGTACCAGGCACCGGACGGGCTCCTGTATATCGGCACCGGCGGGGCGGGACTTCTCGTCTATGACAGCGTGGAGGACAGGTT
>ENA-OQHD01000567-OQHD01000567.1-human-gut-metagenome-genome-assembly--contig:-NODE-567-length-12931-cov-1.954155_pt1 | contig 12931 bp, 21 predicted proteins | sample MGYA00242560_ERZ504711 | MGnify/ENA primary metagenome ERZ504711 (study PRJEB26092, sample SAMD00036198) | human gut metagenome | host: Homo sapiens | study: EMG produced TPA metagenomics assembly of... | reverse complement strand
CAATATGGATACGGAACGGATTGACGTGAATGTTCATCCTTCCAAAATGGAAGTACGGTTCCATGATCAGCCAGGCCTGTATGCCTTTCTGGAAGAACAGGTGCGCACAGCCTTAAGACGCCGTGAAATGATACCGGATGTGACGCTGGATAACAGGAAAGAAAAGAAAAGGGCGGATGAGAAAAATGGCGGATGAGAAAAAGGAATCGCCCACAGTTCAAACCGCTCAAAGCCAACAGGCGGCGCAGCCTGCACCTGCGGCGGAAACGGTTCAGGCACAGGTGGTTCAGGAAGCTGCTTCTTTAGAGCAGACGGCTCCGAAGAAGGAAAATGTGCGGGAAACGGCTGCAATCGGCCTGTGAAAAAATCTCACAAAGAAGCATACAAAGAAGCTCACAAAGAAGCACACAAGAAGCGGAACGGTTGCTTCGGATAACGGACAGAAGAATGCGCCTGCCGGATCCGCGCGGGGAAATAAAGGCATGGAAGCTGCATCGGTCCGGCAGCAGGCGCCCGATGCCGGATTAAATATATCAACAGAAACAGTTGCTGCGGCTGTCACGGTTGAAGCGGCCGCAGAACGCGCCGCTGTTCCGCCGCCTTCCCGCCAAAGCCGGAGGCTCCGCAGCCCTTTGAGACTCAGCGGCTTGGCCGTATGCTTCAGGAAGAAGAAGGGCAGTATACGGTAAAGGATGCCAGACAGATGGAGCTTTTCGAAGAAAAAGCTGCTTACTAAAGAGGCGGTGCAGAGCTACCGGATATTGGGACAGGTATTTGATACCTACTGGATTGCGGAATACGAGGAAAAAGCTTCTCTTTATCGACCAGCATGCAGCCCATGAAAACGGTGAAGTACGAAGCCCTGATAAATAAGCTGGAAAACGGAAGCGTTGACAGCCAGATGCTCACGCCGCCTATCGTTTTGAACCTGTCGGCAAGGGAAGCCCATCTTCTGGAGGAGTATTCTTCCTATTTTGCGCAGCTGGGCTTCGAAATCGAGGAATTCGGCGGTAATGCCTATGCTGTGCGTTCCGTACCGTGCGACCTTTACGGACATTGTGAAAAAGAATTCCTGGAGGCTATACTGGATGAACTGGAGGAAGAACCGCCTCACGGCGCGCCAAAGGCAATCGCCGAAAAAGCTGGCCTCCATGGCCTGTAAGTCTGCGGTAAAGGGTAACCACTCCATGTCACGGGAGGAAATGGCTTCGCTTCTTGAACAGCTGCTGCAGCTGGAGAATCCCTACCATTGCCCTCACGGCAGGCCTACGATTATTACCATGAGCAAATATGAACTGGAAAGAAAATTTCAAAAGAATTATTTAAATTTACGCGGAGAAGGGAGTCAATATGGAAGAAAGGCAGAAAAAATGAACCTCTTATCATTCTGACAGGCCCAACCGCCGTGGGAAAGACGGCCCTGTCCCTGAAGCTGGCACAGAAGCTTCAGGGAAGAAATTATCTCTGCGGATTCCATGCAGGTATACCGGCATATGGACATTGGATCGGCCAAAATCCTGACCCTCAGAAATGCAGGGCATTCCCCATCATCTGATCGATGTCCTGGAACCGGAGGAAGAGTTTAATGTGGTTACCTTCCAGAAAATGGCGAAGCAGGCCATTTCCGATATCCGCAGCCGGGGGAAAATCCCCATTATTACAGGAGGCACTGGCTTTTACATCCAGTCGGTCCTGTATGATATTGACTTTACGGAAAATCCGGAGGATGACGCCTGCCGCAGGACGCTTGAGCAGACTGCGGAGGAAAAAGGGCCGGAATATCTTCACAAAATGCTGGCGGCCGTGGACAGGGAAGCAGCGGAGCAGATACATGCCAACAATGTAAAGCGTGTGATCCGCGCCCTGGAATATTATCTATCCACCGGAGAAAAGATATCTGCCCACAATGAGCAGGAACGGAAAAAACAGGCGGCATACAATGCCTGCTATTTCGTATTGAATGATAAACGGGAAGCCATTTATGACCGCATAGATAAAAGGGTGGACGATATGCTGTCCAAAGGGTTGCTGGAAGAGGTGCGCGGCCTGAAGGAGCGGGGCTGCAGCAGGCAGCTGGTTTCCATGCAGGGGCTGGGCTATAAGGAAATCCTGGGCTTTCTGGAAGGAGAGTACGATCTGGAAAGAGCCGTTTATCTGATAAAAAGAGATACCAGACATTTTGCCAAACGGCAGTTAACCTGGTTCCGCAGGGAAAAGGATGTAATCTGGGTGGAAAAGCCGGATTTTGCATCGGAAGAGGACATGCTTTCATTTATGCTGGAAAGCTGCTTACAAAGGGGCCTGGTGGAGTAAGGACGCCCGGAATGCCTGTGGTATTTCAGGTTTTGTATGGTAAGGAACAAGGAAACTGTCCAGCAGGCTGACGCTTTTGCTGTGAAGGAACTGAACAGTTATAAAATAGAAGAAAAAGAAGTGCTCACTTTTCTGACAACATCTCTTTTGAATTATGTGATCATAGTAGCGGAAACGTATGATGATAAGATTGGTCATGAGCAGATCGAACATATTCTTCTGTTTTTGAAAAATGGGATGCAGGAATATTGTCATAATCAGAACGATGTGCAATGTGCATAAAATAAATTTTCAACAATCTAAAACTATACAAAATACATAAAGTGTATAATGACAAAAAAGTAAAAAAATGTGGTAATATGATTACAATAAGTAATGTGAAAAATGCTAAAAATGAAAAAGGAGGTGTATTCACATGGCAAAATATGTAATGGCACTAGATGCAGGAACAACGAGCAACAGATGTATTTTATTTAATGAAAAAGGTGAGATGTGCAGCGTGGCACAACGGGAATTCACGCAGTATTTTCCACAACCTGGATGGGTGGAACATGATGCAGATGAGATTTGGGCAAGTCAGCTTGGTGTAGCTGTGGAAGCAATGAATATGATCGGGGCAACTGCAGAAGAGATTGCGGCAATTGGTATCACAAATCAGAGAGAGACGGCGATTGTGTGGGATAAGAATACAGGGGAACCGGTATATCACGCAATTGTATGGCAGTGTAGAAGAACTTCTGAATATTGCGACTCTTTGAAGGAGAAAGGACTGACAGAAAAATTCAGAGAAAGACAGGACTTGTCATCGATGCTTATTTCTCAGCGACAAAGGTAAATGGATCTTAGATAATGTACCGGGAGCAAGAGAACGGGCGGAAAAAGGGAGAGTTATTGTTCGGTACAGTTGAGACATGGCTGATCTGGAAATTGACAAAAGGTGCCGTGCATGTGACAGATTATTCAAATGCATCACGTACAATGCTCTTTAATATTAATACACTTGAATGGGATGATGAGATTTTGGCAGAATTGGATATTCCAAAATCAATGCTCCCGGAAGCAAAGCCTTCAAGCTGTATTTACGGGGAAGCAGATCCATCGTTTTTAGGGGATCAATTCCGATCGCAGGTGCTGCAGGTGATCAACAGGCCGCTTTGTTCGGACAGACATGTTTTACTGCAGGAGAAGCAAAAAAGTACATATGGTACAGGATGTTTCTTATTGATGAACACAGGCGAGAAACCTGTTTTTTCAAAGAATGGCTTAGTAACAACAATTGCATGGGGACTGGACGGAAAATGTCAACTATGCACTGGAAGGTTCCATTTTTTAGTGGCAGGTGCGGCTGTGCAATGGCTGCGTGATGAGATGCGAATCATCGATTCTTCACCAGACTCTGAATATATGGCGAAAAAAGTAAAAGATACAATGGATGTTATGTCGTACCAGCATTTACTGGCTTGGGAGCTCCGCACTGGGATCAATATGCGAGAGGAACCATCGTAGGAATTACACGTGGCGTTAATAAGTATCATATTATCCGTGCTACTTTGGAATCGTTGGCATATCAAGTAAATGATGTTTTAGAGGCGATGAAAGCAGATTCGGGAATTTCACTTGCAGCATTAAAAGTAGATGGAGGAGCAATGTGCGAATGATTTCTTGATGCGGACACAGGCTGACATTATTGATGCGCCGGTTAATCGTCCGCAATGTGTAGAGACAACTGCTATGGGAGCGGCTTATCTTGCAGGTTTGGCAGTTGGATATTGGGCAAACAAAGAGGATGTAATAAAGAACTGGGCGATTGATAAGACGTTCAAACCATCCATTACAGAAGAAGACCGTGCGGTTAGAATCAAAGGCTGGAATAAGGCTGTAAAATATGCTTACGGATGGGCAAAAGAAGATTAAGGACTGTGAAAAGTGAAAGGGGGATCTTTATATGTTACCATATATAGCTGAATTTTTAGGAACAATGATGCTCATCTTACTCGGAGATGGTGTTGTAGCCAATGTGACATTGAATAAATCCGGCATGAAAGGTGCGGGTTCGATTCAGATCACATTTGCCTGGGGACTTGCAGTTATGATACCAGCGTATATTTTCGGAGCAGCTTCTGGCGCATCTTTTAATCCGGCGCTCACGCTGGCGCTGGCGATTGATGGAAGCTTTGATTGGGCATTGGTACCAGGATATATTATTGCTCAGTTTGCAGGTGCGTTTGTAGGTGCCTGTCTGGTATATATTTTATTCAAAGAACAGTTTGATGCGACACCGGAACCTGTTGCGAAATTAGGAGCATTTTCTACAAGTCCATCAGTTCCGAATCTTCCGCTCAATATTTTGAGTGAAGCAATCGGAACATTCGTATTAGTATTTGCTATCAAAGGAATCGCAAATGTGGATGGAATTGCAGGAGGATTGGATAAATTCTTAGTATTTGGAATTATTGTATCAGTTGGTATGTCATTAGGTGGACTTACAGGATATGCAATCAATCCGGCGCGTGATATTGGACCTCGTCTAGCGCATGCGATATTGCCAATCAAAGGGAAAGGCTCTTCTAATTGGGGATATGCAATTGTTCCGTTGGTAGGACCGATTATCGGTGCGATTGTGGCAGTGCTTCTGTACGGAGCAATTCCGTGGTAAAGATAACAAAAATTGAATACCGCAAACGATAGGAGAAAAGAGTCAGGCGTTTTAGAATCGGGTGGTGCCCGAGTCTTTGCCTGACTCTGTCTTAATTTTAGGTAAATTATAATTGAAAAAGGAGATAGAAAAATGTATGATGTTATGATTGTAGGCGCAGGTGTTGTGGGCTGCGCAATTGCAAGAGAATTATCAAAGTATCAGGTGAATGCCTGTGTGGTTGAAAAAGATGAAGATGTATGTAATGGAACATCAAAGGCAAACAGCGCGATTGCACATGCCGGATTTGATGCAAAGCCGGGAACGCTGAAGGCAAAACTGAATGTAGAAGGAAATCTAATGATGGAAAAATTGTCAAAAGAATTAGATTTTCCGTTTAAACAAACAGGAGCGTTTGTTGTCTGTGTATGCGAGGAGGATAAACCAAAGTTACAGGAATTATACGACAAAGGTGTTCAAAATGGCGTGAAAGGACTTCGTATCCTAGATAAAGAAGAAACACATGAGATGGAACCAAATCTTACAGATCAGGTTGTTGCTGCGCTCTATGCACCGACATCCGGAATTGTATGTCCGTTTAATATGACGATTGCCTTTGCGGAAAATGCAGTTGAAAATGGCGTGGAACTTTAAACTGAACACAAGTGTAGAGAACATTAGTAAGACGGAGAACGGTTATCTTGTGGAGACGTCGAAAGGAACATTTGAGACAAAAGCGGTTGTGAATGCTGCAGGTGTCTATGCTGATGAAATTCATAATATGGTATCCGAGGATAAGCTGAAAATTGTGGCAAGACGAGGGGATTACTGTCTATTAGATAAGACGGCGGGAAATCATGTGAGCCGGACAATTTTTCCGTTGCCAAATGAATTTGGAAAAGGAGTATTAGTGTCTCCTACAGTACATGGGAATCTGATTGTAGGACCGACAGCTATGGATGTAGAAGATAAAGGAGCAAATAACGTGAGACAGGAAGGAATTGATTTCCTGATGGAAAAAAGCAGGAGAATCTGTGGCAAATCTTCCGATGCGTCAGGTGATCACTTCTTTTGCGGGATTGAGAGCTCGCGAGAGTAAGGGGGACTTTACAATCGGAGAAGCAAGGGATGCGAAAAACTTCTTTGATGCAGCAGGAATTGAATCACCGGGACTTACAAGTGCGCCAGCGATTGGAGTGATGGTTGCAACTATGGTGAAAGATGCACTGCAGCTTTCGGTAAATGAAAATTTTGTCGCACAAAGAAAAGGTGTTTTGAATCCGCAGACACTTTCAAAGGAAGAACGGGTGGCATTGATTAAAGAAAATCCAGCATACGGAAACATTATCTGCAGATGTGAAACGGTGACAGAAGGAGAAATTATTGACGCAATTTGGCGTCCTTTGGGGGCACGTTCATTGGATGGTGTGAAACGGCGGACAAGAGCAGGAATGGGACGTTGTCAGGCGGGCTTCTGTTCACCGAGAACGATGGAAATTCTTTCACGCGAACTGGAAATTGATATGGCGGAAGTGACAAAATCAGGCGGGGAATCAAAAAGTTATCGTAGGAATCAATAAAGATCATCTGTAGAAAGAGGAGGCATATACATGAAATCATATGATATTGTGATTGTAGGAGGTGGACCGGCAGGACTTGCTGCTGCGGCTTCTGCAAAGGAACACGGAATTGACAGCATCTTAATCTTAGAAAGAGACAAGGAACTTGGGGGTATTTTAAATCAGTGTATTCATAACGGGTTTGGACTTCATACATTTAAAGAAGAGTTAACAGGACCTGAGTATGCAGGAAGATTTATAGAAAAAGTGGAAGAACTTGGAATTGCATATGAACTCAACACGATGGTGATGGATATTTCAAAAGATAAGGTTGTCACAGCGATGAACCGAGAGGAAGGGTTGTTTGAGATTCAGGCAAAAGCAATTATCTTGGCAATGGGATGCCGCGAACGTCCTCGAGGTGCGTTAAATATTCCGGGATATCGCCCAGCTGGAATTTTTTACGGCAGGAACGGCGCAGAGACTGGTTAATATGGAAGGATATTTGCCGGGAAGAGAAGTTGTGATATTGGGCTCCGGCGATATTGGACTCATTATGGCAAGAAGAATGACGCTGGAAGGTGCTCATGTGAAAGTGGTTGCCGAGTTAATGCCATATTCCGGCGGATTAAAAATGAAATATTGTGCAATGTCTGGATGACTATGGAATCCCTTTGAAATTAAGCCATACGGTTATTGACATTGACGGAAAAGAGAGAGTCAAAGGCGTTACACTTGCTCAGGTAGATGAAAAAGGCAAACCAATCAAAGGGACAGAAGAATATATCCCATGTGATACATTGTTACTGTCAGTTGGACTTATCCCGGAAAATGAACTTTCAAGAGGGCTTGACATCGATATGGAACGAGTGACTTCCGGACCGGTAGTAAACGAGAGTCTTGAGACGAGTATGGAAGGTGTTTTTGCATGCGGAAATGTACTTCATGTACATGATCTTGTCGATTTCGTGTCAGAAGAGGCTGCTATGGCAGGGAAAAACGCAGTGAAATACATCAAGGGCGAGTTGGCAGTCGCTGACAAGAAAATTGATCTTGTACCGGAAGATGGTGTTCGATATACCGTTCCGAAATATATTCATCCGGAAAATATGGATGACAAACTGACGGTTCGTTTTCGTGTCGGAGGCGTGTTCAAAAATTGTTATATCAGTACATATTTTGATGGGGAGCGCATTATGAGAAGAAAACGTCCGGTTGTAGCACCTGGTGAAATGGAAGAGATCAAACTTACAAAAGAGCAGTTGAGCCAATATCCGGATCTGAAGAAAATAACCATAAAGGTTGAAAAGGAGTAGTGATAAGGATGGAAAAAAGGAGAGTTGATTTGTATCGGATGTCCTTTGGGATGTATGGTTTCGGTGGAATTGGAAGGAAAAGAAGTAAAAAATGTGACAGGGAATACTTGTCCAAGAGGAAAGGTGTATGCGGAGAAAGAAGTGACGAATCCAATGCGGATTGTGACAAGCAGTGTGCGAGTAAGCGGTGGGGATAAAGTGTCTGTCTCTGTAAAAAACAAAAAGGCGATATTCCGAAGGGGAAAATTTTTTGATGTTGTGCGGGACTTGAAAGATGTTGTGGCGAAAGCACCGGTAAAAATCGGAGATATATTAGTGAAAGATGTAGCTGAAACAGGGGTAGACATTGTTGCAACTGCAAATGTGAATCAGAAATAGAAATAAAGTCGGGGACGGAGTTTTGCTTCGTCCCTGATTACGTCTTGAATAATAAATATAAGTCGTGTATAATGGATTCGCATATTGAAAGTAAGATACCGGAGGCGAATCGTGAATAACAAAAATACAAATAAATTGTTAAATGAAAATAGATAAAAATTATGAACAGATGAGTAAAGGACAAAACTGCTGGCAGATTATATTTTGAAAAATTATGACAAGGCAGTATTTCTTACTGCTGCAAAACTTGGAAAAGTGGTGGGAGTAAGTGAGTCTACTGTTGTCAGATTTGCAACACAGTTGGGGTATCAAGGGTATCCGGGATTTCAAAAAGCACTAGAAGAGCTTGTGCGGAATAAATTGAACTCGATTCAGCGCATGGAAGTGACATATGGTCGGATCAGTCAGTCGGAGATTCTGGCATCGGTTCTTCAGTCGGATATCGAAAAAATCAAGCTTACACTTGCCAATATGGATCAGAATGCATTTGAGCTTGCTGTCGAGACTATTTTGAATGCAAAACGTATATATGTAGTGGGAATCCGGAGTTGTGCACCACTTGCTAATTTTCTGAGTTTTTATTTGAATTTAATTTTTGATAATGTGACATCGGTTCACACAAACAGCTCAAGCGAGATTTTTGAGCAGCTTATACGGATCGGAGCAGAGGATGTGATCATTGGCATTAGTTTTCCACGGTATTCTATGCGCACGTTGAAAGCATTAGAGTTTGCGAGTAACCGAAAAGCAAAAGTGATCACACTGACAGACAGTGTACATTCTCCGATGACCTTATATTCGTCCTGCAATCTGATTGCGAGAAGCGATATGGCATCCATTGTAGATTCGCTGGTTGCTCCATTAAGTGTTGTGAATGCACTTGTGGTGGCGCTATGTATGAAAAAGCAGAAAGACGTCATTGCCACCCTTGAGACATTGGAACAAATTTGGGATGAGTATCAGGTATACAGCAGTGATGAACTGAATCAGGTGGACGATTCGGTGTCACTCAATTTTAAAGAAAACGAGGAAGTGTAGATGAGTAAAGTACTTGTGGTAGGAGGCGGTGCGGCAGGAATGTTTGCCGCAATTTTTGCAGCCTACAATGGAAATGAAGTTCATATTTTTGAAAAGAACGAAAAACTTGGAAAGAAGCTGTTTATCACAGGAAAAGGGCGCTGTAATATTACAAATGCAAGTGATATGGATACGTTGTTTGCCTCTGTGGTGACAAACCCTAAATTTTTATACAGTAGTTTTTACGGTTATGACAATCAGAATGTGATTGAATTTTTTCGAAAGAATCGGTGTGAGAACAAAGGTTGAGCGTGGAAACAGAGTATTTCCGGTGTCGGATCACTCATCGGATGTCATCGGCGCATTGACAAAAGAACTACATCAGCTTGGCGTTTTAATCCATCTGCATACAGAAGTGAAAAAAGGTTGTCGGTGAAGACAGATTTGAATACTTGGAAACGAAGGATGGACAAAAGATTACGGGAGACGCATGTGTTGTTGCGACAGGTGGGTTTTCTTATCAGACGACCGGATCGACGGGAGACGGATATCGTTTTGCAAAAGAAACAGGACATCAAGTTACTGATATTATGCCGGCGCTTGTTCCGTTGGAGCTTAAAGAAACTTACGTAAAAGAACTTCAGGGGTTGTCGCTTCGGAATGTGACCGCAGCGATATATGATGGAAAGAAAAAGTTGTACGAAGATTTTGGTGAGATGTTGTTTACACATTATGGAGTGAGCGGACCTTTGATGCTCAGTGCGAGCAGTTATATCGGAAAGCAGTTGAAAAGAAGTGAACTGAAATTGGTTATTGATTTGAAGCCGGCATTGTCTTTTGAACAGCTGGATCAAAGAGTATTGAGAGACTTTGAAGAGAATAAGAATAGCAGTTTAAAAATGCTGTTACCAAGCTGTTTCCGGGGAAATTGCTCCCGGTGATGCTTAAGTTAAGTGGTATTGATGTTGAAAAAAAATGGTGAATCTGATATCCAAAGAAGAGCGCCACCAATTTGTGCATTTGATGAAAAATTTTACATGGACTATCACAAGGCTGAGAGATTTCAACGAAGCGATCATCACAAAGGGCGGAGTGAAAGTGAAAGAGATCAATCCTTCTACAATGGAGTCAAAACTGGTGAACGGACTCTATTTTGTAGGGGAAGTATTGGATTTGGATGCGCTGACAGGCGGATTTAATTTACAGATTGCATGGTCGACAGCGTATGCAGCGGGAAGCAGCATTTTTTCAAAATAGGAGGAGAAAAACTGGGATATAATGTAGCAATTGACGGACCGGCTGGTGCGGGAAAAATGCACAATAGCAAAAAGGAGTGGCAAAAGAGTTGGGATATGTATATGTAGATACAGGGGCAATGTATCGGGCGCTTGCAATCTATTTTCTTAATCAGGGGCTTGGTACAGATGACACAGAAAAGATTGCGGAAGTATGTAAACATGCGGAAGTGACTCTGCAATATGAAGACGGCGTGCAGCAGGTATATTTGAATGGTGAGAATGTGACTAGTTTTTTTGCGGGAAGAATCTGTTGGAAATATGGCTTCTGTCACATCAGCGATTCCAGAAGTGCGGGCGCAACTTTTAGAATTACAAAGAGAGATGGCAAGAACAAAAGATGTTGTCATGGACGGAAGGGATATCGGGACAAATGTGCTGCCGAATGCAGAGGTAAAAGTATACTTGACGGCAAGCGTGCAGACAAGGGCGAACAGAAGATATCTGGAGCTGTCAGAAAAGGGACAGGAATGTAATCTTGAAGACATTGCGCGGGATATCGAAGAGCGGGATACAAGAGATATGAACCGCGAAACTGCTCCATTGAGACAGGCGGAAGATGCTGTGTTGATTGACAGTTCCGATATGAGTATTGATGAAGTGGTGGAAGCAATTAAAAATCTTTGCAAATAGAGGTGTGTATGACAAGACAAGGCGGAAAGGGAAAGCTGCTTGTTATCCTGCTCATTTTTTGGATGGGAATGATTTTCTTTTTTTCGGCGAAACCAGCGGTACAGTCTGAAAAGATGAGCACTTCGGTAGGAAAAATAATTGGGAGAATAGTGGTACCGGAATTTGAAAAGTGGAGCGGAAAGAAACAAGATGCATTCGCGAAGAAGATAGACTTTGCAGTGAGAAAAAGTGCCCATGCATGTGAATATGCAGCGCTTAGTGTATTGTTTTTTGTGAACTATAAAAAAGGAAGAGCAGAAAGATAAAATCAGATTGTGGTAATGAGTGTGCTAAGTACTGCTCTGTATGCAGTGACAGATGAGATTCATCAGTTATTTGTGCCGGGAAGGAGCGGGCAGATTACAGATGTGATCTTAGACAGCTGCGGTGGATTGATCGGAGCAGTTCTGTCGGCAACCATATTATACCTGATAAGAAAGAGGAAAAAAGATGGAAGTTAGACTTGCAAAAACAGCAGGATTTTGTTTTGGGGTAAAAAGAGCTGTGGAGACGGTGTATGAACAGGCTCAAAAACGAAGTGATGTGAAGATATATACTTATGGTCCGATCATCCACAATGAAGAGGTCGTCAAAGATATGCGAAGCAAGGGTGTTGAGGTGATTTATACACAGGAGGAACTGATGCAGTTGCAAAGTGGTGTGGTGATCATTCGCTCTCACGGTGTCGCAAAAGAAATTTATACGATCTTAGAGGAACGAGGCTTGATTTGTGTAGATGCAACCTGTCCGTTCGTAAAAAAGATTCACCGTATTGTTGAAAAAGAGAGTGTGGAAGGGAAGCATATTGTAATCATAGGTGATGAGTCACATCCGGAGGTGCAGGGAATCAAAGGATGGGCAGAAAACGATGTCACAGTGATTAAAACTGTGGAAGATGCAGAAAAATTTCATGTTTCTTCAGATGTAAAAGTGTGTGTTGTGTCTCAGACGACATTTAATTACAATAAATTCAAATATTTAGTTGAAATTATTTCTAAAAAGAGTTATGATATAAGTGTTTTAAATACAATTTGCAGTGCAACAAAATGAAAGGCAGGAAGAAGCTGATCAGATTGCAAGAAAAGTGGATGCTATGATCGTAATTGGAGATAAACATAGTTCCAACACGCAAAAGTTATTTGAAATATGTGATAAAGCATGTAACAATACGTACTATATACAGACACTTGACGATTTGAATATGAATCAATTAAAGTCGGTAAAAACGGTAGGTATTACAGCAGGGGCATCCACGCCCAACAATATAATTGAGGAGGTTCAAAATAATGTCAGAATTAACTTTTGAACAAATGTTAGAAGAGTCTTTTAAAACAATACGTAATGGAGAGGTTGTAGATGGAACTGTCATTGATGTGAAACCAGATGAGATCATCTTGAATATAGGCTACAAAGCAGACGGTATCATTACTCGCGGCGAGTATACAAACGAACCAAACGTTGATTTGACTACAGTTGTATCCGTAGGTGATACAATGGCAGCAAAAGTATTGAAAGTAAATGACGGCGAAGGACAAGTGTTGTTAACGTATAAGAGATTAGCAGCAGCAAAAAGGAAATGAACGATTGAAAGAAGCTTTTGAGAACAAAGAAGTATTGAAAGCGACAGTAGCTCAGATTCTTGGAGGAGGATTAAGTGTTGTTGTGGATGAAGCAAGAGTATTTATCCCTGCAAGTTTAGTATCTGATACTTACGAAAAAGATCTTAGCAAATATCAAGGTCAGGAG
>ENA-OQHD01000566-OQHD01000566.1-human-gut-metagenome-genome-assembly--contig:-NODE-566-length-12936-cov-2.449137_pt1 | contig 12936 bp, 10 predicted proteins | sample MGYA00242560_ERZ504711 | MGnify/ENA primary metagenome ERZ504711 (study PRJEB26092, sample SAMD00036198) | human gut metagenome | host: Homo sapiens | study: EMG produced TPA metagenomics assembly of... | reverse complement strand
CCTTGTGCCTGCAATCCTATGCACAAGACAAATCCTTCCTTAAGGATATGCTCTGGTATATAGACAACCCTTCTGTATTTGAAAAAGGACAAGAGGAAGGACACGCTTGGCATATGCCCGAAAAGAGCATGCTACTGAATGGGACATGGAAGTTTTTCTGGTGCGATACACCGGAAGGGATACTTGCACACTTTTTTAACCCCGAATTCCCGGATAAGCAATGGGGCGACATCAAAGTTCCCTCAAACTGGGAAATGCAAGGTTATGGTGACAAGCTGTTCAGAAATGTATCTGCTCCCTTCGGGGTGAATCCACCACATGCTCCCAAAGAGTATAACCCTACCGGACTATACCGGCGAACATTCAAGGTACCTGCAAGTTGGGCAGCAAAAGACCAGATATTTTAAGGTTCGAGAAAGTGGCATCCGCTTCTTTTGTATGGGTCAACGGTCATGAAGTGGGCTACAATGAAGGAGCACAAGAACCTGCCGAATACAACATCACTCCTTATTTGAAGCCGGGCGAAAACACGCTGGCTGTCTGTGTACTAAAGTATTCGGACGGCTATTACCTGGAAGGACAAGATTATTGGCGACTGGCCGGAATCTTTGACGACGTATGGTTGTACGCCACACCTGCTGTCAGGATATTCGACTGGCAAGTAATCACAGAGTTTGATAATACGTATACCGATTCGCAGTTAAGTATTCAGGTAAAAATTCAAGGACTACCAAAAGAAGCCAAATGAGAATTATGGATTGAAAGCTTACTTAAAGGATAAAAACGGCAAGATTATCTGTAACTTTTCCAGCAGCTCCATTTGAAATGGACGCTGCGGAAAAGACAATACAGTTGCATACTTGGTACAAGAACCCCCGGAAATGGACAGCCGAGACACCCGAGCTTTATACGCTCGGTCTGGAATTATCCAATCCGGCCGGTCTGCAGAAAGACAAGATAGAAACGGTCATCGGATTCCAAAAAGACGGAAATCAAAGACGGTGCTTTTTTATCTTAACGGTATCCCACTGAAAGTCAATGCACAAAATTCGCACATGCAGCATCCCGAAGAGGGACATGTCATGGACGAAGCCACCATACGCAAGGATTTTGAATTGTTGAAACAGTTTAATTTCAATGCCGTACGTACCTCTCACTATCCTCCGGTGAATAAGTATTTGGAACTGGCCAATGAATACGGGCTTTATATCATAGACGAGGTGGGCGATGAAGCCCATGCCTCGGAATGGATTTCAAGTCTCCCGGAATACGAAGAGATGTATCGCGAGCGATGCCGCAGAATGGTGTTACGGGACAGAAACCATCCCTGCGTCTTGTTCTGGAGCGCAGGAAACGAAAGCGGTGAAGGTATCAACATTACCCACACCATTGAAGAAGGGAAATCGCTGGACCCCACCCGCTTCTGGATGTATGGCGGAAATGCATTCTCCCATCCGGCAGAAGATATTATCGGACCCCGTTACCCTACTCCTATGGAACTGGAAATGCAGGTAGGCATAGGAGAGGATTCCCGACCATCGTTTATGGATGAATACTTATCGGTTGCAGGCAATGCCGGCGGTGCCCTGGACGATTATTGGGAAGCCATCTACCGACATCCCCGCCTGATGGGAGGGGCCATCTGGGATTTTGTAAGTCCGGGACTGACCGAACGGATAAGGCAAGTGGACGACCTTTCGCCCTTCCATACTCCCGCCCATCTGATGGGAAATGCCCGCTTAGTGAAGGAAGGAAAGAACACGGTGCTGGACTTGAACGGTCACGACCAATGGGTAGAGGTCTATCGTGCAGACAATGTGGAGTTGAACAGTAATGAACTGACACTCACTTGCAGAATCTACCCCCGGAAACTAGTAAGCAGTTGCGGCTCATTCATCACAAAAGGCAATTATCAGTTCGGGCTGCAACAACGCGGTAAAGACAAACTGGAATTTTATATCTATACTGATAAAAAGCATTCCGTATGCGCCTCCTTGCCTACTGACTGGGAATACAACTGGCATCAAGTGACGTGCGTCTACGACGGACAGAAAATGTCCATCTATATAGACGGAGCAGAAAAGGCCTCCACACAAGCATCGGGCAATATCCGGAACTTCCCCTACCCCGTCAACATCGGTCGGAATGCAGAAACACACGGCCAAGAGACTTCGGTCTACATCTGCGATGCTCAAATGGACGAAGTCGGCAATTTTCGCCAAGGCACTGACTTCCTCTTTTCACCCGGAAGAAGCCGCTCTGTGGCTAGATTTTGAGCAAGAGACGGAAAATGGTACATTCTACAGTTACGGTATCGGTGCACGTACGTACGGCAGCATCTGGCCCGACCGTAGCGTACAGCCCGAAATGTGGCAAATGAAGAAAACCGGACAACCTCTTTCTTTTTCCATGTCGGATGTGACAGAGGGAGTCGTTGAGTTATGGAATCGCAATCATTATACAAATGCTTCCCGATATGCCATACGATGGGAATTGAAAGAAGATGACAAGGTTATTCAATCGGGCGACTTGGCACTCTCAACAGCGCCGCTTAGCCAAGAGCTGGTGCACATACCTTATAAGAAGCCAGCCCTGATTCCCGGCAAAGAATACCGCCTGATGCTTCATGCCGTCCTGAAAAAAGATGAATTGTGGGCAAAAGCCGGACATGAGGTGGCATGGGAAGAACTTGAACTGCCTTGGAGCCTGCCATGCTCTTCGGAAGAAAAGGCTCAAGGCGTACCTTCCTATTCACTTTCGGAGAAAGAATTGGTTGTCTCCGGAGATGGCTTCAAATATGTATTCAACCGTACCGACGGACAACTGACGTCGATGGTTGTTCAAGATATGGAACTGCTGGAATCACCGCTCCGGCTGAATCTTTGGCGTGCCCCGCTGGCCAATGAGCTGGACAACTGGAATGCCTCCAGCGCCCGCTCCTCCAACTGGAAAGAAGGTTACGGATACACGGTAGCCACAGAAATGTATTCTGCAGGGATTGACCGCCTGACACATCAGCCCCTCTCTTTTTCCGGTGTCCGAAACCACCGAAGGCGTACATATACACATCATTGATGCGGAATTGATGGGCAAAGGAGAAAATGAGAAAAAATGACCTCTACATCGAAGGAATACAGAACAACGGCATCATCAACCACTATGAGTATATTATCAATAGTGAAGGGTACGATAGAGATACGCCATGTATTGAAGCCTGAAGGGAAATGCCGCTTTGGTTTCCTCGCATAGGACTTACGCTGACCGTAAGCGATGCGCTCGACCAAGTGAAATGGTACGGCCGAGGACCGCAAGAGAACTATCCGGACCGGAAAACCGGCTATCCGACGGGGATATATGCCTCTACCGTACAAGCTATGTACGAGCCCTATCTAATGCCACAAGATTACGGATTGCGGACAGATGTACGCTGGCTGCAACTGACCACGGACAAAGGCATCGGCCTTCAATTCAAGATGAACGAATGGTTCAACTTCAACATTTATCCGTACAGCACAGACAATCTGACGAAAGCGATGTATACCTACCAATTGCAGAAGCAGAAAGGCATGACCCTGAATCTCGATTATGCCACTACCGGGGTCGGCTGTACGGCCCGCGGTGTATTCGGTGCTTACAAGGCGATGCCGCAGGAATATCGGAGAACCATCAGCATAAGACCTATGATGAAATAAAAATATTGTATCGGACTGGTAAGATTATGAAAACAAAATTACTTTATTCTATTAGTGTTGTTTTTAAGCGCTTTACAAATAAAAGCGCAGTATTCATTCGACAACGTGCTTTATGGTGCAGCCTACTATCATGAATATATGCCCTATGAGCGACTGGATGAAGATATCCGGCTGATGAAAAGAGCCGGCCTGACAGTAGTGCGCGTTGGAGAATCTGCCTGGGGAGTATTTGAGCCGCAAGAAGGAAATTTTGAATTTGAATGGATGGACCGCATTCTGGACAAGATGCATGCAGCAGGAATCAAAGTCATCTTGGGAACTCCCACCTATTCCATTCCTGCATGGCTGGCATACAAACACCCGGAAGTGCTGGCAGAACACGCCAAAGGAAACAAAGCCTATTATGGAATCAGACAGAACATGGATTTTACAAACCCGACCTACCAATTCTATTGCGAACGGATTATCCGCAAGATGCTGGAAAGATATGCACAGCATCCGGCAGTCATCGGGTATCAAGTGGACAACGAAACAGAAGCGCGCGGAGTAAACAACAGAGACTATTTCTTCGGATTCAGGAACTACATCAAACAGAAATTCAACAATGACCTGAATCTGCTTGCCAAGGAATGGGGAATGAACTACTGGGGAATGAACATCAACACCTGGGAAGAGTTCTATCCGCGCGATGGAGTGACAAGCCCCTCGTACAAGAATGAATGGGAACGCTATAACCGGAAGGAAGTGGCCGAATTTTCTGAATTGGCAGTGCGACCTTGTAAATGAATACAAGCGTAAAGACCAATTTGTCACCCACTGCTTTATGCCCGACTTCCATAATATAGACCAAGTGGAAAGTTTCAGGCAGATGCAATATCCTGCCATCAATGTCTATCACGATGTACAGGATAAACAAGACGGCCAGCGCATCGCTTATGCCAGTGACTTCGTGCGCACCGTGGCCGACAACAATTACATCGTCATGGAAACCAACGCACAAGGCATCGGCTGGGATGCCCGCACCCAGTTTCCTCCCTACGACAACCAGTTGCGGCAGAATGTGTACGCACATTATGCTTCCGGAGCCAATATGGTGGAATACTGGCACTGGTCTACCCTGCACTACGGGCAGGAGACATACTGGCGAGGCGTGCTGGGCCATGACCTCCAGCCCAACCGCATATACAAGGAATTCACACCACCGCCAAAGAGTTGGAAAGAATAGGCAGCCACATCGTGAACTTTGAAAAAAGCAAAAAACCGGGCAGCTATCCTCTACAGTCATGATTCTTATCATGCTCTCGGCTTCATGCCCTACACTTACAAGAGCAATTATCCCATTGATATGGTGCATAAAGCCCTCTATTTCCAAAACATAGAAACGGACATCATCCCTTGTGACAAGACAACCGATTTCAGCGGATATGACATGCTTGTCATTCCCCCTTTGTATGTGGCTACCGACCAATTGCTATTAGCCATTGATGAATTCGTACAGTCCGGCGGACACGTGGTAATGATGCACAAAAGCGGTTACTGCAATGAGCACTCCGCAGTTCGGGCCACCTTGGCTCCCGGGCCGCTACGCAAAGCCTGCGGCTTCCATTACCAGGAATTCTCCACTATCGGTGACTTATCATTAAAGGATAACCCCTTTCAATTAGAGGGAAAGAACCAGATAAGCGACTGGTATGAATTCCTGATTCCCGAGACAGCCACCCGTTGGCTTATGCAGAGCATCCGTTCTTCGGCAAATGGCCCGTTGTCACCGAAAACAAGTATGGCAAAGGCAAACTGACCTACATAGGAGCCTACCCTTCGCAGGAATTGCTGAATGCCATCGTGCGAAAGGCAGCCATCCATGCCGGTATCATCTCTTCAGAGAGCGACGTGTTCCCCATCATACAGCGTTCGGGAATAAACAAAGCCGGCAAAAGCCATCCGTTACTTCTTCAATTACAGCAGCGAGAGCAAAGAAATCACTCATAACTATCCGACGTCCAAAGAGCTGATTTCCGGCAAGACTGTGAAAAGAAGGAGACCATGTAACATTGACCCCCCTGGGGAGTTCTCATCATGGAAGTTTATTGACCATCAGAAAACATGAGCAAAAAATGAGCAAAAAAGATATTTGCCTTTCTATTGCTAAGTGCCCTATATGCCGGCGCCCAAGAAGTTCCGGACTGGGAGAATCCTATTGTAGTCGGCATCAACAAAGAGCCGTATCATGCCACACTGACATTGCCTTCGCGAAAAAGCCGATTGCAAAGAAATCATATCCCTGAACGGCAAGTGGCGATTCCAATGGTCTGCCGACCCGGGAAAGCGCCCGGCCGACTTCTACAAGAATGATTTCAATACCGACACATGGGATACCATCATAGTACCGGGAGCATGGCAATTGCAAGGTTATGGGAAACCTATCTATTCCAACGTAAACTATCCCTTCCAGAAGGATGCACCCAAAGTGACAAGCGAGCCTCCCGCCGAATATTACAGTTACGGGCACAGAAATCCCACAGGCTCTTATGTCACCACGTTCGAAGTGACGCTCGATATGAAAGACAAGTGCCTATACCTTCACTTTGAAGGAGTAAAATCGGCCATGTATGTCTGGGTAAACGGAGAGCGGGTAGGCTACAGCCAGAATTCGATGTCGCCTGCCGAGTTTGACATAACCGAATTTGTGAAGAACGGAACCAATCGTCTGGCAGTGGAAGTGTATCGGTGGTCGGACGGCAGTTATCTGGAATGACCAGGACATGTGGCGGCTTAGTGGAATACTCAGGCCGGTAGAGCTATGGGTACGTCCCCGGACAAATATCCGGGACTATAGGTTCAGCAGCGACTTGTCGGACGACATGCGTTCAGCTACATTCGGAACCGAAATTTGGATAAGAAACCAGACCGACCGCAAAGTAAAAGACCTGACCGTAGAAATAAACCTGGTGGGGAAAGACAATAGAGGAAATAAACTCGACAAAAAAATTGGTGGCTCCCGTAGGTACTATTCAGGCCTTTTCTGAAACGAGCGTCACACTGTCCGAAATGCTCCGGGAGCCTCAACTATGGTCTGCCGAAAAACCGCATCTATATGACATCCACATCAAGCTTCGCAGGAAGAATGAACTTTTGGAATCGTTCGAATACCATTGGGGCATACGGAAAAATAGAAATCGCGGGAGACGTCTTCAAAGTCAACGGGAAAGCCGTCAAGCTGAAAGGAGTGAACCGTCACGATTTCCATCCCCGTATGGGATTCTTTGTCGACAGCCGGACGATGGAGAGAGATATCCGGCTGATTAAACAAGCCAACATCAACATGATACGCACGTCCCACTATCCACATCTGCCATTGCTGTACGAGCTATGTGACAAGTATGGAATCTACGTAATGGACGAAGCGAACCACGAAAGTCATGCCTACGGCTTGGGGAACAAAGTATTAGGGACAACCCGCAATGGACACTGGCCCATGTGGACAGAGCAGCGGCCGTGGTGGAAAGGGACAAGAACCATCCGTGCATCCTGTTCTGGTCATTGGGCAACGAGGGCGGAAGCGGTGCCAATTTGCGAGCCATGGCAGACACAGTCCGCGCCTTAGATTCCACCAGGCCGATATACGACGATACAGACCGCACCGTATCCGACGTCTATGACGAAGCCTATCTGCATCCCGACGCTTTGAAGGAACTTGGCGAGAAAATAACCGACCGCCCCGTATTCATGAGAGAGTATGCCTACGCCATGGGAAATTCCATCGGCAACCTCAAGGAGTATTGGGATGTGATTGAAAAAGACGAGAGTATCATCGGAGCTGCCAATTTGGTGCTGGGTAGACCAAGGCATTCCTGAAAAAGCTTAACGGTGCACCGTTAAGTTTCGGCGAGAGCCCCTCGTCACTCCCATTACTGCCTGATGAATTCTGGGCGTATGGAGGAGATTTCGGGGACTATCCCAACGACGGTCCCACCGGCATTAACGGGCTGGTATCTGCCCGACCGGGTGCCTCACCCCCACTACTATGAGGTACAAAAAGTATATCAATACATCAAGTTTGAAAAGAAGGGAACGCGGCAAATCAAATTGACCAACGGGTATGCGTTTTCCGATTTGGATGAGTTCGATTACAGCTATGAGTGGATATGTAACGGGAAAGGCAGTAAGCAGCGGCGACCTCCAGTTGTCCGAAGGGAATCTGCTGGAGGTACCTTCAAGACCGGATAAGTGTGGGGAACTTTGCCTCAATGTATATGCCACGTTGAAGGAATCCACGACGTGGGCAGAGAAGGGCTTCAAAGTTGCCAAGGAACAACTTACGTATCATGACTATGAATTCCCACAATTGAAGGATGACGGCGGGAAGGCCACGTTTAAGGAGACACCCGAAGCGGTGGAAATTATAGCCGCCGATGCCTTGTTCACCATAGAAAAAGGTACCGGTGCTTTGGTGAGTTGGCGAGTCAAGGGAGAAGAGTTGTTGTACAGTGCCTTGGAACCCTATTTTTGGAAACCGGCAAATGACATTCAGGTCCGCAACGGCTACAATGAACGTTTGAGCGCTTGGAAAAACTGCAGAGCAAAAAACGTATCGTAAAGGCATACCAAGCAACCGTAAACGATGGTATGGTGATAGTGGATGCCAGTCTCTCCCTCCCCCGGATAGGAGCCGGTTACCATCTCCGCTACACTGTGGACGGCAAAGGCCGCATACAAGTAGAAGCAACCTATCAGCCTGAAAAGGAAGATATTCCGCTGATGCCCAAATTCGGTATGCGCATGAGAATGCCCTCGGCGCTGAATCGGATAGCCTGGTACGGACGCGGCAAGTTCGAGAACTATCCCGACCGCAAGAGCTCCGCTTTCCTGGGAGTCTACGAGTGTGGCATACACGAATTTATCACGAACTACATCGTACCGCAAGACAATGCCAACCGGTGCGATACACGCTGGTTCATGCTGGGAGACAGTGAGCGATGGAAAATACAAGTCAAAGGCCTGCAACCCCTATGTTTCCGTATATGGCCCTACGGGGAAGAAGACCTGGAAGGGAAAGAACATGCGCACGAACTGCCCGAACGCGACTTCATCAACCTGAATATCGACTCCAACATACACGGAGTAGGTGGAAACGACGGATGGGGCGCACAGACCATGAAGCCATACACCATTGACGGCAATCGCTCCTACCGATATGGGTTTATCATGGAGTATATGGACAAAACAGAATAATCCGTTCATCAATGTATTCAAAAAGGAAATAAACATTTTGTAAACAACAATAAAGGTATGAAAAGAAACATCTTTAAAACAATTCTCCTATCTGCCTGCATCCTGCAAGGGGGCAGTGCATTGGCACAACAAGAGAAAGCAGAACCGGGCAAGTTCTCACCCACCTGGGAGTCATTGTCCCAATACGAAGTGCCCGAATGGTTCCGCAACGCCAAATTCGGCATATGGGCACACTGGGGTCCGCAATGCCAACCCGAAGCCGGCGACTGGTACGGTCGTGGCATGTACGAAGAGGGCGGTGCTGCCTACAAGTGGCACTTGGAGCATTACGGACATCCTTCGGAATTCGGCTTCAAGGATGTAATCAACGAATGGAAAGCCGAGAAATGGAATCCGGAGAGGCTGGTAGCCCTTTTCAAGAAAACCGGTGCCCGATATTTCTTTGCCATGGGTAATCATCACGACAACATGGACTTGTGGGATAGTAAATACCAATCATGGAACTCCGTCAACATGGGCCCCAAGCGAAACGTACTGGGCGAATGGGAGAAAGCGGCCCAGCAAAAATCAAACTGCCCTTCGGTGTCAGCATCCACTCCTCCCGATGCTTGGACATGGTATGAAACTGCACAAGGAGCCGACAAGAAAGGCCCATACGCAGGAATCTCCTACGATGCCCGCGTAGTGACTAAGGAAGACGGCAAGGGAAAATGGTGGGAAGGCTACGACCCGCAAGAGCTATACGTACAGAATCATGCCCTGAGCGGACATGCTTGGGTGGCATGGGACTGGCCCGAAGGAACCTCTGTGCCCCCCGCAGAGTTACTACGACAACTTCTTCGACCGCACAGTGGACATGATAAACAAATATCATCCCGACCTGGTCTATTTCGATGACAGCGTACTCCCCTTCTGGCCCATCAACGATACGGGGCTGAAAGTCGTGTCGCACTACTATAACCAGAACATGAAGCTTCACAAGGGCAATCTCAATGCTGTAGTCTTCGGAAAGAAGCTGGAAGCTAAACATAAAGAGGCCATCGTATGGGATGTAGAAAAAGGGGTTCCATCGGAATGCCAGGACAAGGCGTGGCAAACCTGTAGTTGCCTCGGTACTTGGCACTATAACCGCTCTGCTTACGAAGACAACTGGTATAAATCAGCCGGGACCGTCATCCACATGCTCATTGACATCGTCAGTAAAAATGGCAACCTATTACTAAGCGTACCAATGAAAGGAAACGGCACCATCGACGACAAGGAAGAAAAAACTTCTGGAAGACATAGCCGCCTGGATGGAGGTGAACGGAGAAGGAATATTCGACACACGTCCCTGGTGTATTTATGGTGAAGGTCCCTCCACAGAAACAGCAATACCTTTGGACGGAGCAGGATTCAACGAAGGCAAGAACGCACCCTACACTTCTGCCGACATCCGGTTTGTGAAAAAAGGGGAAATACTTGTATGCCCATATCATGAAATGGCCCTCAGACGGAAAAATACAGATAAAATCACTGGCTACCGGCAGTCCCTACTGCAAAGGAGAAATCGAAAAGGTAGAATTATTAGGAGGCGGAAAGGCAAAGTTCAGAAGAACTTCCAAAGGCTTGCTTATTGACCTTCCCAAAGACAAGACACCCAATCCTATTTCTTTGGTACTGAAAATCACTAACCGTTAAACTGCTGATATTGTATGCAAAAGGGAATTTTTTTTTAAGATTATTTGTCCTGCTGATGCTGACATTTTTTCATAGCAGAACAAGGCAGAGCACAAACCTACCAACGCACCTCACAAGGCATAAAAAGCACTGTGCAAGGTATAAATATAGATATTAGCTTCTTCTCTCCTGTCACAGTGAGAATCTTAAAATCGCCTGACGGCTGGAAGTATACCAAAGAAAGCTTGTCGGTCATCGGGCAACCGGAAAAAGTAAAACTATCCGTCTCTTCGAAAGGGGGCATATTGACTATCAAAAGCCATCAGCTTACAGTCCATCTCAACGAAGAGACCGGACAAATAACTTTTGCCTCTTCCGATGGAAAATCGCTGTTGCAAGAACAAAATAAAGGTGCACGTTTTGATGATTTCAACGATGCCGGCACAAAACCTTCAGCGTTTATCAATCGTTCACCTTAGAGAAAGACGAAGCTATTTATGGATTGGGACAATTGCAAAACGGCAAAATGTCGCAACGTAACCAGACCAAACGCCTTATCCAAGACAATCTTGAAGATGTGATTCCCTTCTTCCAGTCCGTCAAAGGCTACGGTCTCTTTTGGGACAACTATTCGCCAACCATCTTCAAAGACAATCAAGAAGAGACATCCTTCCTTTCTGAAGTCGGCGACTGCATTGACTACTATTTCATGTACGGCGAAAATGCCGATGGAGTAGTTGCCCAGATGCGCTACCTCACAGGACAAGTGCCCATGTTTCCATTATGGACATATGGATTCTGGCAAAGCCGTGAACGCTACAAAAGCCAAAAAGAGATTGTTGGCGTAGTGCAAAAATACCGCGAACTGGGTGTGCCCCTCGATGGAATTATCCAGGATTGGAGATACTGGGGAAGCAACTACCTGTGGAACGCAATGGATTTTTTGAACGAAGAATTCTCCGACCCCCAAAAAATGATGGAAGACATACACGGAATGAACGCCCACATTATTATCTCCATTTGGTCAGCTTTCGGACCACATACCAAACCCTATCGCGAGTTAGACAAAGGGAACATGCTCTTCAACTTCCGCACATGGCCCGAATCCGGTTCCGAGAAGTGGCCTCCCAATATGGACTATCCATCCGGTGCCCGCGTGTACGATGCCTACCATCCGCAAGCACGCGACATCTATTGGAAGTACCTGAACGAGAACCTACGTTCTGTGGGTATAGACGGCTGGTGGATGGACTCTACCGAACCCGACCATTTTCACCCCATTCCTGAAGATTTTGACACGCCCACCTATTTGGGGTCATTCCGTAAAGTACGCAATGCCTACCCTTTAATGAGTGTAGGTGGAGTGTACGACCACCAGCGTGCCGTAACTTCAGATAAACGCGTATTTATCCTTACCCGCTCAGCCTTTGCCGGCCAGCAACGTTATGGTGCCAATACATGGACAGGAGATATCACAGCATCATGGGAAGTTTTGGAGAAGCAAATACCTGCGGGATTAAACTTCTCACTATGTGGCATTCCCCATTGGAACAGCGATATCGGCGGATTCTTCCTATGGCAATATCCCTTGATGCTGGATGACCCGGATTATCGCGAGCTTTATGCCCGTTGGATACAGTTCGGTACATTCTGTCCCATGATGCGGTCACATGGGGAAGGTGCTCCCAGAGAAATCTATCAATTCGGCAAAAAATGGCGAGCCAATATACGATGCGATTGAGAAATACATTCGGTTACGCTACAGTTTGTTACCATACATCTACACAACTGCCTGGGAGGTAACTGCCAATCAGTCCAGCTTCATGCGTGCCTTGGCAATGGATTTTGCCCACGATCGCAACGTGTGGAACATCCACAATCAGTATATGTTTGGCAAATCCCTATTGGTATGCCCTGTAACCCAACCCATGTATACCCAAACAGTTTCGGACACCATCCGTGTAGAAGATTTCAGTACCGTTAAGTCTATACGAATATATCTGCCTAAAAATACGGAATGGTATGATTTTGGACCAATCAGAAACACTCCGGCGGACAATATATCGTGAAAGATACCCCTATTGACATTTTACCACTTTATGTGAAAGCAGGTTCCATCCTGCCAATAGGTCCCGAAGTGCAGTATAGCACCGAAAAATTCATGGGACAACTTGGAGATAAAAGTGTATCCCGGTTGTAACGGCGAATTCACACTTTACGAAGACGAGAATGACAACTACAATTATGAAAAAAGGGAATGTACAGCACCATTACGATGAAATGGAATGACCGTACTCGCATGCTCACTATTGAAAATCGGAAAGGAGAGTTTTCCGGTATGTTGAAAGAACGG
>ENA-OQHD01000565-OQHD01000565.1-human-gut-metagenome-genome-assembly--contig:-NODE-565-length-12936-cov-2.862440_pt1 | contig 12936 bp, 11 predicted proteins | sample MGYA00242560_ERZ504711 | MGnify/ENA primary metagenome ERZ504711 (study PRJEB26092, sample SAMD00036198) | human gut metagenome | host: Homo sapiens | study: EMG produced TPA metagenomics assembly of... | reverse complement strand
CGATGGTATATGGATATGGACACATCCTCTAATACACTTATTCTCGGAATGTGTAATAACCATGTATCCGAACACGTTCTGTTTGAGCGTGATCAAGAAACTACTTACCCAAAATGGAGATATTGAAATAGGCTTTATTTGATGTATTCTGATAGCAAGGAAGTATTGCGGAATCCTTTTAAGAAGCCGTTAGAATTTATGTGGAGTCGATGGGGGCATGCTGCATATGAGAAAGGTAATCCGGTGAAGGAGAACCTAGAAACGTATGTGAAACATACTTATAATTGGGCTTTTAATTCATGGTCAGAAAATGTGTGGCAGCAATTTGAGTTAGATGGGAAAAAAGTGGGTGCTCCCGTATTTATTGTGAATGTTACTCAAAGTCCTAATTATCCGGGAGAGATTAATGAACGTGAATTTCGTTCTATCTGGAATCAGGCATGGTTCAGTTCATTGCGTTCTGCAAGTGGATTATATCGATATGCAAGAAGAACCGGTAATAGGGAGCTTCTTGCAAAAGCAAATTTGACAAAAGAACTGGCTCTGTCATTTCCGCAGAGGAATGGTTTTTTCTATGGACTTATCGGTACGGAAATGCATGAAGTAGAGATTGATGGTAAAAAGTATAATCGGAGCAAGGGGTGGAATACCTATTATTGGGGAAATTCCAACAGAAATCCTTATACCTGGAATCCGAAAGAATCTCCGTATCATATTCTTGATATGAGTTGGACAGCATTGTTGATGCTTCGGTGGTATGATGAATTAGAAAAAGATGCCCGTCTTTTGGCTTATGCAGAAGATTATGCGATGGCTTTACTTGGAATACAGTATGAAAATGGCTTTTTTCCCTGGCTGGCTTGACTTAAAGACAATGCAGCCGATGAACCATTTGAATGCTTCTCCTGAAACATCTTTATCAGTTACATTTTTTACTTAAACTGTATGAGCTTACACATAAGGAAGAGTATAAACGGGCAGCATTTAAAGCCATGAATGCAGTTATCCATGAAATTATCCCGGTTGGGAAGTGGGAAGACTTTGAAACCTATTGGTCTTGTTCTCGTTACGGTTCGGATAACTTGGTAGGTAAAAAAGTTTTGCGGAACAATATGCATAAACAGAATAATTTTTCAATGTTCTGGACAGCTGAAGCCTTACTGGAGTGCTATCGTCTTACCTCAAATAAAGAATATCTTGATTATGGACAGCGTACACTTGATGAATTGCTGATGACCCAAGCATCGTGGCAGCCGCCATACATGTATGTAAATGTATTGGGTGGTTTTGGTGTGTTGAATGCCGATGGTGAATGGAATGATTCACGCGAAAGTCTTTTTTCCGAACTCATCATTCAATATGGAAAACTTCTTGATAAGCCAGAGTATATAGAACGGGGATATGCTGCACTTAAGGCATCTTTTGTAATGATGTATTGTACTGAAAATCCTCAAACCAAACAGCAATGGGAAAAAGTCCATCCGTTCTTTGCTTCAGAGGATTATGGATTCATGATGGAAAATTACGGGCATGGCGGCCGTACAAATCCGGTAGGTGAAGGTATGGGTGAGTTTACAATCTATGATTGGGGAAATGGAGCAGCGGCTGAAGCGTACAACCGCATCCTTGATAAATTTGGAAAAATAGAATAATGATTCGTTAACATTAATAATTCAACTATGGTAAGATCAACTTTAACTTTATTGGCCCTATTTAATGTGGCTATACTGTTTCCGGGTAAAGCAATGTCCCAGAACAGTGAAGGGCGGGAGTTTAACGGTAAGTATCAAAAGGAATATCTGGATAAGATTGCATTTCCTATAGGGGGAATCGGCGCCGGAATGTTCTGTTTGGAGGGAACCGGTGCCATTTCGCATGTGTCTCTCAGACACCATCCTGATGTGATGAATGAGCCGTATACCTTTGCTGCGATTTATGTAAAGGGGGTTGAGAACGGAGCAAAGGTATTGGAAGGGCAGGTTCCGACTTGGAAGTTATTTGGTCCTGCACAGAGTGGTTTAGGTAGGGGAGACAAGACGTACGGTCTTCCACGCTTTGAAGAGGCGGTATTCCAGGCACGTTTCCCTTTTGCAACTGTAGATTTGAAAGACAAGGATATGCCTTTGGCTGCAAAGATTACGGGTTGGAGTCCTTTCATTCCGACGGATGCGGACAATTCCAGTTTGCCGGTTGGAGTACTGGAATATCAATTTACAAATACTTCCGGTAAGGCTATCGAGACGGTATTTTCTTATAATACCAAAAATTTCATTGATGGTCAGGGTACTATTCAAGGAGTAAAGAACGGGTTTGTTTTAGAATCCGATCAGAACAACAGCGGACTGGCCATTTATGTGGACAATGATGCTGCTGTCGTAGACCATTGTTGGTTCCGTGGTGCCTGGTTCGATCCGCAGACTGTGGTTTGGAATAATATTCGCTATGGGCGGATCGCTGATAAGCAACCGGTTAAAGGTGCTGCTCCGGGAGCGTCTGTTTATGTTCCGTTAGCGTTGCAGCCGGGAGAGACGAAAACAGTCAGGGTAAACTTCTGCTGGTATCTGCCCGATTCAAACCTTTCTATCGGTGGTGCCAGAAAGGTAGGACAGGCATTTACGGGAATGCCCTGCAAGGGAACGGCTTCCGGTCAGCAACCTGTGAGCGGCTTTGTCGGCAAGCAGTTGCTGAACTCGTTCGATAGGGGTGGAGATGGACTGACGGGTATTATTCAGTCTCCTGAGTTCAATATTGGGAAAAGATATCTGAAGTTTCTGGTAGGTGGAGGCAGTCAGGCTGACCGTACTTCTGTAAATCTTGTAGTAGACGGAAAGATTGTAGAGACGGCGGTCGGAAATCAGACGGAGACTCTGAGTGAAACCGTATGGGATTTGAAACCTTATCAAGGAAAGAAGGCTTTTGTGAAAGTCATTGATTTGGATGTTTACCCGTGGGGACATATTCTGGCCGACCAGTTTGTGTTGACAGACAATAGGAATGAAGATATTTACAACTTGTCTTCTACATCCACCTTACTTGCCGATTTTGAAAGTAACAGTTGGGGAGACTGGCAGGTTGTGGATTCTTCTGAAGAAGAAAAACAATTCCTGGCAGATGAAGGAGATGTCGAAGCTACCTACAGACCTTGGTACTCGGAGCGCTTCAAGAGTTTGAATGAGGTTATCGGCTATTGGGATGCAAACCAGGCGATGCTGGAAAAGAACAGCCGGCTGTTCAGCGATGCATTCTATAGTTCCTCTTTGCCGGCAGAAGTACTGGAGGCTGTTGCTGCTAATTTAACTATATTGAAATCTCCTACGGTATTACGTCAATGGGATGGAAGATTTTGGGCTTGGGAAGGATGTCAGGATTCTTTTGGCTCTTGTCACGGAAGTTGTACGCATGTGTGGAACTATGCACAGGCTTTGCCCCATTTGTTCCCGTCTTTGGAAAGAACCTTGCGTGAAACGGAATTCAGGGTAAGCCAGAATACGGAAGGACACCAGAATTTTAGAGTCAACTTGCCTATTTCGGCACCGCCTCACAACTTCCATGCTGCTGCCGACGGACAGTTGGGCGGGATTATGAAAGTTTACCGTGAATGGCGTATCAGCGGGGATACACAGTGGATGAAAGACCGTTTTCCCGGCAGTGAAAAAGAGTCTTGACTATTGCATCCGTACATGGGACCCCTTGCATAAGGGCTATCTTGAAGAGCCGCACCACAATACTTATGACATCGAGTTCTGGGGACCGGACGGCATGTGTACAAGTTTCTATTTGGGAGCTTTGACTGCGTTTATAGAGATGGGCAAGGAGCTGAAGCAGCCCGTTAAGGAATATACGGCCCTGCTGTCAAAAGGCAAGAAATACATGGAAACTGCACTCTTCGATGGAGAATATTTCATACAGAAAATTCAGTGGGAAGGGCTTCAGGCTCCCAATCCGGTTGATGTAATGTCTTTCGGGGGAAGTTATTCCGAAGAGGCCCTGAAATTGCTGAAGGAAGAAGGGCCAAAATACCAATACGGTACCGGTTGTCTGTCCGATGGAATTTTAGGGATGTGGATGGCTTCCGTATGCGGACTGGATGAAGTGCTGGACAATGAAAAGGTCAGGAGCCATCTGGTGGCCGTACACAAATACAATCTGAAACATGACTTGATAGACCATTTCAATCCTCAAAGACCGGTGTATGCTTGTGGTAAGGATGGCGGATTATTGCTTTGCACATGGCCGAAGGGTGGTATGCTGTCACTGCCTTTTGTATACAGCAATGAAGTCTGGACCGGTATCGAATATCAGGTTGCCAGTCATTTGATGATGAAAGGTGAGGTGGAAAAGGGCTTGGATATTGTCCGTGAATGCCGTGAGAGATATGATGGAAGAGTAAGAAACCCATTCAATGAGATAGAGTGCGGCCACTGGTATGCACGTGCCATGGCAAGCTATGGAATGTTGCAGGGGCTTACAGGAGTACGGTATGATGCTGTTGACAAAACCATGTACATCAATTCTAAGATTGGTGATTTCAAAAGTTTCATCAGTACTGATACCGGTTTCGGAACCATTGAATGGAAAGCAGGAAAGCCTGTGTTGAATGTGGTTTATGGCAACATTGATGTGAAACGCTATAATGTTTCGGGCAAGATTGTGGATTGAGGTCAATTAGGATAGGATGTACAATCAAAGACAGATTAAGATGACAGAGAAGAAGAAACTTTTTGTTTTGTGTGTGTTGCACTATTTTGCTTTATGGCTGTTTCTGCACAGCAGAGAATGTCTGTATCGTCTCCTGACGGAAAAGCTTAGATTTTCCTCTGAAAGTGACGTCGGAGAGTGTTTCATATGACATCGACTATAGGAAGCAGCCTCTTATAACAAATTCTTTGCTTGGTTTCAGCTTTGATAGCGGAGAGTTCGGAAGGAATCTTAAAGCAGGAAAGGTGCAGCGTAAAAAGATTGATGAGACATACAAGCTCATTGTCGGCAAGACAAGTAGTGTACGTAGCCGTTGCAATGAAATGACCGTTCCCATGCAGGAACGGTCAGATTCCGGCCGTCTGATAAACCTGGTTGTAAGGGCATTCGATGACGGGATAGCATTCAGATATGAATTTCCGGAACAGAAAGCATGGGATTCATACGTGATGTATGATGAAAGGACACAGTTCAACTTGCAAGGAAACCCGATGGCGTTGCTCATGTACCTGCCCGGGTATGTGAATACACACGAAGGGGTATACAGCCATGTAAGATATGACAAGGTGGCAAGGAAAAGGCTGATAGAGATGCCCGCCACATTCGAGTTCGACAACGGGGTGGCAGTGGCCATAACCGAAGCGGCCATAAGGGACTATGCGGGAATGTACCTGGTGAAGGAGAAGGGTGGACTGGTGGGAAAGCTCTCGCCAAAACTCGGGCAGGAGAAGATAAAGGTCGAGACAGACAGTTTCCCGCACCGCACACCGTGGCGCGTAATCTCCGTTGCAGACCGGGTGGGAGGATTGCTGGAGACGAATATACTAACAAGCCTGAACGAGCCCTGCAGGATTGAAGACACTTCATGGATTAAGCCTTGCAGGACCACGTTCACATGGTGGAACGGGAATGTCGTGCCGGACAGCACGTTCTCTCCGGGAAACAACTTCAATACAAACAAGTACTACATCGATTTTGCAGCACGCAATGGCTTGGATGCACATGGAATCTACGGATATGCAGAGACTCCTTGGTACTATGATGACAACTTCAATTTCGGATGGGCGGGACCCAATGCGGATGTTACAAAACCGATACCGTGCCTGAACATGCCAAGAATTGTGGAATATGCAAGGAGCAAGGGAGTTGGCATACATCTGTGGGTACACTGGAGACCGTTGTACGACAAACTCGAAGAAGCCTTTGCGCTCTATGAGGAATGGGGGGTCAGGGGACTCATGGTGGACTTCATGGACCGTAATGACCAAGAAATGATACGCATCCAAGAAGAGATACTGGAATGTGCGGCAAGACACAGACTGTTCATACAGTTCCATGGGTCGAGCAAGCCTTCCGGACTGGTAAGGACGTATCCGAATGAATTCACACGGGAGGGGACACTCAACTATGAAGTATGCAAATGGGACACGCTGGTGAATGCGGACCATGACATTGCGATACCCTTCACCAGGATGCTGGCGGGAGCGACGGACTATCACCTGGGAGGATTCAGGGCACTGCCGCGCTCGGAGTTCAAGATACAGTATGTAAATCCTCATGTAATGAGCACACGCTGCCATATGTTGGCCATGTATGTGGTTTTGGAAAACCATCTCACCTCTTTGTGCGATACGCCAAAGGCTTATGAAGGTCAACCGGGGTTCGAGGTGCTCCGTACCGTGCCGGGAACGTGGGATGAGATAAGAGTTCCGCTGGCAAAGATGAATGAGCATGTCACGGTGGCCCGCAGGAGCGGCTCGGACTGGTGGGTAGGCTCGCTAAACAACGGTACGGAAAGGAATCTGAAATTGGAATTGGACTTCCTTAGTGAAGGAGACTACCAAGCAACGATCTATACCGATGCAGAGGATGTGGACCGGAATCCAAACCATCTGGACAGACAGGTACGGAAAGTTACAAGGAAGGATATCATTGAACTGAATCTGGCAAAGGATGGAGGAGCGCTATTACATATCAGAAGGTTATAAGGGTGATGTTATCAGTTGAAATTGTATTTCAATCAGTTGTTAGTTTGTTAGGATAAGAAGATTGTTCCAGGATAATAGTTTTTAGTCAATGGATTTATAACATGAACAGAAGCAAATTTTATAAAGAGAGTGGGCCATTTTAGGGGGCAGGATATGCGCTGAATCAAAAACTTGATGTTTGCGAATTCAGGCGTAGCTTCGACAGCTACCTCATTTTTCGTCGTTTCCAACAGTAAGGAAGCCTATATCGGAAAGGAACTTCAAAAGTCCTGCCATTGAAAAGGCCATTGCTACTTTTAAACAGAAGGTCAAGAATGAAGAACTGGGCTGGCTGTTTGGGAATTGTTTTCCGAATACGTTGGACACAACCGCTTTTTTATTCAGAAAAGGATGGCCGACCGGATACATATGTGATTACCGGTGATATTGATGCCATGTGGTTAAGGGATAGTTCTGCCCAAGTATATCCGTATTTGGATTTCATGTCTGAAGATAAGAACCTGCAAAGACTGATAATTGGCGTTATCAATAAGCAGACCTCCTTTATATTGAAGGATCCGTATGCCAATGACCTTTTATGATGATGATACGAAGTATACAAGATGGAACAGCGACCATACGGAGATGAAACCGGGTATTCATGAGCGTAAATACGAGTTGGATTCGCTTTGCTATCCCATTCGCCTGGCATATGGATACTGGAAAAAGACAAATGATGCTTCTCCTTTCGATGCGCAATGGAAGAAGGCGATAGAAACCGTTTTAAGGGTCTGCAAGGAACAGCAGAGAAAAGATGGTAACGGGCCTTATAGCTTTCGCAGAACTTCGGAATGGGCTATAGATGCTGTTCCTATGGGTGGAGTGGGCTATAAGTAAATCCGGTCGGATTGATTTGCTCTACTTTCAGGCCTAGTGATGATGCCACTATCTTTCCATTTTCTCGTCCCGTCCAATTTCTTTGCGGTGGCCAGTTTGAGGCAGGCTTCCGAAATGGTTCAAAAGATAACCAAAGACAATGTACTGGCTGATGAACTGTTGGCGTTGAGTAAAGAAGTTTATAATGCTTTGCAGACTTATGCCGTGGTGAATCATCCGAAGTTCGGTAAAATCTATGCTTTTGAAATAGATGGCTTTGGATCGGCTTATCTTAGTGATGATGCCAACGTCCCTAATCTGCTGGCGTTACCCTATCTGGGTGGTGTTGATAGTGATGATGCAATTTATGCCAATACCAGAAGATTCGTGTGGTCGGAATACAATCCTTACTTCTTTAAAGGTTCTTATTTTGAAGGGATAGGAGGACATCATATTGGTACGGACATGATATGGCCGATGAGCCTGATAATGAAAGCCCTGACTGCTCAAGACGATGAAGAGTTACAGCGGTGTATCCAGATGCTCCAGAAAACGCATGCCGGTACCGGGTTCATGCACGAGTCGTTCCACAAGGATGATCCCAAGAAATTCACAAGGAGCTGGTTTGCATGGGCCAATACATTGTTTGGAGAATTGCTGTGGAAAACATTCAATGAGAAACCTTATTTATTGGAATATTAATCATCTAATTAATCAATGTAACAAAAATTTATGAAAAGAATTACAAAATTCAGTTTGTTACTCTCCCTTGTTTTGGGATTGTACTTTCCTACTGATTTTTGCACAGTCGAACATGACGAACGAAATGTTTGACTTGGCAAAGTTGAAGTCGGGTGTAAAAAACAAAAGAATCTCCAGTACAGACCCTACCGGAGGTAACAGAGATCACTTGGAGCCCTTCAAACCAGGTGAGAAACGCATCATTGCAGACATCAAGGGAACGGGAGTCATCAACCACATTTGGGTGACGATTGCGCCTCCACCTCCCACTTTGAGCAGAAACGACATTATCATTCGCATGTATTGGGACGGCAACGATTATCCTTCGGTAGAGTCTCCCATCGGCCCTTTCTTCGGACAAGGCTGGGATGAGAGATACAATTACGCATCCTTGCCTCTTTCGGCCGGTCCTGAAAACGGTACCGGTCTGTCGTGCTATTTCGCTATGCCTTTCGAGAAGGGCGCACGCATTGAAATTGAGAACCAGAGCGACCGCAACATAGATGCTTTCTACTTCTACGTGGATTATCTGGAGATGGCGAAGCTTCCCAAGGACATGGGCCGCTTTCATGCCTGGTATAACCACAACCTGACTGAAGCACTTCCCGAAGGCGAGACGGAGTGGGGAGTTACCGGTGCCCAGAAGCCGAACACCACCGGCGAACGCAACTATGTGTTCATGGAAACCCAAGGCAAGGGACACTTTGTAGGTATCAATTACTATGTGCATTGTCCCACTCCCATGTGGTATGGCGAAGGTGACGACATGTGGTTCATTGATGGAGAAAAGGTTCCCTCGCTGATAGGTACAGGTACGGAAGACTTCTTCAATACGTCCTGGTGTCCTAAAGAAGCCTTCTCGCATCCTTACTTCGGTTATCCCCGTGTGAACAATGATATAGGCTGGCTGGGTCGTACCCACGTTTACCGATTCTTCATTGAAGATCCCATTTTCTTTGAAAAGAGCCTGAAGGGAACCATCGAACATGGCTCCAACAACAACTTGACGTTGGATTTGTCTACCGTGGCTTATTGGTACCAAGATTCGGCTGCGGCTCTTCCCGAAGCTCCTACAAAGGCACAGCGTGCTCCGAAACCTTTCATCAACCATGTTGATATACATCGTTGGCGGGATGCCTGGCGTAAGTCCAAGGGTAACAAAGCCACTCTGTGGGGCAACGAGTAAACTTTTGTAACGCTCATTTTTTTATACGTTCATAGGCTGATATTTATATCCGGGGTTTTGCCATTATATTGGCAAAACTGTGTCTCTATATTGGCAAAACTGTGCCACTATATTGGCACGACTATGGAAAAATAGTTCTACGGAGCAGCAAATTCAATAAATCATTAATAAAGGTACGAAATGAAGAATATTCCCAAAAGCAATTTGCGGGCTGGATGCTGATGCTACTGTTGTGCATCAGTATCTCGGCATTTGCCCAGTCGCCTAAGAAGGTGACCGGACGTGTGATGGATGCACAAGGTGAGTTACTCATCGGTGTGAATGTGACGGAGGCGACAGACCCTTCTAATGGTGTGGTGACGGACATCAACGGTACGTATACGATTACGTTGAAAGGTAATAAGCCGTCATTAAAATTCTCTTATATTGGCTTTAAGGATAAAGTGGTAGCGGTAGGCTCCAAAGGAGTGCTTGATGTAGCTTTGGAAGAAGATGTGGCAGCCCTTGACGAAGTGGTGGTAGTGGGCTTCGGAACGCAGAAGAAAGCTTCTGTGGTCGGCTCCATTACCAATATAGAGCCGGCCAAACTTGCCGCGGCTCCCAGCCGTTCGCTTAGTAACAACTTGGCGGGTATGGTTCCCGGTGTGATTGCGGTTCAGCGTAGCGGTGACCCTTGGTTCAATAACTCCGACTTCTGGATTCGTGGTATCAGTAGCTTTACTGGCAATACCAATCCGCTGGTATTGGTGGACGGCGTCGAGCGTTCGCTCCACGACATCGACCCTGAAGAAATCGCCTCCTTTTCCGTGTTGAAGGATGCTGCCGCCAGTGCCGTCTATGGTGTGCGCGGTGCCAATGGTGTAGTGATGATTGAGACCAAGCGCGGCAAGATTGGAAAGCCGCAGGTGAACGTCCGCTTCGAACACTCCTTTACGCAACCCATCAAGATACCCGACTACATCGGCAGTGTGAAGTATCTGGAACTGATTAACGAAATGTATGCCGAGCAGGGTAGAAACCCGTTTGTAAGCGAAGCCACCCTGCTGAACTACAAGAACCAGACCGACCCGGAACTCTATCCCGATGTGAATTGGTGGGATGTTATCTCCAAAGACCATGCAGACAACACAAAGGCGAACGTTAGTGTCAACGGTGGTACGGACATTCTTCGTTATGCGTTGGTGGCAGGATATTACAATGAGAACGGTATCATTGAACGCGACAAAACCAGGAGTGGGACTCTTCCTGAAGGTGAGCCGATATACGGTGCGTTCCAATGTAGATGTGAATGTGACTCCCACCACTTTGTTCCGCGCCAATGTGGGCGTATTCCTGCAAACTCGTAACGCTCCTCCGGGAGACACGGAAACCAACCAGGGCATTTTCTATCAAGCCATGCGTGTACCTCCCTACGTGCATCCGGCTATCTATGCCGATGGGCGCATTCCACGTGTGATGTACAAGGAGAACCCTTGGGCGTGGGCCACGCAGCGTGGATACGGAAAAACTAAATCATAATAAGATTGAATCCTTAGTATCGTTGGAACAAGATTTGAAGTTCGTTACACCGGGATTGAAGTTCAAAGGAACCTTCTCTTTCGACAAGTTCTCGGCAACTTCCGTAACACGTTCCAAGAACCCCTATTACTACAATCCCGCCACCGCACGCGATGCAGAGGGCAACATCATCACTGATGTGCAGACCACCGGACAAGAGTTCCTGGGCTATGCAAAAGGAGCTGAATGGGGCGATCAGTCCATCTATCTGGAAGGAATGTTCTCGTACAACCGCATTTTCGGCAAAGTGCACGATGTGAACGCCATGTTCCTCTACAACCAGAAGGAGTATGACAATGGTGATGCGCTTCCCTATCGTACCCAAGGCATAGCCGGAAGATTCTCTTATACTTACGACAGCCGCTATGTTGCCGAGCTGAACTTCGGTTACAACGGCTCCGAGAACTTTGCCAAAGGCAAGCGCTTCGGCTTCTTCCCCGCCGTGGCGTTGGGATGGATTGTATCTTCCGAGAAATTCATGGAGCCGGTTTCCGATGTCATCTCCAACTTGAAGCTGAGAGCTACTTGGGGTAAGGCCGGTAACAGTAACATTGGTGGTAACAGACGTTTCGCCTATATTTCTACCATTGTCAATACCGGTTCGTACAGATGGGGTACAGATGCGGAAATCTATCGCCTTGGACGTTCGGAAGGCGAAATCGGTGTGAACAACTTGACATGGGAAACCGTGACCAAGATGAATGCCGGTATCGACTTAGGTCTATGGAATGGTAGCGTGAACCTCGTAGTGGATGTGTTCAAGGAAAAGCGCGATGACATCTTCATGCAGCGTAAGAATGTGCCTGGTTCTGCCGGATTCAACCGCCCTGTTTGGGCCAATTATGGCAAGGTCGAGAATCAGGGATTTGATGTGTCTTTGAATGTCAACCATAAGTTCAATAGCGATTGGGCCATTTCCGCTATGGCAAACTATACCTACGCACACAATAAGGTTGTGGAAATAGACGAACCTGCCGCCATCTTGGGTACATACCGTTCGCAAACCGGTAAGCCTATAGGGCAATTGTTTGGCTTGATAGCCGAAAGGCTCTTTACGGAAGATGATTTCGATGAAAACGGTATGCTTAAGGAAGGAATTCCGGCACAGAAGTTCAGTGATATGAGTAACCTACGTCCCGGTGACATTAAACTACAAAGATTTGAACGGGGATGGTGAAGTGACGCAGTAGATAAAACAGCCATTGGTGGTACACGTATTCCCGAGATTGTCTATGGTTTTGGAGCTACAGTAAGCTATAAGTCGTTCGATTTGGGAGTATTCTTCCAAGGAACAGGTAAAACCTACCAGCTCTTGGGCGGAGAGACCTGGTTGCCGGGTTCTTCCTTAGGTGCTGGTAACATCTATTCGAACATTGACGACCGTTGGACACCCGAAAATCCGAGGCAAGATGTATTCTGGCCCCGTATGGGAGACAAGGCTGTGGCAAACAATGAACAAGCTTCCACATGGTGGTTGCGTGACATGAGTTTCCTGCGCTTGAAGAATCTGGAACTTGGATATACCCTTCCGCAACGTTGGACTACCAAAATTGGCATCCGCGGCTGCCGTTTGTTTGCAAGAGGAACCAATCTGCTGACGTTCTCCAACTTCAAGCTTTGGGACCCCGAACTGGAAACTACCGATGGATTGAGATACCCACAGATGAAATCTGTATCAGTGGGTTTTAGCATCAATTTCAACAATTAATTAAGATACGAAGAAAATGGAAAAAATATAAATCTATAGCAAAAGCTGTCTTATTGTCGTGCACCCTGGCATTGACAACGAGTTGCAACGATTTCTTGGACAAGGCTCCCGACGACCAGCTTACCATGGAGATGATTTTCACGGACAAGATAAGGACTGAGGACTGGTTGGCAGGTGTTTATTCATCCATTCCCAGCCCCATG
>ENA-OQHD01000564-OQHD01000564.1-human-gut-metagenome-genome-assembly--contig:-NODE-564-length-12962-cov-3.096533_pt1 | contig 12962 bp, 20 predicted proteins | sample MGYA00242560_ERZ504711 | MGnify/ENA primary metagenome ERZ504711 (study PRJEB26092, sample SAMD00036198) | human gut metagenome | host: Homo sapiens | study: EMG produced TPA metagenomics assembly of... | reverse complement strand
GGGACAGTATACCAGTCCCCGGAAAAACAGGCTCGTCCTTCCGGTCTTGGTCGGTCTGCGGCGGTGTGCGTTGCAGCATAAGTGCATGGGGCGATATGATCGGGGATATAAGTCAAAGCACACGAAAAAGCGAGCTGTAACTCACTTGCATAAGTACAGCCCGCCGCCTGTGTTGCTATATACCTTTTTGTCTTTTGAAAACCTCCGGAAGCATTTTTAATACCCTTTTCATTTTGATCTCCGTACCATAATTGCGTTCATTTTTAATTCTTTCTCCTTCTCAATACGATTAGTAGCTCAGCCGTCTTTTTCTAACAATATTCAATGATGTAGAATCTTTGCTGATTTCCCTATCGAAATCAGTCGGAACAGCTTACTTAGAATACTTTTTCTTCTTGGAATACGCACTTGTTCCGATCAGCATTCCAGCAGATAGGAACAGCACTGCAAACCACAGCCACAGATTGCTGTTGTCGCCTGTCTTAGGGCTGGTGACATCTGTATTTCCATCCGGTTTTGTCGGATTGGTCGGTTTTGTTGTTCCCGAAACCGGAATCGCTTTGCCCTTTACAGTATAACCGCATACTTTGCACACTTTGTCGCCGGTGTAGCCTTTTTCCGTTGCAGTTGCATCCTTAGCGTTCTTTGTTTCCATATCGTGAGCTGCTTTGTCTGCGATGCTGCCGCAGGAGCATTCGTGCCAATGGTTGTCTGAGTCTGATTTCCAATCTGCTCCATAGCTGTGCGTGTGAGAAGAATCAAATGGCGTCATGGTCAAATCAGTTTCAAGCCACATGGTTTGCATATTGTCGTCATCACCTATCCGCTTATAATTCACATATTGACCGTTGATTTTCAGCTTGGCATCGGGTGAGAAATTGCCGTAATATGCAGTCACATACACCCCGTAATGATAGGTCTTTCCAGCTTCAAAAGTAGTAATTTTGTTTTTATAAATTCCGCTTCCCCACTCCGGCTCAGTAGAAACCAGACCAGTATCGCTGTCCAGGCTCCACCACTCACACCGAAATGCGTAGTCTTTATTATCGGGTACATTGCCAGTAAATACAGGCTTATCACCATCTTTAAAAAGTTATGGTTGCATTATTGATTTCTATAACTTCAATTTCCTTTGGTTCAACCGGCTTGGTCGGTGTAATTGTTGCAATACCAGTAACATACACAGATTGTCCGTCCAGATTCATACTAATATTTTGCTGCTCAACCGTCCAACCATTTACAGTTACTGTCAGTCCCGAATCTGTTGCTGCGAAAGTCCGTCCGTTTTTCGCTTTCAGCAGAATTGAATATCTATAGGATTTCCCTTCCTCAAACGAAGTAAACCTGTCCAAGAAGAGTTCACTAGGATAATAGTGTTCATCCGAGTACCATAAAGCATGCTGCTCGTCTTCCCAACTTTCATAAGCAATCTCATAGTTTGCACCAATATCTTTAGTCACAGCAGTAGCCTTTGGTGTATCTCCCGCATCATAAGAAAGTGTAGCGCTAATCACTTCAACATCTTTTATTACGGTATCGTCTGCCCCGTCGCTTGCTATGACAGGCAGCAAAAAGTTCCCACGCAGTAAAGGTTTTCCCATTATCAGACACGCTTGTATTTGCCGTTTGTGCGGTATATGTTTTTGCCCTCACAAATAAAAGTCACATTATCAGAAAATACATATCCCTCTTTCGCCCTTAACACAATGCTATACCAGTATTCTCCACCGGCAATCGGGTTACGGGGAGTATCTGTGCTTTTAATAACGTCTGTTATCGGGGTACTTTCACCATAAGTGGACTTCTCCCACGCTTCTTCCACGATTTCCACTTTTCCGCTGCAAGCAGAATTGTTGGGATTTACTTCCGCTGTAAACGCAACGGGCTTTGTGGAATCAAGGTTTTTCCAAACATTACCGATGTCAACTGTGGTGATAACCTCATCGGTGCTGGCGGCAGGAAGATCGATTGAGTAAGGACTGTAAATACGCAGTTCCGTACTCATCTCTCTTATTTCAAGATTCGCTTTGAAAGCCACCTTATCAAACTTATGACCGCCTGCGGAAACACTTGTATCTTCGCTGATAAAGTAGCCGCTATTTGTTTTAAGTACAATATTATAGGTATAATGGTGTCCTGCTTCAAACTGTGTAATCTGCTTGTCTGCTGCAAGAGACGCCATTTTACTCGAATCAGAATACCAATACCGTCCTGTACTTGTCCAGACACTGCCTTCTGTTTTTTGTTCTATTTCCATCCAATACTCATAGGCAACAGAACATTCTCCCTCTGTCACCGTCGCTGCTGCCTGCGGTGCATCGCCAGCTTTATAGTCCGGTTTGGTGTAGGTGACACTAATTTTGTCAATGTAGTTGACTCCTGCCGCAAACGCAGTTATCGGCACAATGGTCAGTGCCATGCAGAGTACGAGCAGGATACTCAGCAGCTTCCTGCTGTGTCTTTTTTGATTCTTCATAATGATTCCTCCATTTTCTAAGCCTTGCAAACAGACTCCTGTAATTTTGATCTTCTCAGCAAAGCATTCGCCAGCACTGTCTTATTTTCCAGATATTGTGATATCCGGTCGGCAACAGCAGTAACGGCTCGCTTCACTTGTTTCGCATAAATACCGACTTTATTATGGGAAAAAGGAGGGAAAAAACGTATATAAGGGAGCTCCGCCAATCTGTCAACATGGGGTGGCGGAGTTCCGCCATTCTTCAAAATCAAGGCAAAAAGGTGATTTTTATCAAAAAATGGCATAAAAAATCCGCCCTCTGTTTCCAGAAGGCGGCTCGATGAATGCCGACATCAAAAGATCATTTGTTGTAAAGGTTGAGCAATCCCACACGGGATTTTACGCCGGTCTTTTCGTAAATGGCGGAAATATGGCGTTCCAAAGTCCGTCTGGAAACATACAAATTTTTCCGCAATCATCTGAATGCTATCCTCCGTATTGACCAGACGGTTAAACACTTCGCTCTCTCTTTCTGTGAACGAAAACACTTCCGAGAATTTCCGCAGCCTTTCTTTCTCATCAACCACATCGGCGGCATTTGTAATGAGCTGCTCCATAAAAGTTTTCTTTTGAAAGGTGTATATGACCGCCACGACGCTGACTGTCACAAACAAAACCAGCACAAGAATAATAACTGCAAGATTACTGTCAGAAGATAAAAGGGTTAAAACAAAGTTAGCGATCACAGCGGCAGCGATATTATTTACCGCCCGTCCCATACCTGCCCAAAGTTCCGGGATTCTCATATGGCGGGATATTTCCATAAAACCGGAAGTAAAGAACACGGCAAAAAATTCCCGCTGACAGATAGAATACAATCAGCCCCGCCATAAATGGTCCGGCAAATTTCAGTATAGCGACGCAGATGGTGGACAGCACCATTATGCAGTACATCACTATCCCCATATATTTTCGGTTTTTTATATCAAAGATAAATCCTGCCGCCAGACCGCTTAAAGCAAGCAGGATTCTCGGCCATTGCCCGATGTCCGTTGCTCCGCCGGCGTGGACAAGCGTTACCGCATTGTCAAGGGTACTGAATATACAAGTCATAAGTGCCACAAGCAGGATCATAAGAATACTAACGATATCGCCCTTTTTTTAATTTTCCCTGTATCTTCTTTGACTTTTTCTTCTGTCGAACCTTGTGTATTCTGTTCGTCCTGTCGGCAGTAAGCCGAATCATTTTTCATCAGCAGCCAGATAAGCAGCAGCAAAAACACGGATAAAATGACCGTTTCTGCAATTTCTGACCGAACAAGATTATTGTTCACAAATTGGAGCAGGATTCCCAGTGCATACGAAATACCCACAGTCCTCGCCAAATATCTGTCCATTTTCATCATACGCATGGAAACATAAAACACGCCGCTGCCGAGTAAGCCGAGAAGCAGGAATAATACAAGTCCGGTTGTGAAAATCGTAGTATAAGCCGTACCCACCCCAATAAAAGCTATGCCCAAGACAGATAGCAACCGATAAAAAGAAAACATATCGTTTTTCAAACGTTCCTTGCTAAAGCGGTTAAACAACGGATACAAAAGAAATCCCGCCGTCACTTACGCCCAACGCATAATTCTGTGCCAGCACAGTCTTATCTTCTGATACGATACGGGAAAGCACATCCACATATAAATACTCCGCACCTAAAAAACCAGAAAGGTAAACAGACCCCCATAAGGACAACAGCATCATAGTTACTGATCCCTGCCGCTTTTTCAAGGTCATTTTTTCTTCATATCCTTATCAATGAGCAGCTTCCATTAACTTTTTATAACTTACGCTCATATCGCTTTCCCTCCTTTCTGAAATCATTCATGTAATTGCAGCGGCAACTGGCAGCAGAAAACAGCCACTGCATTTGAATCTGGTATAGTGGTATAGTGTACTATAGTTTTTTCGAGAAATACAAGAGTTTATAAAGCGATAGCTTTATTTTTCATAATACGCATCCACCATAAGGATTTGCATCTTTATATTGCTCGAATTTTGTGAATTCTGTCTTTATATTTCTCTGCACAAATTGTTTTCTATCTATGCTGACTCTATTATAATAAACATATCCGAACAACATCATAGATTATTATTAAAAGGGAGATTATGCTATGCGAATTGAAAACTTACAAAATGAAAACAGAAAATATGCGAAAAGTATCGGAAACTTCCATGTACTTGAATATGTACAGGATGCCAGCGTTTCACCTATGAATGCAATGAATGAGTATTTCATGAGTAAAATGAATGTTAGAAGAAGACAGGTTGTTATTGATATTGATAAAGACCATTCTGCTATTATCCAAGCTGGTGCCATGCAATGGATGGTGGAAATGTACGAGCTACATCTGGCGTAAAAGGCATCGGAGATTTTCTTGGAAAAGCAATCAAAGGTGCCGTTACAAAAGAAACAGCAGTTAAACCGGAATATGTTGGCGAAGGCTGTCTGGTACTGGAACCAACATATAAATACATTATTCTTGCAGATGTTGGCAAGTGGGGATCAGCCGGAATGACAATTGAAGATGGCATGTTCCTTGCTTGTGATGCAAATGTAAAAAGTAACGTTGTAGCCAGAAAGAACCTTTCATCAGCCGTACTAGGTGGCGAAGGTCTGTTTAATCTGAGTTTGCAGGGAAATGGTGTAGCTGCATTGGAATCTAATGTTCCTGAAGATGAATTGATTGAAGTCATATTGGAAAATGATGAACTGAAAATTGACGGAAATCTTGCTGTATGCTGGTCATCAAATCTAGAATTCACCGTAGAAAGATCTACAAAAACACTTGTAGGATCTGCAGTTAGCGGAGAGGGCCTGGTAAATGTTTATCGTGGAACAGGACGAGTACTGATGTGTCCGGTCGCACCGACAACTTCCTTGTTTGAGTCCACCAACACCATGACAGCTAAAGCTGCAGCTAAATCCAGCAATACATTTGGAAAGTAAGCGTAAAACACATTATCTCGTAAACAAACGCCGGTATAGGATTATAAAAATCCTGTATCGGCGTTATTAATTGATAAGATAAGTGGCATACCTCCATAGAAAGCGTATTCATCAAATGCTTCATTTTTATCTCCACCAACCGCTGAGTAATATTCCGCAAAACTAAGTGGATGTACTCTTATTTCATCAGCTATTTCAGATAAGACTTTTTTCATATCCTCTGCTATTTCTAGACTGAGAACTTGCCTTGTATTGGCTGTGATTAACTGTGCTAATCGGAACACATCGTTTTTATGTTTCTTTATATTTTTGCTGTCAACCTGCTCTCCATTCAGCTTGCGTTCCTTTAAATCCAGCCATGCTTTCGCCTTAAATGGTATCAGACAAGTCGGACTTAATACCGGAATGCCATCAACCATCATTTGTCCTGGTTTTTAGCAATTCATAATACGCTTCATTTAGAAGAATTGCCGACAAACTGGATATTTCATCATCTATAGGAAGCGGTGTAAGAACTGCATCATCTTCCAATATAATAAAATCCGGATTTCTGGAAAATATCTCTATCATATATGGATATTCTTTGCTTTTCGGAGATGTAAAACGATAAAACTGTGCATTTCCAGTGCTTTTATTCAAATGCTCATATCCTGCTTCTTTGACATACTCCCAAAACTGCCTGCCAAACTCCGCGGTTATGGATTCAACAATCAATACAATATCTACATCTTTTGTAGCACGAAACGGTAATTCTTCGTTTTCCATAATCAAATCGCAAGCTGTCCCACCGATGATGACATATTGATTTTCAACCCCCTGAAATCTTTCCTTAAATTTTGTAAATCCGTTGACCATTACCCCTGCAACCTTCTTTCCTGCAATTCATCTACTGCTTCTTCAATTCTTTCATCGTTTGTATCTCCAAGAGATAAAACAATAGAAATATCATCAGCACTGTTATCCTCTGAAAATTGTTTTGGGCTGTATGCCCATAATTCAAGCCTTACCTGCTTATCCGGGTCTATCAATTCATCAGTCAGCAAGGTTTTATCATAATCTTTCTCACTAATTGCATAGGTAACAACTCGGCTGGGATTTAGCATTGTTTTTTTACAGAAAGTGCCGTTTCCCCTGCAAAGACCATATTTCCTGTAACTTGCGTCTTATCTATATATCCTGCTTTGCGGACAGGCGTCATCAAATATCCTTTTGCTTTTTCAAATAATTCATCTCGCTTATATTTTGACTCAATAAACTTGTTGACACCGTCTTTTGCTACAAGAAACAAATCCGTCGCTTCCAACTGCTTTACTGCTCTGGTCAAGGTCATTGCTGTAAATGGAAGCACTTTTCCGGCTTCTGAAATATACAATCGTTTTTTTCTTACTATACAGATAAAACAAAAACAACTGCTGCGTGGAATAAACAAACTTCCCCCTCAATTTTGGGGGTTCTTTCTCGTCAGAAAGCATTGTTCCGATGAAAGGAAGAAAGACCTGCTTATCAGTAATAAACGGTATATTATTTTCTATAAGGCTTTTTCTTCGATAATTTGATACCGTTGCAAGTTCAAATACAACTGGTACATTATCAATCTGCTGTATTTTTGTAATTTGCTTTTTCAGTGCCGGAAGTGTTGCAAATTCTTCTGTCGGAGTAAGCATTATACAACGTTTGTTTCCAATATATGCTGTTTGAAAATTCATAACTTCCAGCGATATAAACAGGTAAAGAATCCTGATGTTTCCATGCTTCACATTTTATAGAAATCCCGAATACGCTGGTAAGCATATTTCTCATTCTCCTTTTTAACTCAATTTATTTCATTTTAACTTAGCCAATGTTAAAAGTCAAGTTTTTGAGTTATTTTGAAATTGTGCAGACGGTCTACACTGAAATTTGAATCACTATTTACTTATGCTTCATAGTGTCTGTCACCAATGTGTTCTATCCAATGTCAAAACTCTAAACTATCCGCGTTCAAAAGGAAATATTTCATTCCCATGATGACAAATCCCTCATCATTTCTCCAAGGTCTTTTGCTGCCATTTACAATGACAACCTTCTTAAAAGAGTCCGGGATATTACGCAGAGAATTGAACTCCTGATTCTGCTTTTCTTCTGAAGTCATGTCATAAGCAACCTGGATGTAGTATCTCTGATTGCCTTGGTTAACTACAAAATCAACTTCCAGCTGCTTACGGACACGCTTGCCCTCTTTATCTTTATCAAAGATCTGCACAACACCCACATCAACATTGTAGCCACGAATCAGAAGCTCGTTATAAACGATGTTCTCCATGATGTGAGTAGGTTCCTGCTGTCTGAAATTCAAACGGGCATTTCTCAGGCCTAGATCAGTAAAGTAGTATTTCAGATTTGCACCAATATACTTTCTGCCCTTAATATCGTATCGGTTTGCTTTAGAAATCAAAAATCGCATCTGCCAAATAGTCAATATGATTGGAAATCGTTTTATTTGTATAACTCATCTGACGCTCACTGGCAAAGGTATTAGCAATCTTTGAAGGGTTGGTCGGTGCACCAATTGCAGATGCAAGCACATCAACCAGAATGCCAATTTCATCCACATTTTGGATCTTGTTTCTTTCAATTACATCCTTCAGATAAACATTTGCAAAGATGTTTTTCAGGTAATCTGCCTTCTGTCGTTCACTCTGTAAACTTACGACCTGCGGCAATCCTCCATAGATCATGTAGTCATCCCAGGCATCGTCGTAATCACCTTCATAGACAGAATAAAACTCTGCAAAAGAGAGGGGATAGATTCTGATCTCATCACCTCTGCCACGGAACTCAGTCACAATGTCGCTGGACAGAAACTTAGAATTGCTTCCGGTGACATACACATCAATGTTGCTCATGCGTAACAAACTGTTCAGCACTTCCTCAAATCGTGGCATAAACTGTACTTCATCCAGAAGAAGATAATACTTATCATCATCCTTCATGGCATCTTTGATGTACTTAAAGCACAGCTTGGGATCTCTTAATTCCTCATTCTCAATACCATCCAAGGCAATCTCAATAATATGATCGGTATCAACACCATTCTCTTGTAAATATCTCTTGAAAATGTTAAACAATAAAAAAATGATTTGCCGCATCTACGAATGCCGGTAATCACCTTTATCATTCCGTTATCTTTTCGCATGGTCAACTGCTGTAGATAAGCATCTCTTTTAATTTCTATCATTATACTCCTCAATTCTGTGCTTCTGCACACTTTTTAGTAATGATATTCTATCATAGAACAATCTGAGCTTCAATATCTATTCCCCTAATTTAAAAATCTTTCTCTCACACCCTGTATTTTCCCCCTCCATGCGTCTAATATTACTTTCTGTGTTTGTAACTATTCAGAACCCCTGATAGACTCCATCATACCGAACCTTTGGATATTTCATCAACGAAGTCCTTCAGGATAAGATTGAAACATTTTTAACGATATCAATCAAGCAACAAAAAGATGCGAAATAGAACTGCCGCACAGATTCAAAAAGAGAATCTCTATGGGGTAGGGGAAGTACGCCTTTTCAGCGTAGGATTCCAGCAATTTATATACAATATAAGCAAAAAGAGGGATGCAAAAAAAGCTCAATCGAGTTTTTTCCACATCCCCTTTTTGTATATATCATGATATGTTTAATCTCTGGCTTCGATTGCCTCGAGGTCTTCGTCTTCGTGGACGACACGTTCGATATGCATCGCCAGATATCCGACTTCAGCATCGCTGATTGTGCAGCACAGGATTTTTTCCGACCTGATCGCAGATGGTCTGTGCCAGCTGAAATGCCTGTGGAAATTTGACTTCCATGTAGTCGTTTAAGTTTAACTTCAATTCCTCGTGCTGCAGTGCTCGTGCGACCATGTTACGGATGTGGTTCATCAGTCGGTTGTACGACAAAGACATGACATCAATTGGTCGGTTGACAACCTGCTCAACGTGGGAAATGCATTCGCGCACGGCACGTGCAATCTGCATTGCCAGGGAAACGTTTTCGTCTTTGATTGCGGAATGAATGTGAAGGGAAATGTATCCGACTTCATTGTCATCAATGGTGATTCCCAAACGCTCTTTTAAAATTGGACGGACACATTCCGCAGTCTTGTATTCCAGGTGGAAGAGGACGCGGATATCATCCGTGAGTGGGTTGCTGATTTGTTCGTGATTCTGGATGCGCTTTACAGCATATTCCAAATGATCAGCCATAGGGAAGAGGACTGCACGGTCAATGTTTTGGAACACTTTTTCCCGCTTCGTCCAGTATTTCATTTGCAATCTCAAGGTAAATGGGCTGGATGGAAGTTGCGAGCTCTTTTGCATTTCCACGATTGGAAGTTGCCTGTAGCGAGTAGACGGTATCGCCGTCACGTACTTTCGAATCGCTCGCTGACTTTTTGCCGAATCCGATCCCCTTTCCCATCACCAGGTATTCCTGGTTGTCATCGGCGTGAATGCCAATTACCGTATTATGATTGAGAACTTTACTAATTCGATACATAATCTTATCCCCATGTGTGACCAATTTGTTACTAATGATTAATCTGATTTTAACATTAACAACTACGAATAACAATCTTTATTTTGTTTTATTCATAGATGGTTTTATTCATAGATGTCAATTGCAAATAATGCCTCGCCAGCTTTGATTTGTCCGTCTTTTAAGAGGCGAACCTTCTGGTTGTCTTCCAATTCTGTACAGAGGACTGGTGAAGCGAGTGATGGAGCATTTTCTTTGAGATAATCCAGATTCAAGCTGAGGAGTGGCTCGCCCTTCTTTACCTTCTGTCCGTTTTCAACGAATACTTCAATCCTTCTCCGTTCAGTGCAACGGTGTCGATTCCCATGTGAATCAAAAGGCTTACGCCGCTATCTGTCAAGAATCCAATTGCATGCTTTGTCTCGAATACAAAACATACTTCGCCATCTTCCGGAGCTCTTACAACAGAATCTTCCGGTGTGACAACGGCACCGTCACCCATCATTTTTCCAGCAAATGCTTCGTCTGGAGTGGTAGATAAGTCAGCAGCCAGACCTGTGATTGGGCTTGAGATAACGATTGTCTCAACAACAGTTGCTTCTGCCGAGCTTGTGTTGGCATTTTCTGCAACGCCAGCATTTGCACCACCGTCAACATTTGTATCAACACCAACGTGTGCAGTTGCATCGACATCATTTCCGCCAGCTGTGAATTCTTCGTCTGGTGCAGTCTCGAGGTAATCTTCGAGGTTTGATTTGATGACTGATACGCGAGGTCCGTAGATAATCTGAACGCCATTTCCTTTGTGTACTACGCCGGATGCACCAGTTGATTTTAACAGTGCATCGTCTACGCATTCTGCTTTGTGAACGGTACAACGAAGTCTTGTTGCACAGCAGTCTACGTCGGAAATATTTTTGCTTGCCGCCAAGTCCCTGACAGATAGTCTGAGAAAGTGCATCTTCTGAGGAAGCTTCGGAACCGTTATCGCCGTTCTTGCGAGCTTCCACGTCGCTTCTGCGGTATAATTTTACCTCTTCACTGTCGTCACGGCCAGGTGTTTTTAAATCGAATCTCTTGATTAAGAATCCGAACAGTAAGTAGTATACGATAAAGTAGCCGATACCTACGATTACAATCCAGATCCAGTTTGTTTTTGCATTTCCCTGTAAGATACCGAATAAGAACATGTCGATCAGTCCGCCGGAGAATGTCATACCAACACCTACGTTAAAGAGGTGCATGAGCATATATGCAAGACCGGCAAATACGCAGTGGATACCGTAAAGCATTGGTGCCACAAAGATAAATGTGAATTCAAGTGGTTCTGTAATACCTGTCAGCATAGAAGTAAGAGCAGCGGAAAGTAAGAGTCCGGCAACCGCTTTTTTCTTCTCTGGTTTTGCTGTTCTGTACATGGCAAGTGCGGCTCCCGGAAGACCGAAGATCATCAATGGAAATTTACCTGACATGAAGCGGGTTGCGGATACTGCAAAATGTTCTACTGTCGGGTCAGCGAGCTGTGCAAAGAAAATGTTCTGTGCACCTTCGATGAGAGTGCCGCCGACTTCCATTGTTCCACCAAGTGCAGTCTGCCAGAATGGAAGGTAGAATACGTGATGAAGACCGAATGGAAGTAATAGTCTTTCGAGGAAACCATATACCCATGTTCCTGCATAGCCTGAATTAAGTACAAGATCTCCAAGTGCGTAGATCCCTGTCTGGATGACTGGCCAGATAAAGAACATCAGGATACCAACGCCGGTATATACAAGCGAAGAGATAATTGGTACGAATCTTGTTCCACCGAAGAACGATAATACCTGTGGCAGTTCGATTTTGTAGAAACGGTTGTGCAGCGAAGAAACACCGAGTCCGACGATGATACCGCCGAATACACCCATCTGAAGAGATGTGATGCCGACAACAGACGTAGTTGCACCTTCCAGCATGTTTTCTGTTCCACCGTTGATGGTGATCATCGCACTGATAGAAGCGTGCATAATGAAAAATGCGATGGCAGCAGAGAGAGCCGCAACTTCTTTTTCTTTCTTAGCCATACCGATGGCAACACCCATCGCGAAAATAATCGGCAGGTTTGCGAATACAATGTTACCGGCTTCGCTCATGACCTGGAAGATGGCATATGGAATGGTGCCAGGTCCCATGACATTTAACAGTCCGTAAGTTTCAAGCATTGTTTCGTTGGTAAATGAGCCACCAAATCCGAGCAGAAGACCTGCTACCGGGAGAATGGCGATTGGAAGCATGAATGATCTTCCCACGCGCTGAAGCACGCCAAAAAATTTTTGTCTTTCATAATTGTTCTCCTTTTCGTTATGAATTTACGAGTATGAATGTTTATGAATATTTGCGGTAATCTGTAAAAACAGTCAGGCATTCTCTTTATAGTCTTGACAAAGAAGCAGGCTTCTAGACGCATTCTCTGTACGCTTAGCAACAGAAAAAGAGGCACTAACCGCATAAACATCCAAAAAGTTCATGCATAGTTAATGCCTCGTTCGTTCTTAACAAGTAACATACTATATCACTTCTGACATAATAGCATCGCACGGCAAGCTTTGTCAAGCCGTTTTTCTCCATTTTATTCCTCACCGCTGATAATTTTTTATATTCTGCGCCCCGCTACTCGCCCCAAATATGAATTAAAAATATGCCGGATTTCCCATAAAATCCTACATGGCATTTTCTTTTCGTTCTCGGGAGTTTGACAGTAAATTTTAAAACTAAGTGAAACTCATAAAAGTTCTGACTTTGTGACCCTGGCATCTTATTTATTCTATCGTAACGCTGGCAGTGTCTCTGCCTGCAAATTTCGGAGCCATTTTTACCCGACTGTTCTTTATATAAAAGGTTGTTCTAAAGCACATTTGCACCAAAATGGCATAAAGATAACGTGCCATTTTAAAGAATGTTTTCCAAATCGGGATTCCTACAATCGTGATACACCACATACACCCTAAGACAATATTTCCAA
>ENA-OQHD01000563-OQHD01000563.1-human-gut-metagenome-genome-assembly--contig:-NODE-563-length-12982-cov-5.494282_pt1 | contig 12982 bp, 13 predicted proteins | sample MGYA00242560_ERZ504711 | MGnify/ENA primary metagenome ERZ504711 (study PRJEB26092, sample SAMD00036198) | human gut metagenome | host: Homo sapiens | study: EMG produced TPA metagenomics assembly of... | reverse complement strand
GGCCGTGTCTCAGTCCCAATGTGGCCGGTCACCCTCTCAGGTCGGCTACTGATCGTCGGCTTGGTAGGCCGTTACCCCACCAACTACCTAATCAGACGCGGGTCCATCTCATACCACCGGAGTTTTTACCACTGTACCATGCGGTACCGTGGTCTTATGCGGTATTAGCAGTCATTTCTAACTGTTATCCCCCTGTATGAGGCAGGTTACCCACGCGTTACTCACCCGTCCGCCGCTCAGTCACAAAAGTCTTCATCCGAAGAATCAAACTTAAGTGCTTCGCTCGACTTGCATGTGTTAAGCACGCCGCCAGCGTTCATCCTGAGCCAGGATCAAACTCTCGTTAAAATATCTCAAACCTGCTTTAACACAGATTCAAAAATCAAGTTCGTTCCAGTTCAAGAAAACTACTAGCTTTCTTATCCCCTTTACTGTTTTAAGGTTCGACATTAAATGTCTGTTCTGAATAATTCTCTTTAGAATTTTCAGGGTTGTTGTCTATTGTTTAATTATCAAGGTTCGTTGTTGTTTTGTTTAACAGCTCGTTTAGTATACCATATACTCAACTGCTTGTCAAGAACTTTTTTCAACTTATTTTTCGCTTTCTTTTTTACAAATCTTTTAAATAATTTGTTTGCGAAAGCCTATATATAATACCATGTATTTTTCGAAGTGTCAAGATGTTTTTTCATTTTTTTTACAACTTTTCTTTTCATACATTTTCCAGTATCATATATGGCCGTAAAAAAATCTATCTGAAAGCTCGTTTTCAGACAGTTCTCACTGGCCTAACGGAGAAAGAGGGATTTGAACCCTCGCGCCGGTTACCCGACCTACACCCTTAGCAGGGGCGCCTCTTCAGCCTCTTGAGTATTTCTCCAGCGAAAGTAATTATAACAAGCCTTAATGTGAATGTCAATTACTTTTTTACATATTTTTTGACATTTTCTTCCCTGCGGGTATTTTTGACTGCTTTTTCGCTATTCACTCTGCAATGATTCTAAGTATGATGCTAGATGATATCGATCAGCTGACTTCTCTTCAGTCTTCGAAATTCTTTGTCCGCCATACGGCTCTCTCCTGGTTCTCTTCTTCTGCGTCTTCTTTTATGTCACTGCTATCCAGTGCGCCATCGATCATCTTGAGCAGTTCCAGTGCCGAGCGGAAGTTCTCTGTCTTTCCTTCTTCCACCCATGTAACTCTTCCCTGCCAGCTGCTGTGTTGTCTTTGTTCTACTCTAATTATGAATGTTCCTTGTTCACCATTATTCTTTAACATCTCTTCATCACTCAACTTTCTTGTCATTTTTATCCGCTGTGTCTTTTCATGCTTTATAAAATAGTGGATCTCTGTTCCGGGAAACGGATATCCCAATCCGGTCAAAAAAATGCATCGATTTCGAAAACTGCTTCCAGCATTCCTCCAATACGGATCGGTTCGGTCTGATATCTGTGATAAATACGTCCATTTATTTTTTCCATCCCGATAATAGTCCACACATAGAATAATTCCCCATGGTGTTCCAATATAACTTCCTGTATTACTCACTTCTCCCGGTCTCCTTTCCCATCTTATTTTCAGGCAGACATTCCTACTCTGAGAATATTTTACACAACAACATGACAAAGAAACCGTCTAAACTTTTAAAAAAGCAGGTATTTTTCCTATTTTTCTTAGACTTCTTCAGACTGTCGCATATATCGGAATATGTTGTTATATTATAGCAAAAGAACCATCCTGCCTGCGTCCCGCATGCTGAATAGTTTTTTGACCCAAAAAAGAAGGATCTTCAAGTGTTATCTTAAAGGTCCTTTTCATATACTACACTGTTCACATAATATCTCACGCCGGTCCTCTGCCGGTCTGTGAGGAATTTGTAATTGATTCTCTTCTGAATTACCGCACAGTCTTCTCTCGTTGTATTGATCAGCAGTACCAGGTATTGTCCCTTGCTGTAATGGTTCACGACATCACTGTTGCGGATCGATGTGCAGATGGATTCTTCCAGTCTCTTTGCCAGTCCTTCCAGCATGGCTCCTTCTTTCATCGGTCTTCCTTTGCTGTCCACAATGGTACACAGCATAAGATAGATCGACTGTCCGCTCCGTCCCAGCATCCTCGCCAGATGATGGTAGATTCCACGGAATGTCGGATAGCTGCACAAATATGCCCCTTTCGGGATTCCTTTTTCTTCCAGATTGTGCTGGATGTTGTCCAGTACGTCGCAGGAATGCATCACCTGGTTACCAAGCTGATTCAGGGATTCCATAAGACGTTTGGACGGTTTTAATCCCCGTTCTTCAAAATATCGTTCTGCCGTATCGGCGTACAGATCGGTGGCTTCTTCGTATCTTCCCAGCGCAACCATAGCTTCCATGGTCAATTCCTCCCAATCGGAGAATGGTTCGATATTCGATGCATATACTCCGAGATGTTCGAGCTGTGTATAGTTCTGCTTTTCCCGGTACAGTCCGGCTGCTTCTTCTACACATTCCCGGAACATGTCCTCATACCGTCTTGCTTCAATGGCAACCCAGATCACACTCTGCCGTTTCACAAGGAATTCTCCGGTATAGATCTCGAATATTTTTTCGAGGTCTTTTATCTTTTATCCGGATTTTTCTCATGTTTTATTCTGTTGTATATCTGGTCAAATTCGGTTGCATCTTCCTGTACTTTGATCTCGTCATTCCAGCAGACGACACCGTTTCTGATCTCTATATAGTTTACATCCGGAAGTCCTGCTTTTTCCAGTCTCTTCTTTGCGTTGTAAATGACGCTCTGAAGGGCATGATGTACATTTTCCACTTCCCGTTCCCCGAACAGTTCCTGTTCCAGGCGGTCCCTGCTGACACCTTTTTTCCGTTCATGTATCAGCATCTGCATCATGGAAGCGAACTGTGTCTCTCCTACTTTTCTTCCGAACAGGGATTTTCCGTCATATATCATGGAAAAACTGCCGAATGTCTTAACCTGTAATATTTTTTCTCTCATTTCCCTGTAATCCTTTTATACATTTTCATTGATCGTATGCTGGATTCTCTCTCTTACGATTGCTGCAATCTCTGTTGTCTTCATGTCTTTGTATTCTTCGTAAAGCAGCGGCTCTAAGAAATGTACCTGTACATTGACATGTTCTGTTGTCTTAGAGTCGAACGGCATGAAACAATTGATCAGTGCTACCGGAATGATCGGACATCTTGCTCTGGTCGCTGCTTTGAAGCTGCCGCCTTTGAAGTCCTGTACCTGATTGCCCTGTCTTGATCTTGTTCCTTCCGGGAAGATCAGAAAGTTTCTTCCGTTCTTCACGTCATTGCTGACATTTACGATCACCTGCAATGACTGACGCACGTCTTCACGGTCGATCATGTATGCCTTCATGCAGGTGAATACCTGCTTGAGAAATGGTACATCGGCCACTTCATTTTTTTGCTACTACCGCGAACGGGCGCGGGCATGCTTCCATTATGGCGAGCACGTCGTAGAGGCCCTGGTGATTCGGGTAGAACATGAATCCGTCCTGTTCGGGGATGTTTTCCTGCCCGTGTACCTCGATATGGATATTCCCGGATGTATTTGCCCGGTGATCGATGTATTTTAATAATTTATAGTGTTCTTCTTCCGTATATTTGTCTACGTGTCTGGCATGATAGCATAACTTGTACCAGTAGACCGGCACGAAGAAAATATTCCGGAGTACCATCAGAAGGATTCTTCTCATATCTTTGCATACTCCTTGATCGCAGTTTCGTATAGGTTATTGCCTTCGCTGTCGATGACTACGATGAGCGGAAGGTTCTCAACCTGTAATTTACGGATGGCTTCGGTTCCGAGGTCTTCGTATGCAATGACTTCTGAGGATTTGATGCATTTGGATAACAGTGCACCGGCTCCTCCGATGGCTGCAAGGTATACGCATCCGTTACGTACCACCGCATCGATCACTGCCTGGCTTCTCTTGCCTTTTCCGATCATGGCCGTCTGACCAAGATCCAGCAGACGTGGTGCATACTTGTCCATACGGCTGGCAGTTGTCGGACCGGCTGATCCGATCGGGCGTCCTTCTCTTGCCGGAGATGGTCCCATGTAGTAGATTGCCTGATCTTTGATATCGATCGGAAGTGATTCCCTGCGGTCCAGTGCTTCATCCATGCGCTTGTGCGCCGCATCTCTTGCCGTGTAGATGGTTCCTGTGACATATACATAATCTCCTGCGTGAAGAGATCTGGCTGTTTCTTTTGTAATTGGTGCTGTGATATGCTTGTCCATACTTACACCTCCCTGATGATATGACGGTTCACATGGCAGCATATGTTGACTGCAACCGGCAGTCCTGCGATGTGTGTCGGGTATGTATTGACATTCACTGCAAGAGCTGTGGTCGTTCCTCCGAGTCCGCCCGGTCCGATTCCAAGCTTGTTGATCGTCTCAAGCATCTCTTCTTCCAGGTCTTTTACCCAGGCAGTTCCGGAATGGGATCCGGCTTCTCTTGTAAGGGCTTCTTTTGCCATCAGTGCACATTTTTCAAATGTTCCGCCGATTCCTACTCCGACTACCATCGGCGGACAGGCATTCGGTCCTGCGTCTCTGACCGCTGTGAGGATCGCTTCCTTTACTCCTTCGATCCCGTCGGCTGGTTTTAACATGAATACGCGGCTCATATTCTCGCTGCCGAATCCTTTTGGCGCAACCTTTATCTCTACTTTATCTCCCGGCACGATACTGTAGTGGATCACTGCCGGTGTGTTGTCTTTGGTATTCTCGCGGATGATCGGATCTCCTACGACGGATTTTCTTAAGAATCCTTCTACGTATCCCTGACGGACACCTTCGTTGATGGCATCTTCCAGACTGCCTCCTTCGAAGTGTACGTCCTGACCGATCTTCATGAAGATGACGGCCATACCTGTATCCTGGCAGATTGGGATCATGTCTTCTGCTGCGATCTTCAGATTATCCTGCAGCTGATCCAGAATCTGACGGCCCAGTGGTGCTTCTTCTGTCTCCAGTGCGTGTTTCATTGCTTTGTCCATGTCATCGGCGAGGAAATGATTCGCCTGGATGCACATGTCTTTTATATTTTCTGTGATTGTATTTACATTGATCGTTCTCATCTATATCCTCCTGGGGACATGGGAATTTTTTGGGAACCTTCTGTTCCTGCTCTAAAAAAACCTGTACCCTTTTTTAATTTTACCCTGTTCCAAGATGATATACAAGGTTTTTTTCGCCGTGGTATAATGGATTTAACACATTTTTCAGGAGGGATTATAATGACAACAAATGTAGATTTAGAGAAACTTCAAAAGGATGCCGTGGACATCTTTAATCAGGGTTTTGCCTGTTCAGAATCTGTCATTTATGCAATCAAGGAGAATTTTGAACTGGACATGTCGGATGATGCGATTGCTATGAGTTCCGGATTCCCATGGGGGCTTGGCGGAGGCGGATGTATCTGTGGTGCACTCGCCGGAGCAACGATGTGTATCGGATATTTCTTCGGACGTAAGACACCTGGTGATCCTAAGATTAACCGCTGTTTCAAGCTTTCGAACGAAATCCACGATTTCTTCAAGGAATACTGTGGTGCAACATGCTGCCGTGTTCTGACAAAAGGCAAAGAGAAGAATTCTCCGGAACGTAAAGCACAGTGTACAGACTTTGTAGCTGCTACTGTGAAGAAGACTGCGGAGATCATTCTTCGTGAACTTGCTGCAGATGAGGCGGAAAAATTAAAATATTTTTTCAAAAACGAGGCGGAAATTTTTTATCTTCCGCCTCGTTTTATGTCTTTATTCTTCTGTCTCTACGTTCTCTGCATCTTCTGTACTTTCTTCCGGCTCTACCAGATCATCTTCTGATTCATCGCCTCTACGTACTTTTGCGATACAAGCTACTTTATCGCCTTCCGGCAGGTTGATAAGCTTCACTCCGGATGTCACTCTTCCGAGTTCTGAGATTCCGTCACACTTCATACGGATGATGATTCCCTCCGTGTTGATGATCATGATCTCATTGTCCTCATCTACTGCTTTCACACCTACAACGTTACCGGTCTTCTCTGTGATCTTGTAGCACTTCACACCTTTACCGCCGCGGTTCTGGGCTGTGAATTCATCGATGGAAGTACGTTTGCCCATTCCATATTCTGACACGATCAGCAGGTCTGTTCCCTGTGAATCGATCTGCATTCCGATCACTTCATCACTGTCTACCAGGTTCATACCACGGACACCCATGGATGTTCTTCCTGTCGGACGTACATCACTTTCATTGAAGCGGATACACTGTCCATACTTTGTAATCATGAATACATCATGATCGCTGTCTGTATATTTTACCTCGATCAGCTCATCTTCCTCACGGAGTGTGATTGCTGCAAGTCCTGTCTTTCTGACATTTGCATATTCTTTGATCGGGGTCTTCTTGATGAGACCTTTCTTGGTAGCCATCAGCAGATATTCGTCATCGTTATATTTCTCGATCGGAATGACCGCACTGATCTTCTCGCCCGGCATTAACTGTAACAGATTCACGATTGCAGTTCCTCTGGATGTTCTGCTTGCTTCCGGGATCTCGTATGCTTTCATGCGGTATACACGTCCGGTGTTCGTAAAGAACATCAGGTAGTGATGTGTATTGGTCATGAAGAGTTCTTCTACATAATCCTCGTCCAGCTTCTGCATACCTTTGATTCCCTTGCCTCCACGGTTCTGGGCTTTGAATGTATCGTGAGACATTCTCTTGATATATCCAAGCTTTGTCATCGTGATGACAACATCTTCTCTTGGGATCAGGTCTTCCATGGAGATATCAAACTCATCGAATCCGATGGATGTTCTTCTCTCATCTCCGTATTTATCACGGATCACAAGGATCTCTTCTTTGATCACGCCAAGTAATAACTTTCTGTCTGCGAGGATCGCACGTAAATGTTCGATCTGCTCCATCAGTGCTTTATATTCTGCTTCGAGTTTTTCTCTTTCCAGACCTGTCAGGGCACGCAGTCTCATGTCTACGATCGCCTGCGCCTGTACATCTGTCAGTCCGAAACGCTCCATCAATTCTGATTTTGCGATCTGGACAGTCTGTGAACCTCTGATGATCTTGATCACTTCATCGATGTTATCTAATGCGATCAGTAATCCCTGTAAGATATGCGCACGTTCTTCGGCTTTATTTAACTCATACTGTGTACGGCGTGTCACAACTTCTTCCTGATGTCTCAGATAGTAGTTGAGCATCTCCATCAGGTTCATGACCTTCGGCTCGTTGCCGACCAGTGCCAGCATGATCACACCGAACGTGTCCTGAAGCTGTGTATGTTTGTATAACTGGTTCAGGATAACATTTGCATTGGCATCTCTCCTGAGTTCAATGACTACGCGCATTCCTTCACGGCTTGACTGGTCACTTAAGTCTGTGATGCCATCGATCTTCTTATCACGTACCAGTTCTGCGATCTTCTCGATCAGTCTTGCTTTATTCACCATGTAAGGAAGCTCACTTACGATGATGCGGCTCTTGCCGTTCGGCATCGCCTCGATATCTGTCACCGCACGCACACGAATCTTGCCGCGTCCGGTTCTGTATGCCTCTTCAATTCCTCTGGTTCCAAGGATCATACCTCCGGTCGGGAAGTCCGGTCCTTTGATGATCTTTAAGATCTCTTCGATCGTTGTCTCTTCTTTATCCTCGATCTGGTCATCGATGATCTGTACAACCGCATTGATCACTTCACGCAGGTTGTGCGGCGGGATATTGGTCGCCATACCTACAGCGATACCGGAAGTACCGTTGACCAGAAGGTTCGGGAATCTTGCCGGCAGAACGGTAGGTTCTTTCTCCGTCTCGTCAAAGTTAGGAATAAAATCAACGGTATTTTTATTAATATCCGCCGTTAATTCCATGGAAATCTTACTCAGTCTTGCCTCTGTGTATCGCATGGCGGCAGCACCGTCACCGTCCACGGAACCAAAGTTACCATGTCCGTCTACCAGCGGATATCTGGTAGACCATTCCTGTGCCATATTAACCAATGCGCCATAGATCGAACTGTCACCGTGCGGGTGATATTTACCCATCGTATCACCGACGATACGTGCACACTTTCTGTGCGGCTTGTCGGGACCGTTATTCAGTTCGATCATAGAGTACAGAATTCTTCTCTGTACCGGTTTCAAACCATCTCTTACATCCGGCAGTGCACGGGACGCAATAACACTCATCGCGTAGTCGATATAAGAGGTTTCCATTGTCTGTTTCAGATCCACTTCGTGGACTTTGTCAAATATATTGTCTTCCATCAATCTCTCAGAGATGTAAGTATCTCTGTTCCTCCTTTCTTCTACACGCTGTTATTATACATCCAGGTTCTTGACATATTTTGCATTTTCAACGATGAACTCACGTCTCGGTTCAACTTTGTCACCCATCAGGGTGGTGAATGTAAGGTCCAGTTCACTCGTTGTCTCATCGTCCATCGTTACACGTAAGAGGATACGGTGCTGTGGATCCATGGTGGTATCCCAGAGCTGCTCGGCATCCATCTCTCCTAGACCTTTGTAACGCTGGATCTTATTATTCCCGTCACGTCCGACTTCTTCGATGATCTTGCTTAATTCTTCGTCACTGTATGCATACCATACCTTCTTGTTCTTCTCAAGCTTGTAGAGCGGCGGTTGTGCCAGATATACATATCCCTGCTTGATCAGTTCCGGCATGAAACGGTAAATGAATGTCAGAAGCAGTGTACTGATATGTGCACCGTCCACGTCGGCATCGGTCATGATGATGATCTTATGATAACGCAGCTTGGAAATATCAAAATCCTCATGGATTCCGGTACCAAATGCTGTGATCATCGCCTTGATCTCGGCATTGCCGTAGATCTTATCCAGTCTTGCCTTCTCTACATTCAGGATCTTACCACGAAGCGGAAGGATTGCCTGTGTCGCACGGTCACGTGCAGTCTTCGCAGAACCACCGGCGGAATCTCCCTCTACGATGTAGATCTCACAATTCTCCGGATTCTTGTCAGAACAGTCTGCAAGCTTTCCCGGAAGTGCCATGTTATCAAGTGCTGATTTTCTACGTGTCAGGTCTCTTGCCTTTCTTGCGGCTTCTCTCGCACGCTGGGACATCACAGATTTCTCCACAATAATCTTACCAACGGCCGGATTCTGCTCAAGGAAGATCTCGAGCTGCCTGCTGACCACATTATCAACCGCACCTCTCGCCTCACTGTTACCAAGTTTCTGCTTGGTCTGTCCCTCGAACTGCGGGTCTTCGATCTTGACACTGATGATCGCTGTCAGCCCTTCACGGATATCTTCACCGCTTAAGTTCGGCTCATTTTCACGCAGAAGCTTATTCTTTCTTGCATAGTCATTAAATGTCTTTGTGATCGCATTACGGAATCCGACAACGTGTGTTCCGCCTTCCGGAGTCGTAATGTTATTGACAAATCCATACGTATTATCGCTGTAAGAATCGTTATGCTGCATAGCCACTTCTACAGACACATTATTGACCATGCCTTCACAGTAAATGATCTGCTCATAAAGTGGTGTCGCACTCCGGTTCAGGTAAGAAACGAATTCTTTGATCCCGCCCTCGTAGTGGAATGTTCTTTCTTTTGGTTCTTCCTCACGGTCATCCCTGAGCACGATCTTCAGACCTTTTGTCAGGAAGGCCATCTCACGGAATCTCTGTTTCAGGACATTAAAATCAAAGATCGTTGTCTCGAAAATGGTATCATCCGGCAGGAATGTAACTTTTGTACCTGATTTTCCTTCTTCACATTCTCCGATCACTGCCAGTTTTTCCATAACTTTTCCGCGTTCATAACGCTGCTGGTAGATCTTTCCATCATGGAAGATCTCTACTTCCAGCCAGTTGGAGAGCGCATTTACAACAGATGCTCCAACACCGTGAAGTCCTCCGGATACCTTGTATCCTCCACCGCCGAACTTTCCTCCCGCATGCAGTACGGTAAATACGACTTCTACCGCAGGAAGTCCTGCTTTGTGGTTGATACCAACCGGAATTCCACGTCCATTATCGATAACGGTCACCGAATTGTCTTTATTGATTGTTACATAAATCGTATCACAGAAGCCTGCCAGAGCTTCATCTACGGCATTATCGACAATCTCGTATACAAGGTGATGCAAACCTCTGGAAGATGTACTTCCAATGTACATACCAGGACGTTTGCGGACTGCCTCAAGACCTTCCAATATCTGAATTTCATCTGCGCCGTATTCATGCTGTACTTTTTCTGTACCCATTCTCAGTCCTCCTAGTTTTCTTTCGTTACCTGTCCGTTTTGGACATGGAACACTTTGTTTATTGAAAAGCGGTGATTTACAAAATCCTCAACTCCTGTACAGGTGATCAGGGTCTGTATATCATGTATGCTGTCTAACAGATAGTTTTGCCTGTGTTTATCAAGTTCAGACAATACATCGTCAAGTAAAAGTATCGGTGTGTCATGCGTTGCCAGCCTGACCAGCTCAATCTCCGATAACTTCAAAGACAGGGCAGCCGTTCTCTGCTGTCCCTGGGAGCCGTATCTGCGGATATCCATATCGCCGGTCAGAAATCCGATGTCATCTCTGTGTGGTCCCACCGTTGTGCTCTTCATTCTGAAATCTCTGTCACGATACCGTTTCAGTGCCTGTTCAAACGGCAGATCCCCCGTACTTGGCTCATATATGATCTGCAGGCTTTCTTTGCCGCCGGTCAGCTTCTGATGTATCTTCGCAATGATCTCATTAATCTGTGCGACAAATTCTTTCCTTCTGGCGATCAGCCTCTTCCCATATTGTACCATCTGCATCTCCCATATTTCCAGTGTATCTGAAAGTTCTTTCTTACCGCTGAAACTTAACTCTTTCAGCAGACGGTTTCGCTGGTTCACGATACGGTTATAGTTCGACAGGTTATTCAGGTACACCTTATCGAGCTGCGAAAGTTCCAGATCGATAAATCTACGTCTCTCTGCAGGTCCGTTCTTGATGATATTGAGGTCTTCCGGCGAGAAGAATACAAGATTCACGATCCCGAAAATGTTCACTTGCTTTCCGGATCGGCATCTTGTTTATCGCAATCCCTTTCGGACTGTTCTTCTTCAGGTGCATGTCGATCTGATAACTGATACCATTCTTCTCCACCACAGTCTCAATGTGGGATTCATCCTCACCGAACCGTATCATGTCCCTGTCTTTCGACCCGCGGTGGGATTTGGTCGTTCCGGACAGATACACCGCCTCCAGAATATTCGTCTTCCCCTGCGCATTGTTCCCGTAAAAAATATTCGTAGAACCGTCAAACTCCACATTCAGAAGATCATAATTTCTAAAATTCTTTAATTTCAGGGAATTAACCTTCAATTCTGATCTCTTCTCCGTCAAATAATACGATATCGCCGCCATATAACTTACGTCCGCGGCGTGTATCTGTCTCGCCATTTACCATGACCAGACCTTCCTGTATCACTTCTTTTGCTTCTACTCCGGATTCCACCATTCCCGCAGCTTTTAAAGCCTGTCCAAGCTTGATATATTCACCTCGTAATATAATTGTCTCCATACGTCTTGTATCCTCTCTCAGATATGCATTTCTTTGTATTTTTATGCATATTTTTCTTCTTTTAGCCGTTGTTTTATTATACTCATTGCTATATACTTTTGCAAGCATTCCTGCATTTTATCTTGTTTTTATTTCGTACCCGAAAAGGCTCACTTCAGGTCTTCCTGGACAGTCCTATGCTGCGGAGTTAAAGTTGACCGGAAGGATCAGGTAGACATAACTTTCCGCATCATCCTTGATAAAGCAAGGTGCTTTTGCATTCATCAGATAGATCGTCACTTCCTCATCATCGATAACACGGAGTGCATCAATCAGGAATCTCGGATTGAATCCGATCAGCAGATCTTTTCCTTCTTTCGTGATCATAATCTCTTCATTCATGGATCCGATCTGGGATTTGATTTTTAATTCCATCAGTTCATCGCCGATGTTGATGATAATCGGTTTTTTATCACCTTTTACCAGAAGTGTTGCACGGTCGATACAGCTGAGCAGTTCTTTTTTATTGATTCTTACTTTTGTCTCGTAATCACTGGATAACATCTGATCGATTCTGAAGTATTCACCTTCGATCAGGCGGGATACCACGATGGTATTATCAAATTCGAACACGATATGGTTCTTTGTATATGAAATCGATACCACATTTTCAGCTTCTCCCGAAAGGATCTTACTGATCTCGATCAGGGGTTTTTCCCGGTACAACCAGTTTTCTGTCCGCAACACTTTTCTTCAGCGGAACTTTACGGATGGAAATTCTGTGTCCGTCAAGCGAAACAACTTTCAGAATATTGTCACTGATATCAAACAATTCACCGGTCATAAGCTTGTTGCTCTCGCTGTCAGAGATTGAGAAAATAGTCTGACGAATGACTTCTTTCAATGTGAATTGAGAGATTTCGATAGAATCTTCTTTTTCGATAATCGGTAAGTAGGCAAATTCATCACCAGGTTTGCCGGCAATATCAAACTTTGCTTTTTCACAGGTGATCACGGTCTGAAGATTATCTAACGTTTCGATCGTTACTTCATTATCCGGAAGTTTTCGAACGATTTCTGAAAAAAGTCTTCGCATCGATTGCGATCATACCACGATCAATGATGTCTCCGGAGATCTCTGTCATGATACCAAGTTCCATATCATTAGCTGTTAATTTGATAATATCTGTTGTTGCATCGATTAAGATACATTCAAGGATTGGCATTGTTGTTTTAGAAGGAACTGCTTTGGAAACAATACTGACACCTTTGACCAGATTCGATTTACTGCAGGTTAATTTTCATGTGTGTATAACTCCTTTCGCACGTGTGTAATGGATAATAAATAAATAGTTTCCGCCTCAGCCGTCTTAGGGGATGTGGAAAAAGGAAAAGTGCCTCCAGCCCA
>ENA-OQHD01000562-OQHD01000562.1-human-gut-metagenome-genome-assembly--contig:-NODE-562-length-12994-cov-4.293153_pt1 | contig 12994 bp, 16 predicted proteins | sample MGYA00242560_ERZ504711 | MGnify/ENA primary metagenome ERZ504711 (study PRJEB26092, sample SAMD00036198) | human gut metagenome | host: Homo sapiens | study: EMG produced TPA metagenomics assembly of... | reverse complement strand
CACGCTCTGCGGTGCTTGAACTTTTTTGCATTAATTTTCGGGATTGCTATAGAAACACTTATGGCTTCCAGGAAATTTGCGTTACTTTTCTAAAAATCTAACTGTCTGAGCGACAGCGAGATTTTTGACTTTTTGCAAAATGGTTTTAGCAAATGCTGGAGGCCTTAGTGTTTCTTTCCTCTGAAACCGCGCCGTACCCCCTCTGCTGTACTGCCGGGCGGCGTCCGTCTCTCACAATCTCTCCGTCAACCGCTCCACAAACTCAATATCCGCCCTCCCGGCCAGATACTCCTCTTCATTTAAAATAGAATACAAATAATCAACGTTAGTGTCGACTCCCTCGATGACGACTTCCCCCAGCGCACTCCTCATCCGCGCAATCGCCTCCTCACGCGTCCTCCCATGCACAATCAATTTCGCCAGCATCGAATCATAAAACGCCGGAATCACATACCCGTCATACGCCGCCGTATCCACCCGTACTCCAAATCCACCAGGCAGATGCATCTCCGTAATCTTCCCCGGACAAGGCCTGAAATTCTTCGCCGGATTCTCCGCATTAATCCTGCACTCAATCGCATGCCCCGAAAGCCGGACCTCCCCCTGCGTCACCGACAGCGGCATCCCCGAAGCCACCCGAAGCTGCTCCTGAATCAGATCCACCCCCGTGACCCACTCCGTCACCGGATGCTCCACCTGAATCCGCGTATTCATCTCCATAAAATAAAAATTGCCGTCCGGCTCCAGCAGAAACTCAATCGTCCCCCGCATTCACATAATGCGCCGCCTTCGCCGCCCGGACCGCCGCCGAGCCCATCCGCTCCCGCAGCGTGTCATCAATCGCCACACAAGGCGACTCCTCAATCATCTTCTGATGATTCCTCTGAATCGAGCAGTCCCGCTCGCCAAGATGAATCACATTCCCGAACGAGTCCGCCATAATCTGAAACTCCACATGACGCGGATGACGAATCAGCCGCTCCACATACATCGTCCCGTCCGCAAACGAACTTTTAGCCTCCTTCTGCGCCGTCTGAAACGCGCTCTGGAACTCCCCGCGCGTCTCCGCCATGCGCATACCCTTGCCGCCGCCTCCAAGCGCCGCCTTAATCATCACCGGAAAACCAATCCGGTCGGCCTCAGAAAGACCCGTCTCCCAGTCAAAAACAGGTTCCTTCGTCCCCGGAATCACCGGCACACCGGCTGCCTGCATCGTATTTCGCGCCTCAGACTTATTACCCAGCCGGTCCATCACCTCAGGCGACGGCCCAATCCACGTAATGTGGCACTCCTGGCATCTCCGCGCAAACGTGCTGTTCTCCGACAGGAATCCAAATCCCGGATGAACCGCATCCGCCCCCGTCACAAGCGCCGCACTCAAAATACGTTCCATATTTAAATAACTGTCCTTCGACGGTGCCGGCCCGATGCACACCGCCTCATCCGCGAGCTGCGCATGCAGTGCCTCCCGGTCCGCCTCCGAATAAACAGCAACCGTGAGAATTCCCATCTCACGGCATGCCCGGATAATCCGGACCGCGATCTCCCCACGGTTTGCAATCAAAACTTTTCGAATCATTGTGCTGCCCCCACCATAAAGGTCAGTTCCGCCTGCGCGACCACCTTGCCGTCGACCGAAGCAACCGCTTCTCCGACGCCCATCGGTCCCTTGTGGCGGATAATTTTCCGTCTCCAGACGAAGCTTGTCTCCCGGTTTCACTTTTCCCTTAAAGCGGCACTTGTTGATGCCGCCGAAAAATGCAATTTTTCCCTTATTCTCGTCAAGAGAAAGAATCGCAACCGCACCGACCTGCGCCAGCGCCTCGATAATCAGCACGCCCGGCATCACCGGCTCCTGCGGAAAATGACCCGCTAAAAAAATCCTCGCGGTACGTCACACATTTATACCCAATGCCGAATTCGCCCGGCTCAAAATCTTCTATGTAATCCACCAGCAGAAACGGATGTCTGTGTGGAATAATCTCCTGAATCTGTTTCGTTGTCAAACTGTTCATTCGCTGCTTCCTTTCTCGTCCCGGCTTTACGCTTTTACCCGGAACAGCGGTTTTCCGTAATCAACCATCTCGCCGTTTTTCACCAGAACCTCCGCAATCACGCCGTCCACTTCGCTCTCAATCTCATTCATCAGCTTCATGGCCTCCACAATCGCTACAACCTGTCCCTTTTTCACGGTGTCGCCGACCTTCACAAACGGCTCGGCATCCTCTGCCGGAGCTGTATAAAACGTTCCGACCAGCGGGGATGTCACAAAAAACGCCTTCTTCTGCTTCGCTGTGATCCTCAGCCGCTGTACTTTTTCCTGCCGTTTCTTTTCTCTCCGGCATGGCTGCTTCTTTCGCTGTCACGCCATTTGCTCCGCCCATCATCTCTGCCATCTGCAGACCGGCACCGGATGGAACCCCGCTCATCTGCACCTGCACCGGAGCTGCCTTTCCATGCTCCATGGCAATCTTGATCCCATCAGCCTCGTAATCAAACGCGGTCAGCGAAGAATCCGAAACTTTATCAATCAACTGTAAAATCTGATCTAATTCCATCTTATTTTCCTTTCTGCACCGGAACACGATGCCGCTTTATTCATATTTCTGAAACAGCAGCACCGCATTGTGGCCGCCAAAACCAAGGGAATTGCTCATTGCCAGTTTCACATCGGTTTCCACCGGAGCGCCGATGCAGTAATTCAGATCGCATTCCGCATCTGCTTCCTTTGTTCCAATCGTCTGATGCACGAAGCCGTCCTGAATGGATTTCGCACAGACAACAGCTTCCACACCGCCTGCCGCGCCGAGCAGATGACCGACCATCGATTTCGTCGAGTTGACCAGCACATGGTCTGCCGCATCACCGAAGGCTTTCCGGATCGCACGCGTTTCAAACAGATCGTTGTGATGTGTGGACGTTCCGTGTGCATTAATATAAGTAACTTCTTCCGGTTTTACTCCCGCTTCTTCCATCGCAAGCTCCATCGCACGTGCCGCACCGCTTCCATCTTCCAATGGAGAAGTAATGTGGTACGCATCGCAGGTTGCGCCGTATCCGACTACCTCTGCATAGATCTTCGCGCCGCGCTGTTTCGCGTGCTCCAGCTCCTCAAGTACGAGAATGCCGGCGCCCTCGCCCATGACGAAACCGTTCCGGTCCTTATCAAACGGAATCGAAGCCCGCAGCGGATCTTCCGACTCGGAAAGTGCGGTCAGTGCCGAAAAGCCTGCCACGCCGACCGGCGTAATTGCGCTCTCCGCACCACCTGCCACACAGATGTCCGCGTCGTTGTACTGAATTGCGCGGAAGGCATCGCCAATGCAGTGCGTTCCTGTCGCACACGCCGTCACCACGCTGGTACATTTTCCTTTCGCGCCGAGTGCAATCGCAACGTTTCCCGCCGCCATGTTCGCAATCATCACCGGAACGGTAAACGGGTTGACGCGGGACGGATTTCCGGCATCAATTTTGGCTTTCGCCTGTTCGCATGCATTCAGATCACCGACGCCGGAGCCCACCAGAACGCCGACGCGGAACGGATCTTCATTCTCCATGGAAATGCCGGCATCTGCAAACGCTTCTTTTGCTGCTGCAACGGCATACTGGGAAAAGGTTCCCATTCGTCTTGCCGCTTTGAAATCCATGCGCTCTTTTGCCACGAAGCCTTTGACCTCGCCTGCCAGATGTACTTTATATTCTGCTGTATCAAATTTCGTAATCGTTCCGATTCCGCAGGCTCCCTTGCGGACGCCGTTCCAGAATTCCTCCACGGTATTTCCAATCGGGGTTACCGCACCCAGCCCTGTGATGACTACTCTTCTCTTCATTCCAACTCTCCTTTTCTTAGATCACCATGCCGCCGTCGCAGTGAATCACCTGTCCGGTGATGTAAGCTGCCGCTTCGGATGCCAGAAATGCGGCCAGGTTTGCCACATCCTCCGGCTTTCCGAAATGGCCAAGCGGAATCTGGGATACGGATGCTTCTTTCACTTTATCCGAAAGAACCTCCGTCATATCGGTCTCAATAAAGCCCGGCGCAATCGCATTGACGCGGATGCCGCGGGATGCCAGTTCCCGTGCTGCTGTTTTCGTCAGGCCGATCACACCTGCTTTCGATGCCGCATAATTTGCCTGTCCGGCATTTCCTGCCACGCCGACCACAGAAGCCATGTTGATGATGCAGCCGCTCTTCTGACGGATCATCGGCCGTGCCGCAAAGCGGATGCAGTTGAACGTTCCCTTGAGGTTTGTCTCAATGACACGGTCGAAGGCTTCCTCCGACATGCCCATCAGAAGGCCGTCCTTTGTGATGCCCGCGTTGTTGACCAGAATATCGATTTTCCCATACAAAGCAAGAATTTCCTTCATCCACGCTTCACACGCCGCAAAATCCGATACATTGCACTGCATCACGCAGCCGTCTCCTCCTGCCGCGCGGATTCCCGCAAGCACGGTTTCGGCCGCCTCTTTTGAACCATTGTAATTGATGACAACAAAGGCTCCCTCCGCCGCCATTTTTTCTGCAATCGCACGCCCGATTCCGCGGGATGCGCCCGTTACTACTGCTGATTTTTCCACTTAACATCTCATTCTCCTGCTGCATAATCCACTATCTATAATAAAGTTTCGCACACCTGATGCATTTCCTCATAGGTGCGGATATTGTAACCTTTTACATCCCGGTTGAGTTTTTCTTAAAAAGCCGGTCAGTGTTCTTCCCGGTCCGATCTCCACGAAGGTATCAACGCCGTCCGCAATCATTGCCTCGATGCTCTGCTGCCACCGCACACCGGATGCCACCTGCTGGATCAGAAGGCCGCGCGTCAGTGCAATATCACGCACATACTGGCCGGTTACATTCGTCACATACGGAATCTTCAACTCCATAAAGCCGACGCCCTCGAGCGCTTCGGTCAGCCCCTGGGACGCAGCTTCCATCATCGGGGAATGGAACGGGCCGCTTACGTTCAGCGGAAGTACCCGCTTTGCGCCTGCTTCTTTTAACTTTTCCGAAGCCTCTGCCACTGCCGCCTCATATCCGGTGATGACAATCTGACCCGGGCAGTTGTAATTGGCAATGTAGGCGCCGGAAATCCCGCTCAAAATCTCTTCGATTTTTGCAGCTTCCATGCCGAGCACCGCCGCCATCGCGCCCTCGCCTGCCGGAACGGCCTCCTCCATCAGGATGCCTCTTCTGCGGACGACCTTCATCGCATCCGCCATTTCCATACCGCCGGCGGACACAATCGCGTTGTACTCGCCAAGGCTGAGGCCCGCTGTCACATCCGGCGTAAGGCCGCACGCCCGGATGGACTGCTCCATCGCCATTCCGGTTGTCAGCAGTGCAATCTGGGTAAACTCTGTCTGATCCAGATGTTCATTTTCCTCAAAACAGAGTCTTTTCATATCAATCCCGATCAGCTCGGATGCCATATCGTAGACGGCTCTCGCTTTCGGACATGCTTCATAAAAATCCGCGCCCATGCCGACACACTGGGAACCCTGTCCAGGAAACATAAATGCTGTTTTACTCATAACCGCGCCGGTGCTCCTTTCAAAAGTTCTTCCATCTCTTTCATCATCTGCTCTATGATTTCTTTGCAGCTTTTCTCGTCTTTTACCATACCTGCAATCTGACCGGACATCACGCTTCCGGTTTTGACATCGCCGTCCACAACGGCTCTTCGAAGACCGCCGAGCGTCAGTTTTTCCAGCTCTTCGAACGGAGCTCCCTCTTTTTCCAGTTCCAGATAATGGCGTGTCATCTCATTTCGGATCGCCCGCACCGGATGACCGGTTGTGCGGCCTGTCACGCGGGTATCAATATCTTTCGCCTTGATCACCAGCTGCTTGTAATTTTCCATGCACAACGGCCTCTTTCGAAGCGACAAAACGCGTTCCCATCTGAACCGCCTCGGCACCCAGCATAAAGGCTGCTGCCATGCCGCGTCCGTCCGCAATTCCACCGGCCGCAATGACCGGAATTTTTTGACGGCATCTGCCACCTGCGGAACGAGTGCCATCGTTGTCGTCTCGCCGATATGGCCGCCGGACTCACATCCTTCTGCCACAACGGCATCTGCGCCTGCACGCTCCATTCGTCTTGCAAGAGCCACGGAAGCGACCACCGGGATGACGCGGATACCAGCGTTTTTCCCACAGTTCCATATATTTCTCCGGATTTCCTGCGCCCGTCGTAACGACTTTTACGCCTTCCTCGGCAACCACTTTTGCCACCTCATCCGCATACGGGCTCATCAGCATGATGTTGACGCCGAACGGTTTGTCCGTCAGTTTTTTTCGCTTCGCGGATTTCATTCCGAACCCACTCTGCCGGTGCCGCCGATGCTCCGATGAGGCCAAGGCCGCCGGCCTCGGAAACTGCCGCTGCCAGATGATGCTCCGCCACCCAGGCCATGCCGCCCTGAATGACTGGATACTGAATCCCGAGTAATTTTGTCACTTCTGTGATCATGAATCGCTTCCTCCTGCTTCCCGATCTTTCTTAGTTTTTGTGCTGCTCCAGATACTCTGCAACATCACCGACAGTTACCATCGTTTCCAGATCCTCGGTCGGGATTTCCACGCCGCAGGTGTCCTCGAGGGACATGACCATTTCAAACAGATCCAGGGAATCTGCTCCGAGATCCTCTTTGAAGGAAGTCTCCGCTGTGATGGTATCGATATCTGCTCCCAGTGCTTCTGCTACGGTTTCTTTTACTTTTTCTAACATGTTTTGTCCTCACCTTTTTTTCTTATTCTTCTTATTTTATATGGGCGTTTCTTACCATTCTAGGTACGCCGCGCCCCAGATCAGTCCTGCTCCGAAACCGGAGAGAACGATTCTCTGTCCCTTTTTTGGCTCTGCCGGACCGGTTCCACTCATCCAGCAGAATCGGAATGCTCGCCGCACATGTATTGCCGTATGCTTCGATATTCCGCGGAAATTTTTTCTTTCGGTGCTTTCAGTCGTTTTGCCACGCCGTCGATGATGCGGCTGTTTGCCTGATGAAGGATAAACGCATCAATCTCTTCGACCGCCATGTCGGCTTCCGCGAGCACCTCGCGGATGACTTCCGGCACGCGTGATAAAGCAAACTGGAACACGGCACGGCCGTCCATCTGCAGATACGTTCCCTTTTCGCAGGTCAGCGACACGCCTTTTTCTCCATCGGAATGGATCTTTTCGCACGCTTTTGTCTCCTGTTCCTCCGCCGTCAGCACAATGGCTCCCGCGCCGTCCCCGAACAGAATGCAGGTTCCGCGGTCGTGCCAGTCCACCAGGCGGCTCAGGGCATCTGCGCCGATCAGCAGCACGTTTTTTGCCTTGCCGCTCCGGATATACAGCTGGCCCAGCTCATACACCGCAAGAAATCCGGTGCAGGCGGCGCTGACATCGAGACAGGCGGCACGGAAGGCACCGATTTCATCCTGCACAAGACAGGCGGTATTCGGAAAGATGCTCTCCGACGAGGAGGTTCCGACGAGAATCAGATCCAGTTCTGTCGAACAGATCCCGGCATTTTCCAGCGCTCTTCTCGCCGCCTTTACTGCCATTTGGGCAACCGTCTCCTCCCCGGCTATGTGGCGCGCACCGATTCCTGTCCGCTCCCGGATCCAGGCATCGCTCGTCTCCACCATCTTTTCCAGATCTTCATTTTTCCATATCGTCTCCGGTACGTAAGAACCGGTTCCCGCAATTCTGCCGTTTTTCACCTTACTGTCCTCTTGCTTATTTCATTCTCAAACATTTTTCATTTTCAAATGTTTTGATATTCAAAGTATATTCATCAAAATTCATTTTGTCAACCATTTTTTTATTGCTTTTTCCATTTCCCACTTCTATAATGAAACTATGTTCGGGACTTTTTTCGAAACTATTTTTTCCGGATTCTATTATTTTGAGCCCCGGCGCAGGTTCTCTATCGAACACTCCGGCAGGCTCCAGAAAGGACACCAAACTTATGCAGGTTCCAATGTCATCCTATCTTGTGGAAATCAAACCACAGATTCAGGAACTGATCCGTCTGCTCGAGCGCGAATTCGATTATGTCAGCGTGCTCTGCACCGATGTCAAAGGTACGACCTACCGCGTCAGCATGCATCAGACCACCGTCGGCGATTATCACTTCTGTGAACGCGGCTTCGTTGTCCGTGCATGGCAGGACGGTTCCTACACCGAATATTCCTCAACAACCTCACCGATGCCGCAGATCTTGCGGAGGAAATTACTTCCGCGCTGAAATCCGAATTTCAGGCATTAAAGGCACTCGGCATTGCGCAGATGGAGTCTCCTCTCGTGCAGGAAGAAGCCATCGAAAAAACAATGCAGAATGAAATCGAGATTGACCCGGAGACCGTCTCCGCAGAGGAGATTCTCTCCCACCTTCGGAAGCTCTGCAACGCCGGCGCTGCCCATGAAGGAATTCTGGAATTCCAGAGTACCGTCAGCTTTGCCCGTGTCAACAAGCTGTTCCTCTCCTCCAAAAAGGATCTGATGCAGTCCTACGCTTTCTCGGAGGGCTCCCTTTCCGCAATCGGCACAGAAAACGGAAAACAGAATATGTCGTACCGTTCCTGCTCCGGCCTGAAAGGCGTGGAAATCTTAAATGAGATGGATGCGATTGTTGAGGAAATCATCGCCGTTCTGTACGACAAGCTCCACTCCGATCCGGTCACCCCTGGCATGTACGATGTCATCACCGCACCGGATGTCACCGGCGTGATTGCACACGAGGCATTCGGCCACGGTGTCGAGATGGATATGTTTGTCAAAGACCGCGCACTCGCCAAAGAGTATATCGGCAAGCCTGTTGCCTCCCAGCTCTCCTCCATGCACGACGGAGCAGTCGGCGCACAGCAGGTCAGCAGTTATCTTTTTGATGATGAGGGAACGCTCGGCACCGACACCACGGTCATCGACCACGGTACACTCGTTACCGGCATCAGCGATCTCGTAAGCGCACTCCGCCTTGGCACCACGCCGACCGGAAACGGAAAACGCGAGAGCTTCGAGCGCAAAGTCTACTCCCGTATGACCAACACCTACTTCACCGCAGGCACAAACAAACTCGATGATATGATCGCTTCGATTGATCACGGCTATCTTCTCGAAAGCGTTCAGTCCGGTATGGAAGACCCGAAACACTGGGGCATCCAGTGCATGGTCGGACTCGGCCGCGAGATCAAAGATGGTAAGCTGACCGGAAAAGTCGTATCTCCTGTCACCCTGACCGGCTACGTTCCGGATCTCTTAAAGAGCATCTCCATGGTTTCCGACAAAGAAGAGCTCTTCGGCTCCGGCATGTGCGGAAAAGGTCACAAAGAATGGGTCAAAGTCAGCGATGGCGGCCCGTATCTGAAATGTAAAGTGAGGTTAGGCTGATGAACGAATTATACGATGTATTAAAAAACAAGCAAAGCCAGCGACTTTCTGATCCGCGAAGAGCAGACCGAATCCCGCGAGGCAATTTTTCATCGGTCAGAAGCTCGACATGAGCCGCGCGCAAAAAAGTAACTCATACGTTTCTGACCGTCTTTGTCGACAGTGAGGATGGAAAATTCCGCGGAAGCGCAGAAAAAGAGATCCACCAGGGCATTTCCCGCGAAGAAATGAAGCAGGAAATTGACCAGGCGCTGTTCGCCGCACAGTTTGTGCAGAACCCATGGTACCCTGTTGCAGAGCCATCGGATGCCCAGGCAAGCGCCGACATGGCTGATGCTTCCCGCGATCTTACCGCTAAACTCGTAAAACTGGTGCAGGCTATGCAGGAAATCAAGGCGGAAGAGGATTCCAGCGTAAACTCCTATGAGATTTTCGTCAACCAGAAGCAGACACACATCCGCAATTCCCGCGGTGTCGATGTCACCTTCTCCGGCTTTGACTGCGAGATCGAGGTTGTCACAAACTCCCGCAAGGATGATCATGAGATTGAGATCTACAAGGATCTCCGCTTCTCCGACAAATCTGCCGAGAAGATCATCGCCGAAGTGCGCGGAATGTTCCACACCGGCCGCCAGCGTCTGAATGCTGTTCCGACCCGCCAGAACGAGCACGCCGATGTTCTCTTAAGCGGAGACGCCGTCGGCAGTTTCTTCCAGTATTTTGCTATGCATACCAATGCTTCTTATCAGTATATGGGCGTCGCAAAGGCAAAAATCGGTGAAGCCATCACCGGTGCGGATGCGGATCCGCTGAATATCCGCCTCGTGCCGACGCTCGACGGCTCTGCCAAAAACGCGCCGTACGACGAAACCGGTATGCCGGTAGCCGAGCGCGTTCTGTTTGAAAACGGCATCTGCCGCTCCTACTGGGGCAGCCTTCAGCATGCCCATTATATCGGCATGAAGAATACTACTTCCATGAATAACATGGTAGTTGAAGGCGGTTCGAAAACACTCGACGAGCTGCGCAGCATGCCGCATATAGAAATCACCGATTTCAGTGCGTTTGATATGGATGCCGTAAGCGGCACCTGCGGCGGTGAGATCAGGCTCGCGTATGAGAGCGACGGAACCATCTCCCATCCGACAACCAGCGGATCACTTTCCGCCCGTTATGACGATGTGCTGAAAAATCTGACTTTCTCGAAAGAGACACAGCAGATAAACAACCGCGTGGTACCGTGTGCGGTACTGCTGCGGGATGTGACGGTGGCGGGAGAATAATTTTTCATTCTGCAGCATACGAAAAAGGAGCATCTCCAGGTTTCAAGTTCGAAACCGGAGATGCTCCTTTTTAATTTTCTGTGTTTATGTTCAGTCTTTTCTTCGTCTTCTGGATTTCTTTTTGCTTCCAAAATCCAGAACAACGACCAGGGTGTTAAGACCCAGATAAGTTTCAACATCTTCTGCCGTTTTGATATTGTCATTCAGCACAGTCTGCAGTGTCAGAATTGCCAAAAACAAGAACAAAATTTCTAAACAGTAATGGGGTCTGACCCCAATGTGGTTATTTATAATCGTGTGTTTTCAGTGTTGTCGTAATCAGGTTGTGGACCGGCGTATCGTCTTCCACGACCAGTATCAATGTCTTATTCATTTAAATTCACCTCACTGAGCGGCAGCGTAAAACGAAAATGACAGCCGTGCGGAGCGCAGTCACGAAGCACCAGTTCCCCGCCATGCGCATTTACAATGGAACGGCACAGCGCCAGCCCAAGGCCAAGGCTTCTGCGGCTGTCACTCACCTTACTTTTTTCCGGAATAGAACATTTCAAATACATGCTCCCTGCACTCCGCCGGAATGCCGGGTCCATTATCTTCCACCGCAATCCATACGATTTTTTTCTTCTTTTCCGGCTGTAATCCGGATCTTGGATCCTGCCTGTGTATATTTTACTGCATTGTTGATCAGGTTTACCAATACCTGTACAATCAGCTTTGCATCCATGCGGGCGAGCAGTACATCTTCCCCGCAGTCCACCGTAATTTTATGTTCGTTTTTCCGCCGTTCTACATGGCGCAGCGCCTCACGTACTACATCCTCAACCACCTGATCAGATAACTGCAGTTTTACACTTCCATCTTCTATTTTCGTAAGCGCAAGCAGATTTTCCACCAGTTCAATCAGCCATCCGGCATCCTCATAAATATCCGAAAAAATCTGTTTCCGCATCCCTTCGTCCAGTGCGTCAAAGTTACTGATCAAAGAGTCTGCATTGCCGAGAATTGATGTCAGTGGTGTGCGCAGATCATGGGAAATCGTCCGCAGCAGATTCACCCGAAGCTGCTCATTTTTCGCCATGACTGCCGCCTCTTCTTTTTCTCTCGCACTTTGTTCCCGATCCAGTGCCATGGCGCACTCTCCCAGAATAGAAAGCAGGATACTGTTCTCAAACGCATCCAGTGGCTTTTGTCCGATGAAAATGCCGATCACACCATATCTGTTCTGTGCCGCATAGATGGAAAGGTACAGATACGGTTCTTCAGAAAAACGTTCTGTCATAGCTCCCGCCCGTTTCCGGTTTTTCAGAACCCACTGCAGGATTTCCTGTTCTTTCACATTAAAAACTTTTTCTGATTTTATTCCTGTTTCGGCGTTATAAAGAGTTCCCTGCACAATGCCGTTTTCTTTTTTTCTACCGGCGCCACAACCAGATTTCTTCCCAGAAGCTTTATCAGCTGCGTTGCCGTAATATCAAAAATTTCTGACGCATCCTCTGCCTTTTGCAGAAGCTGGCTGGTATTAAAAAGAATCTTGGTTCGAAAGGCATCTCGTGCAGAAAGCTTTGCATTTTCTTTCAATTTTAAAGCAAGCGTACTGGTCAGGATTGAAGTGCCAAGCATGATCGCAAAGGTCACCGGATAGCCGGAACCATACGCATACAACGAAAGCCTTGGCTCTGTCATAAAATAATTAAACAGGATAACACTTGCCACAGAACTGATTACACTACAGGTATAACCGCTGGTCAGAATAGATGTCAGCATGACGCCAAACAAATATACGGTAATGATATTGGCATCGGTAAAACCGAGCCGAAAAAAGGATTTCTCCAATTCCGGTCGCAGCAGCCAGAATCAGAACCGTAAGCATCAGTTCTTTCCAGGAAGGCAGCTCCATCCACTCCAGAAATTTTTTCCGTTTCTGATATCTCCGGTACACGTCTGAGTCTGGAATGATGTGAATTTCCAGATCAGGCACAAGATCCGTCAGACGCTCGGTCCACACCCTTCGCTGATGGAAATAGCCCTGCTTCATCATGCTCTTTCCAATGACAATCCGCGTCACCTCGGAAATTCTTGCGTATTCTGCAATCTGCAGGGCAATATCCTCACTGTGTGTCGTTACAATTTCTGCCCCGCTCTGCTCTGCCAGACGAACATGCTTCTGCAGCCTTGCCAGATCCTCCGGTGTTTTTCTGTTTTTCCTGCTGTCTGCACATACAATGCCGTAAAGCCGGCCTGAAACGCCTGTGCCATCTGCGCCGCAGTCCGAATAATTTTTTTGCATTGGATGGCGAAGAGGACAGACACACCAGGATATGCT
>ENA-OQHD01000560-OQHD01000560.1-human-gut-metagenome-genome-assembly--contig:-NODE-560-length-13018-cov-3.799550_pt1 | contig 13018 bp, 17 predicted proteins | sample MGYA00242560_ERZ504711 | MGnify/ENA primary metagenome ERZ504711 (study PRJEB26092, sample SAMD00036198) | human gut metagenome | host: Homo sapiens | study: EMG produced TPA metagenomics assembly of... | reverse complement strand
CGGACCGCCGGGAGGCACTGAAAAAAGTGCTGGGCAGGACCCGCGCCCCATCGTATCAGAACAGTGAAGAGCGCGTTTACGGGCTTTCCTTTGCGGGAATGGAAATCAAATTCCAGGTAAAGGACCAGGTGCTGCATGTCGTTGGGGGCAGAGCGCGCCGGAACGTAAACCGGCAGGAAAAACAGGGGGATATACAAGAAAATGGAGAAGGAGGAAACCAAAAGTATGTTATATCCAAGTATGACACCGTCCCGGTTTGTCAGTGACCTTTCGGCATCTGGACTTTGCGACGAGCCAGAGTCTCCTGCGCGTGCAGGGCAACAGGAAGGGAATCTTCAACCGCGACCGCAAGCCGAAACTGGCGGCACATTATTTCCGGGAGAGATGGCATCAGATTCCGGATTTTGAGTATAAAAAATAAAGAACAGACAGGAAGAAAGTATGGAACGGAACGTAGATATAGACAAGATTTCAGATGGAAAACGATATGGAGCGAATGACATGGTAAAAGTGGGCTGCGACGACTGCCGCGGATGCTCCGCCTGCTGCCGCGGGATGGGCGACTCGATTGTGCTCGACCCGATGGATCTTTACCGGCTCGAGAGAAAACTCGGCAAAACGATGGAGGAGATTCTGACGGCGGGATATATTTCACTCCGCGTAGTGGACGGTGTGATTCTGCCGCATCTGAAAATGACGGAGCAGTCAGACCAGTGCAGTTTCTTAAATGATGAGGGCCGGTGCAGCATTCACGATGCGCGGCCGGGCTTCTGCCGGATGTTTCCGCTGGGACGGCTGTATGAGAACGGAACGTTTTCCTATTTTCTTCAGGTCAGCGAATGTCCGAAGGAGAATAAGACAAAAGTCAAAGTCCGCCGCTGGCTCGACACGCCGGAGCTCGGAAAGTATGAAGCGTTTACGAACGAATGGCATTATTATCTGAAAGAAAAACAGAACGAGGCGCGCCGGACAGAGGATGACGCGCTGCAGCAGCAGATCAGCATGGGAATTCTGAAGCTGTTTTATCTGCTTCCGTATGACACAAAGACCGATTTCTATGCGCAGTTTGCGGCGCGGATGGAAGCGGCAGGGAAAAACTGAAAAATAAACAGAAACAGGACAGCAGCCGTTGGTTCGAAAACAGAACCAGAGGCTGCTGTTCTTTGTATCGGTGGATCAAAGGCTGCAGGACATAGAAAATCAAAATCATATTATAAGCGGCGAGACAGTGTTCTGGCATAAGCGAGGAAGGCTTCGCGGGTTTCACGCTTCCGTCTGCGGCTGCAGAAGACGGTCTGTCCGTTTTTCAGCAGAACCTCGCCGGTTGCCTGCACGAGCGCAACGTGGGAGAAATTGATCAGCAGACCTTTTCCGTTGCGGAAAAAACCGGCCGGTTGAGGCAAGACATACCGTCAGGCCGGCAAATGTGCACCGGGTTGAAAAGTCACCCTGAACGGTATGCAGAATCAGCCGGTGCTGACAGGCCTCCACATAGATGAGATCATCCAGCGGAAACCGGATTCGTTCTGAGGCGCCCTGTGTGATGATGACCGGAATTTCGAGAAGAACCGGATCGTTGGAATTCAATGGAAAAATCAACTCTGAATACAAAATTACCACCTTCTGAATTACTTACCGTTTGCGTCGATGTGCAGCCGTTCACGTCGAAGCGGTTGTCCGGCGCAGGAAAACATGATACTGTAACTATGAAATCATTACAGAAACGATCATACGATTACAAACTGTAGTTTAGCACATCCACAGGATTTCATTCAAGCCGAAAGGCCTCACTTCTGATAAAATCGTTCGACGAACAGTGACGCACCGCGACACCAGAACTCGAAAAAGATCAAAAAACGTAAACATCCATGTAGAAAAAAGCACAGAAAAGAAAGTGAAAATCGAAAGAAAAGGAGGCATAAGCAGATTGACGATGTGAGATAGATTTGGTATAATATTCCAAAAATAAATATTATATATAACATTACTATAAAAAGAAATACAAAGAGCAGATGGAGAAGATTATGAGGAAAGAAATGGAAGAAATCAGAGAAAAGGTACATACAACAGCAGATGCAGCATTATTCTTATGTTTTCAGGAGCTGAACGGAAGCCATTCCAAAGGTGTGATCCGCCTGCCGCTTCTGCATTACGATGTTCCGTTTGCGGGATACGGGGAAATGCTGCTTCGAATGAACCGGATTTATGATTTGCTCGGTATGCCGGATGCGGGAAGCTGTATGCGAAGCCTGCGGGAAGAAGAAAAAGACGAATGGGAATTTACGGAGGATATGAAAAACCGGCAGGAGACCACGCTTCCGGCCGGAACCGAGCGGATGGTCAGCATTCAGATTCAGTTCCGCCAGCACTGCAGTCTGCAGGAATTTCTGATCTGCGGAAAGCAGAAAGCCGGTTTCCGTTCGGCGCTGGAGCTTTTGTATCTGCTCGAAGACTGTCTGCGGGAGCAGGATGCCTGAAAACGGGAGAAGATGTCGAATAGAATGAGAGTGGGAGCTATGAAGGAAGAAAAAAGATCAGAAAAAAATTAAATTGAGGATTTGCTGCCTAGGGATCCGGTCCGCGTCGATCTCGATGCGATTCTCGATTATGTCCAGGGGAAAGCGGTTCTTGTGACGGGAGGAGGAGGATCCATCGGCAGCGAGATCTGCCGACAGTTAGCTGGCCACGGTGTCGGTCATCTGATCATTTTTGATATTTATGAAAACAATGCATACCAGATCCAGAAATCGCTGGAATGGGAGTTCCCGAGGCTTCACATGACGGTGCTGATCGGTTCGGTGCGGGATGAACGGCGGCTGCAGTCGATGTTTTCCCGTTACCGGCCGGATATCGTCTTTCACGCAGCGGCGCACAAGCATGTGCCCCTGATGGAGGACAGTCCGAACGAGGCGATCAAAAATAACGTGATCGGAACCTTAAAGACAGCGCGCACGGCAAGCCGGTATCACGTAAGAAAATTTATTCTGATTTCGACAGACAAGGCGGTCAATCCGACGAACATCATGGGAGCGAGCAAACGGCTCTGCGAGATGGTGCTCCAGACGATTGGAAAACACAGCACCACGGAGTTTGCGGCGGTGCGCTTTGGAAATGTACTTGGCAGCAACGGCAGCGTCATTCCGCTGTTCCGCCGCCAGATTGAGCACGGCGGGCCGGTGACGGTGACGCATCCGGACATCATCCGTTATTTTATGACGATTCCGGAGGCGGTCAGTCTGGTGCTCGAGGCGGGCGCGTATGCGAAAAACGGCCAGATTTTTGTCCTGAACATGGGAGATCCTGTCCGAATTGCGGACCTTGCGAAAAACATGATCCGCCTTTCCGGGTATGAGCCGGGAGTGGAAATCGAGATCAAGTACATTGGCCTGCGGCCGGGCGAAAAGCTGTATGAGGAGCTGCTGATGAATGAGGAGGGGATGCAGACGACAGAAAACACCCGCATTTTTATCGGCCGGCAGATTGATTTTGATGAGACGGTATTCCGAAAACAGATGAAAGAACTCGAGCGGGCGGCGGAAAACGAATGTCCGGACATCTGCGAGAGGGTAAAGAGAATGGTGCCGGAATATCAGTACGAAGGAGAAAAGAAGCATGACGGACCTTCATATACATATTCTGCCGGGGGTTGACGACGGTTCCCCGAATCTGTCCACATCCCTTGAGATGGCGGAAATTGCGGCAAAGAGCGGAGTGCGTATCCTTGCTGTGACACCGCATGCAAACCAGACGGGAATCGAGGGCGTGGAGGATGGGTATGTCAATTACGATTCGGAGCAGCTTTTGGAGCTGTTTTACCGTCTGGAACAGGAAATCCGGAAGGAACACATCCCGATCAGCCTGGTGCGCGGCATGGAAATTATGAGCATCGGGCCGCTTAACGAAAAAATCAAAGAGAGAAAGCTGATACCGCTTCATGAAAGCCGCTATTATCTGATCGAGGTGCCGTTTGACATGGCACCGGACGGGATCAGAAGGCGGCTGATGGAATTTCCGGCCATGGGAAAGATCCCGGTGCTGGCACATCCGGAGCGGTATTTCTGCGTGCAGGATTCGCCGGAGCTTCTGTATGAGTTCCGGGAAATGGGCGCAGTTCTGCAGATGAACAAAGGAAGTGTATTTGGAAGATTTGGAAAAGAAGCAGAGCGGACAGCACAGTATCTGCTGGAAAACCGTCTGGCAGGCTGTGCGGCAAGCGATGCCCACCGCGTCAATTACCGGACACCGGACATGAGACCGATCCGGGAATTTCTGTCGGAGTGGTACGGTGAATCGTATGCGGAGCTTCTGCTGAAGGTAAATCCGAGGAGAATTCTGGAGAACCGGCCGGTTCTGTATGAGCCGTCTCCGGAACGAAGGCGGAAAAGACGCTGGTTTGTCTGAAAAACGAAAGGAGATATCAAAAGGATATGCACAAAATGAGAGCGGCTGTTCTGATTTTATTTCTTGCCTCATCGCTCGCGTTTGGCGGGTGCCTGATGCGGCAGCGAACCGGAAAAGACGGGAAAGGGCCAGAGATTTCGATGGATAACAGTGAAATTTCGGTCAGTATCCACGCGGATGAGGCGGAGCTTCTGTCCGGCGTGACGGCGTACGATGCGAAGGACGGCGATGTGACGGATTCGCTTGCGGTAGAACATATTTCCAACTTTATCGAAAAAGGGCGGCGGAAAATCAGCATCGTTGCCTTTGATTCGGACAACAATGTCACCCACGCGGAACGGGAAATGGTCTATAACGACTATACATCGCCGGTCTTTTCCCTGGATGGGCCGCTCCGGTTCAGTGTGAATGCAGATGACCTGACGGAAGGACTTTCCGCAGAGGACTGTCTGGACGGAACGATTACGGACCGCATCCGGCTCTCGTATCAGGATGAGATCAGCAGCACGCCCGGGCTGTATCAGGTAACGTATTCTGCTGCCAACCGTGCCGGGGATGTGACGAGTCTTCCGGTGACGGTGGAACTCTACGATCCGGCCGAGGAGAGCGGAAAGCCGCAGATTACTTTAAGCGAGTATCTGATCCATCTGGAACTGCAGCAGGCGTTTGATCCGAAGGATTATCTGGAGCAGGTGAATGTGGATCAGATGACGTATGAAAAAGGAGAGGACGATGAACTTCACGCGGTTTCCGCGGAAGACAAGATCCTTGGGGAAGAAAAACTTTCCATAGAGAATCCGGTTGACACCGGAAAGGAAGGTGTCTATGAAGTAACGTATACTGTGACATCGGAGGAGGGACAGACAAGCTCCATCCGCCTGATTGTCTGGGTCAATGAATGAGGAGGTTCCAGATGGGAGAATACGACAGAACAGGAAACGGACAGAACGGCGAAGCAGACTGGGATCTTCGGAGCATTCTGTGTGATATGGCAAAAAACTGGTGGATCATCCTTCTGATTGCCTGTTCGGCGGCGATGATAACCTACACGGTGCTGACGGCAGTCCATCGGGATCAGTACACGGTGAAAACCACGTTTGCCGTGATGGGGCGCGGCGAGAATGCAAATGCAGCATCGAGCCTTTCTTCGACGTATGAGATGACGCAGAAATTTCAGGCGATTCTGGAAAACAATATTTTAAAGAAAAAAGTGATGGAGGAGCTGGGATGCTCATCCTTTCCGGCGGACATGAGCGCTTCAATTGTGCCGGAATCCAATTTAATGGAGCTTTCCGTGACAGCCGATTCGCCGGAAACAGCCTTTCGGGTACTGCGGTCGGTGCTGAAGAATTACACAACCATTTCAGATTATATTATTCCCAATGTAGTATTGGAGACACTGCAGCAGCCGCAGGTTTCCGGCAATCCGTCGAACCGGATTCCGACGGAAAAGTACGCTGCAATGGCATTTCTGGCGGCCGCGCTTGGTACGGCGGCGCTGGTGGGCTTCTTTTCCTTTCTGCGGGATACCGTCAAAAATGAAACGGAATTTGGCCGCAAGATTGATGCGGATCTGCTGGGAACCGTGTACCATGGAAAAAAAGAGGAAAAACAGCTCCATGCTGATCACGAATCCGGCGCGGAGTTTTCCCTATGTGGAATCCCTGAAGCGCATTGCTTCCCGTGTGCGCGGAAGACTCGACCGGAGAGGGGGAAAATGTGCTGCTGGTGACCAGTGTGGCGGAAAATGAAGGAAAGTCGACGCTTGCCGCCAATCTGGCGCTTGCCCTTTCAGAGGAACAGAACCGTGTCCTTCTGCTGGACTGTGATTTTCGTCAGCCGGCGCTGTATAAGATTTTTGAACTTCCGCAAAAGGCCGGAAAAGATTTCGGACAGGTAGCAGTCGGAAAAGGAGTCGGCGTCCAGCGTTTTTTTGGAAAAAAACTACAAGGGACACGAATGTTTACATGGGCATCTGCCGGGAACGGCTGGAGGAACCGTCGGAAGCAGTCGGTGGTGAAATTTTCCGGCGGATTCTGGATACGTGCCGGACAAACATGGATTATATTATTCTGGATACGCCGCCGATGGGCGCGGCCGCGGATGCGGAGGAGCTTGTGGAGCTGGCTGATGGTGCGGTTCTTGCCGTTCGGCAGGACGGCGTGCTGACACGGGACATCAACGATGCCATCGACGCGCTGAACCAGAAAGAAGAAAAGGTCATCGGCTGTGTGTTCGGCAATGTTTATCCGGGATTCGGCGAGCGGATCGGAGGCAGCTATGGTTACGGTTACGGATACGGCGCCTATAGCAGGGCAGAACGATGAGAGGGAGCAAAAGAGCATGAACAGAGAAACGTATGAAACCTATTCCGCAGCGGAACCAGAGAAAATAGATCTGATCGCCTTTCTGGCGGAGTATTTCCAGGCGTTCCAGAAATTTTTCTTTGGTGTGCTGGCACTTGTAATCCTTGCAGGAGGCGGCTCCTTTCTGACGGCAAAGCTGCGGTATCAGCCGGTCTATGAGGCATATACATCGTTCGTGGTCGGATCGAACCGTGCGGTCGGTTATTCTTATTACGATAATGTAACGGCAGAGCAGCTTGGAAAGACCTTTCCGTATCTTGTGACAAGCGGCGTACTGAAGGATGTTGTAGCGCGGGATCTTGGAATCGGGGCGGTGACATCAGAAATTCAGGCGAGCGTGATGGAAAATACCAATCTTTTTACTATCCGTGTGCAGGACGCGTCACCGGAGACGGCGTATCGGGTGATGAAATCCGTTATCACGAATTATCCGGAGGTGGCAGAGTATATTATTGGTGCGACGACACTGACGGTGGTGGATGAAAGCGGTGTTCCGGCAGTGCCGGTTAACAGCCAGGATGCGTTGCGGGCCGGCACGTATGGTGCAGCAGCAGGACTTGCAGCGGCCTTCCTGCTGCTGTTCCTCTATGTGAGAACAAGAAAAACCATCCATTGGGCGGATGATATTAAGAAGCTGACAAATGCGGCATTCCTTGGAAATCTGCCGCAGGCGAAGATCAAAAAAATGAAGCAGCGTAAAGGAACAGACCATTACCATCTGCAATCCAAAAGTGCCGGATGCCTTCAAAGAGGCGGTGCAGCTGATCCGGACAAGGACGGAGGACAGAATAATTGGAAAAAATGACTGTCCGGTCCTTCTTGTGACGAGTGCCGTGCCGGGGGAGGGAAAGACGACGGTTGCCGTGAACCTGGCGGAGGCGTTCGCGAAGAAGAAATACCGCGTAGTACTGCTGGACGGAGATCTGCGGAATCCTTCGGTGATGAAGTGTATGGGACTGATCGGACGGAAAGAGCGTGGAATTGCTGCCGTGCTGAAGGGACAGATGGATTGGGAGGAGGCACTTACCGACTGCCGGGATCTGACGCTGAAAATCCTGCCGGGAGCGGGAAGCACGCAGAATCCTGCAGGGCTGCTGCGCTCGGTACGGATGAAGACCATGATCGAAAGCCTGAAAGAAGAGGCCGATCTTCTGATCATCGACACGCCGCCGTGCGGAGTGCTTTCGGATGCGGCACTGTTCGGCGGAATTGCCGACGGAGCAGTTCTCGTGGTACATCAGGGAACAACGAAAGACCGGGAAGTCCGGCGCGCGCTGGAATTTTTCGAGGATTCGCAGATTCCGGTCTGCGGCTATGTGCTGAACGGCGTGCAGGAGGGCACGACGGGCTACGGATACAGCAGCTATGGCAGCTACGGGTATGGAAAATATGGTTACGGTTACGGAAAGTACGGCTATGGGAAAGAGAAGGAACGCCGGAACAGTGACCGGACAGCAAGGGAGCAGGGAGGAAAAGCATGAGGGAGAAGAAAAAAGGAGTTTATCAAAAGTATCTGAAAAATCTGTTGGACCGTCTGCTGGCGCTTGTGGGAACGGCAGCATTATCGTGGCTGCTGCTGGGAGTCGGCATTGCAGTCCGCCTGGATTCTCCGGGACCGGTGCTGTTCCGACAGAAGCGGGTGGGCCGGAACGGGCAGTATTTTTACATATACAAGTTCCGCACGATGCGCATCGACACGCCGCATGATCTGCCGACACATCTGCTGAACCATCCCGATCTCTTTATCACAAGAGTCGGACGCTTTCTCAGGAAAACATCCCTCGATGAGCTGCCGCAGCTCTTCAATATTTTAAAAGGCGACATGGCGCTCGTCGGTCCGCGTCCGGCGCTCTGGAATCAGGAGGATCTGATCTCTGAGCGGGAGCGGTACGGCGCAAACAGTGTCCGTCCGGGCCTCACCGGCTGGGCACAGATCCATGGGCGGGATGAACTTCCGATCCGGGAAAAAGCGGAACTGGACGGATATTATGTGCATCACATTGCGTTCGGAATGGACCTCGAATGCCTCTGTAAGACAGCCGGCGCGGTACTGCGGCAGGATGGAATTCATGAGGGAATGATGGAAAACAGATGGCAGTAAATGGGGAAGAGAGAAGAAAAAAGTAAAAGCAAGTGGATGCTGTCGAAAACGAAAGATAAAATTACATGGAAAATAATGAGAAAAGTAATTGCATATTAATGGGAAGATGATATAATTTACAAAAGAAATAATGAAATAAGTAATTAAATGATGCGGGATATTACATGAAACGGGAAAGAGCAATGAAAAAACGACTTCTGATTGTAACAAACCATTCGTATATGTTCTGGCAGTTTCGAAGAGAACTGGCGGAAGCATTGCAGAAAGAGTATGAAGTGATTCTGGCGATGCCATTTGTCGGGCATGAAGAAGATTTCCAGAACATGGGAATCCAGTGCATTCCAATATCCATGAACCGCCGTGGGGTGAATCCATTTACGGAAGCAAAGCTGCTATGGGATTATGAGCGTCTGCTGTAAAAAAGTGAAACCAGATCTTATACTCACCTATTCCATAAAACCGAATATCTACATAGGCCTGCTCAGCGGTCAAAAGCAAATTCCGTATTATGCCAATGTACAGGGGTTGGGAACAGCATTTCAAAAACCAGTCTTAACTGGGCTTGTTACAATTTTATATCGAAAAGCGTTCCAAAAAGTGAAATACGTCTTTTTTGAAAACAAAGAAAATGCCAGTGAATTTTGTAAAAGAAAAATCATATCCGCCGATCGCCAGATCGTCCTGGCCGGGGCAGGAATTAATCTGGAAAGATACAAAATGCAGCCTTATCCGAAGCACACACGAATCCATTTCCTGTATCTTGGACGAATTATGAAAGAAAAAGGAATCGACGAACTGTTTTATGCCGTCCGGCATCTGAAAAAAGAAAACGAAAACTTTGTCCTTGATCTGGTTGGTTTTTTGAAGATGAATACAAAGAGCAGGTAAAAGAACTGGAAAAACACAGCATCGCCCATTTCTACGGCTTTCAGTCGGATCCACGTCCGTTTTACATAGAAGCAGACTGCGTAGTGCTCCCCAGTTACCATGAGGGAATGAGCAATGTCCTTTTAGAAGCCGCCGCCACAGGCCGCCCAGTCATCACAAGCAATATTCCGGGGTGCAGGGAGAGCGTAGAAAATGGGAAAAGCGGTCTGCTGGTTGAGGTAAAAAATAAAGAGATGCTGTATGACGCAATGAAAGAGATGCTGCATTGTAGCAGAGAAGAACGAGAGCAGATGGGACAGGCGGGGAGAGAGAAGATGGAGAGAGAGTTTCGGAAAGAAGTTGTGGTGGAGAAAATCAGTGCAGAGTCTGCGAGAGGATGAAAAAAGGAGACTTTTAGTAAAACAAAAGGAGAGATGTGAAAGATGTCCATAACGAACTATTGGTTTCAATTAATTTGGATTTTGACAGCAGGGATAATTCTGACAAGATTTCTGCCGAAAAATGCAGGAGATCGTTATGGGAAGGATCGAAGAAAGATGGCAGATGGCACCGGCGGTGCTGCTGGTGATTCCGTACATAATAGCAGCAGCATTACGATCTGATAATTTTGGAGACACCTATGCATACCGGAGAGTTTTCAGCGAAGCACCGAATAGGCTAGCTGAGCTCCCATTCTATCTTCAGGGAATAAAAAAAGATAAAGGTTTTTCCGTTTTCATGGTGGTTTTAAAAAGCTTTATTGGAAATTCATCTGTTTGTTTTTTTCCTGATCATAGCTGCAATACAAATGTTATGCATGGCATTTATCTACCGGAAATATAGTGAAAACTATTGGATGAGTATATTTATTTTTGTTGCAGGAACGGATTACATGTCCTGGTGTCAGAATGGTATTCGCCAGTTTTTGGCAATTGCAATTATTATGGCGGGATTTCCATTGCTTCTGAAAAGAAAATATGTATCACTGACAGTAATTATCCTGTTAGGGGCAACGTTCCATGCGTCAGCGCTTCTTATGGTACCGATTATCTTTATTGTGCAGGGGAAAGCATGGAATAAAAAGAGTGTGCTGTGTATTTTAGGATGCATTTTAATACTGATATTTGTAAACAGGTTTACAGATGGGATGAACGATGCGCTGTCAAATACACAGTATTCTAATATGGTAACGGACTGGAAAGAGTGGGAGGATAATGGAACCAATCCAATCAGAGTATTCGTCTATTCTATTCCTATGATTTTTTCTGTGGTTGGACGCAGGCAGATCAAAGAAGCGGATAACCCGGTAGTTAACATTATGACAAACTTCTCAATCCTAACAAGTGGAATTGCAGTTGTATCGATGAAAACTTCCGGTATATTCATAGGACGGCTGATTTCTTATGGATCTGTGTATTCTGCGTCCATTTTGCTTCCCTGGGAAATGGAAAATATTTTTACAGAGAATTCGGCGAAAATTATAAAAAATGTGCTGCTGTTTTGGGATATATTGGATTCTTTTATTATCAGATGCATTTTATATGGGGGCTTATATGAAAAATCCAGAGATCAGTGTAATTATGGGAATGTATAACTGTGCGGATACGCTGTCAGAAGCAATTGAATCGATTTTAAACCAGACAATGAAAGAATGGGAGTTGATTATGTGCGATGATGGATCATCCGATGCAACGTACGAAGTGGCAGAGCTTTATAGGAAAAGATATCCGGAAAAAATGATCTTACTGAGAAACAGAGAAAACAGGGGACTTAATTATACCTTGAACCGATGTCTGAAAGCGGCCAAAGGAAAGCTGCCGGTCGTTCGCGTACCGGCCTATTCGCCTTACGCCGTAGCCGAATATTCGCTTGCCCTGATGCTGTCGCTGAACCGTAAGATACACCGTGCCTACTGGCGTACGCGAGACGGTAATTTCTCGCTGAACGGCCTGATGGGGTTCGATATGCACGGTAAGACGACCGGTATTATCGGCACGGGAAAGATCGCCAGGATCCTGATCCGCCTGTTGAAAGGGTTCGGAATGCGCATTCTGGCTTATGACCTTTACCCGGACATGAAGTTTGCCGGAGAAGAAGGTATTTCTTATGTTTCGTTAGACGAACTGTATCGCGAGTCGGACATCATCTCCTTGCATTGTCCGCTGACCGACCAGACAAAATATATGATCGACAAAGACTCCATCGACAAGATGAAGGAAGGCGTAATGATCATCAATACAGGCCGGGGCCAACTGATCAACACCAACGACCTGATCGAAGGCCTGAAGGAAAAGAAGATCGCGGCGGCCGGTCTGGACGTGTACGAGGAGGAGGGCGAATACTTCTATGAAGACAAGTCTGATAAAATTATCGACGATGATGTATTGGCCCGTCTGCTTTCTTTTAATAATGTGATCGTTACTTCGCATCAGGCTTTTTTCACGAAAGAGGCCCTGCATAACATTGCAGAGACCACCCTTCAGAATATCGAAGACTTCCGCTGCCACCGTCCTTTGGTGAACGAAGTTATTCTGTAAAAACGACGATGTTTATATCGCTGATTTATTATATTTTTGTAGCCATTGTCCGGTGTGAGCCAGGCAATGGCTATTATTTTTATGGTAAACAGATATGGATATAGATAGTCGCACAGGTCTGGTGCTTGAAGGAGGAGGGATGCGTGCCATCTTCACCGTCGGAGTGCTGGACTGCTTTATGGACCATGACATTTGGTTCCCTTATACGATCGGTGTGTCCGCCGGGGCGAGCAACGGTATTTCGTATGCCTCCCGGCAGCGCGGGCGTTCCCGATTTCAGCAATATCGACCTGCTGGAAAAATATGATTATATCGGTTTCAGGCATTCCTCCGGGGGCGGGGTATATATCGACATGAAATACCCTTTTTTATATTTATCCGGAAAAATATTATCCGCTCGACTACGAGACGTATTTCAAGTCGCCGAACCGCTTCGTCATGGTCACCAGCAATTGCCTGACGGGTAAAGCCGAATATTTCGAGGAGAAGCAGGATGCAGACCGCCTGGTCGATATCTGTTGTGCCTCCTGCACGCTTCCGGTGCTTTGTCCGGTGGCGTATGTCGACGGTGTCCCGATGGTCGACGGCGGTGTCTGCGATGCCATCCCGATCCGGCACGCCATCGACGACGGTTTCCGCAAGAACGTGATTATCCTGACCCGCAACAAAGGCTACCGTAAGGAAGAGAAGGACTTCTGGCTGCCCGGCTTCATCTACCGCCGGTATCCCGCTATCCGCAAGCAGTT
>ENA-OQHD01000558-OQHD01000558.1-human-gut-metagenome-genome-assembly--contig:-NODE-558-length-13046-cov-3.716155_pt1 | contig 13046 bp, 9 predicted proteins | sample MGYA00242560_ERZ504711 | MGnify/ENA primary metagenome ERZ504711 (study PRJEB26092, sample SAMD00036198) | human gut metagenome | host: Homo sapiens | study: EMG produced TPA metagenomics assembly of... | reverse complement strand
AAGTGTTTTCCGGTGCAAGTGAGGTTACGATTATCACTTCCATGGGAACAGATTATAAGGATGAATATCCGAGCTACAGAACAGGTGAGACTGCAAGCGAACTGACAAACCGTGTAAAATGGTATGTAGATCAGGCAGCAGTTAAGACATACGAAGAACTGAAAGCGAATCATGTAAGTGATTATCAGGAGATCTTCAACCGTGTTGATCTGAATCTTGGACAGACTGTCTCAACAAAGACAACAGATGCACTTCTTTCCGCATACAAAGCAGGAACTGCATCAGAAGCTGAAAGACGTCAGCTGGAAGTTATGCTGTTCCAGTACGGAAGATTTATGACCATTGAGTCTTCCAGAGAGACAAAGACAGATGGAAATGGTTATGTCAGAGAGACACTTCCTTCCAACCTTCAGGGACTGTGGGTAGGAGCGAACAACTCTCCATGGCATTCAGATTACCATATGAATGTAAACTTACAGATGAACTACTGGCCGACATATTCTACCAACATGGCAGAGTGTGCACAGCCATTGGTTGATTATATCGATGCTTTGAGAGAACCGGGGCGTGTGACTGCGGCAATTTATGCAGGAGTTTCCAGTGCCGATGGCGAGGAAAATGGATTCATGGCACATACGCAGAACAACCCGTTCGGATGGACCTGCCCTGGATGGAGTTTCAGTTGGGGATGGTCACCGGCAGCAGTACCGTGGATCTTGCAGAACTGCTGGGCTTATTATGAGTATACCGGAGATACATCTTATTTAAGAGACAATATCTATCCGATGATGAAAGAAGAGGCAAAACTGTATGATCGGATGCTTGTCCGCGACAGCGATGGAAAGCTGGTATCTTCACCGGCATATTCACCGGAGCATGGACCGGTCACAAGTGGTAACACGTATGAGCAGACACTGATCTGGCAGTTATATGAGGATACAATCAAAGCAGCAGAAGTCCTTGGAACAGATGCAGATCTGGTAGCTACATGGAAAGCAAACCAGGCAGATCTGAAAGGACCGATTGAGGTCGGTGACAGCGGACAGATCAAAGAGTGGTATACAGAGACAACCTTTAACCATACTGCAAGTGGAGCTACACTCGGAGAAGGATATAACCACCGTCATATGTCCCACCTTCTCGGACTTTTCCCGGGAGACCTCATTACAGAGGATCATGCAGAGTGGTTTGCAGCAGCAAAGGTATCCATGCAGAACCGTACAGATGAAAGTACCGGATGGGGAATGGCACAGAGAATCAACAGCTGGGCAAGACTGGGTGATGGAAATAAAACTTATCAGATCATCAAGAACCTGTTCAACGGCGGAATCTATGCGAATCTGTTCGATTATCATCAGCCGAAATATTTCCAGATCGATGGTAACTTCGGTTATACATCCGGTGTGGCTGAGATGCTTCTGCAGAGCAATGCAGGATACATCAATCTTCTTCCGGCAGTTCCGGATGACTGGGCAAACGGAAGTGTAAATGGACTGGTTGCACAGGGCAACTTTAAAGTATCCATGGACTGGAAAGACGGAAATGTAACAACTGCTACCATTCTTTCCGAGAACGGCGGAGAAGCAGTAGTACAGACAAAGAATGCATCTCTTGCAACAGTAGTGGACAGCGACGGAAATGTAGTCGATGTGACACCTGTAAAAGAAAACCGTATCTCTTTCGCGACAGAAGCCGGAAAGAGCTATACATTAAAAGATATCCCGGCATCCGCTGAGGTAGCAGCTCCGACAGGACTGACAGCTCTTCGTGCAGACGGTGAGAATGTAAAACTTTCCTGGGATGCTGTAACAGCAGAAGAGGGAAGCAATGTAACATACAATGTATACCGTCAGGTAGAAAATGGTGATGTAATCTGCATCGAGACAGGCCTGACAACAACAACTTATACAGATACAACAGCAGACAAGACGCTTGGAACAATGAAGTATCAGATATCTGCGGTTGTAGAAGGAAATGAATCTGAAAAGAGTGCAGCAGTGACTGCGGTTGAACCGGTTGGAGCCGGCAAGATTGATAATGCGGATGAAAGAATCGCATATGTAGGTGACTGGGGCAATTGGACACAGGACAAGAATGTAAACTATATGGATACGATCGAGTATCTGCAGAATCCGAATGGCGGCGAGACTGCGACTCTTACAATTTTAAGGGAACAGGAATCAAGGTGATCGGTTGTACGAATAAGGATAGAGGCAAGATCGAAGTATTGATTGACGGTGAGTCACAGGGCATTGTTGATACATACAGTGCAAGCACAGTACGTCAGAAAGAATACTTCAGCAAAGAAGACCTTACAGCAGGAATCCATACGATCCAGTTGAAAGTCCTCAATGAGAAGCAGACAGCAAGTTCCAATACAAAGATCGAGCTGGATGCATTTGAAATTCTGGATTCAACACTGGTAGCACCGACAGGTGTGGAAGTAAGTTCCAAATCCGGAATGACTACAGTATCCAAAGCAAACAGTACGTTACAGTTAAAAGCGACTGTAGCACCGGATGATGCAACAGACAAGACAGTTACATGGAGTACCTCCGATGACAGTATCGCAACAGTAGATGCGAACGGACTGGTAACATTCTTAAGTAAGAACGGAACCGTTACGATCACAGCAACTTCCAGTGCAGATGCTACAAAGAGCGGAACGATTGAACTGAAAGTTGCAATAAAAGAGGATGTGGCAGATGTCGAGACAATTGTAGAAGACGGTACCGTACTGGCATCCGGAACAGCGGGAACAATGAACAGTGCGATCACCTGGAATGGAGCATGGTCTAACTGGGCAGGAGAACAGACAAAGCATCATGGCGGAACAAAGACAGAAACCGGAAATGATTCAAGTGCGGCGGGAAGCTATTTTAAATACACGTTCAATGGAACAGGTGTAGAGGTTTATTCTCAGAAGCATGCCAACTTTGCAAGCTTTGATATCTACGTTGATAACGAAAAGATCGGTAATTATTCACTGAATGGTTCAAGCAGCGGAGATAATCAGCAACTGATCTTCTCCAAGACGAATCTTACGAATGGTGAGCATACGATCAAGTGTGTAGCAGTTGCACGTGATGGAAAATATCAGGTCAACCTGGATTACCTGAAGATCCTTTCACCGGGTGAAGGTGTAACGGCTGATAAGTCAGCACTCCAGACATCGATTGAGACAGGTGCGGCACTTACTAAGTCAGCATATGAAGAGACAAAATGGAATGCATTTAAAACGGCTTATGATGCAGCAGTTGAGGCAATGAATGCTGCGGATGCAACACAGGATGTTGTGGATGCAAAGAAAGCAGCACTGGATGCGGCAATCACAGCACTTGGCACACCGGCAGTTCCTGTAGTAGAAGACCAGACAGGTTCCGCAGTTCTTGTTGAAAGCACAAAGGTTGTGCTGAGATGGGACAAGGTTTCAGGAGCAGCACAGTATAAAGTCGTTGATACAAAGAACGGAATCGAGATGACAGTAAGCGGCACAACCGCAACACTGGAAAACCTGACACCGGGAACAACTTACAACTTCAAAGTATATGCCCTGAACAATGCAGGTGAGGCATCAGCGAAAGCGATTGAGATCAGCAATGTAACAACGATTGCTGACGGATCAGCAGCAGGTGAGATTGAGTCCATTACAAAGACATCGGTCAGTGATGATTCTGTAAAACTCACATGGACATTAAAAGAAGGTTCTTCCTTCGCAAGCTATGACATTTATGTAAACGGTGAGCTGAAAGGCAATACAACCAAGACAGAGTTCGCACTCAGCGATCTGAATGACGGTACCTATGTTGTTAAGATCGTTGCAAAGACAGCAGCAGGAAAGTCAGTACTTCCGAAACAGTTCTCATTTACGATTGAGAATAACGGTGGTGGTGAGACAACAAAGAATGTACTCAGCGTAACAAATCCGGCAGGAATTTCTGTAGAAGAAGGAACTGCATTTAAGGATCTTGAATTACCGGAGAAAGTAACTGTCACAGTGACAGGAAATCTGAATGAAGAAGTAGCCGTAACATGGGCGAAAGGTGATTATCAGACAACACCGGGAATTTACACACTGGAAGGAACCCTGACAATGGGTGAGAACATGGAGAACCCAGATGGCGTGAAAGCTTCTATCCAGGTAACAGTTACGAAGAAGCAGTATGAGATCAAGTCTGTTGCAAAACTGGATAAGAAAAAAGTTGCATACGGAACGGCTGTATCAGAACTGAATCTTCCGACAGAGGTAGAAGTAACCTATACAGACGGAACAACCGGAACAGCAAGTGTTACGTGGAATACAGACAGCTATGATGGAAATACGGCAGGTGATTATACTCTGGAAGGAATCCTTTCCTTTGCAGATAATATTACAAATCCGAAGAACCTGACAGCTTCTGTAAAAGTGACAGTTGCGAAGAAGGCAGAAGAGCCGAAGCCGGAACCGAAGAAAGAAATTAAATCCATTGTAAATGCAAAACTGGATGATATTTCTGTAAAAGAAGGAACTCTTGCAACCGCTCTCGGACTTCCGGGACAGGTTGAAGTAGAACTTAAGGATGGAACAACCGCAATGGTTGATGTTGACTGGGATCTGAGTGCTTACAAGTCAGATGTTCCGGGAACTTATACATTGACAGGAGAACTTGTTCTTGGTGATGAGTTTGAAAATCCGGATGGTCTTGAAGTCAGCGTGGATGTGATCGTTACAAAGATCAAAGGTGACGACAGCAATAAGGGCGATGACAACAAGGGCGACGATAATAAGGGTGACGACAACAAGGGTGACAACAACGGTACAAATACTGGCAACAATACAGGAAATAATACCGCAGGTTCTACATCAGGAACCAATGCCGGAACAACTTCATCCGACAAAGCAGCAAAGACCGGAGATGCTACTCCGCTGATTCTGTGGGGAGCTATGGCAATGCTGGCAGCAGGTGCTGTTGTTACAGTTGTGACACGCAGACGTAAAAGAAGATAAAGATTCTTTCCGAAGGTAAGATGAAAAGGAAATTTAAGAATTTCTGTAAAAGAAAAGGAGTATCGCGATGTGCGGTACTCCTTTTTCGTCTGAGAAATTTTCGGATCACTGGTTTCGCAGAAACTGCTTGCGGTAGGCAGTCGGTGTCATACCACAGGATTTACGGAAACACTGCGTAAAGTAACTGGAGGAAGAAAATCCACATTGCTGTGCAATCTGTGCAAGACTCATATCGGTGGAAGTCAGCAGTTCCTGACTGGTAAAGATCCGCTTCTGGGTCAGATAATTCATCGGAGAGATCCCATAGGTTTCTGTGAAAGTATGAGAAAAATAATACTTGTTGATCTGTGCAATCTCTGCAAGTTTATCCAATGTAATATTTTCCTGGAAAGAAGAATCAATATAACGCTTTGCCCGGCTGCATTCGCGGGATTCCATCTTATGGAACGGAAAAATCTCTACAGAAGAGGAAGCGTAGCGGGAAAGATGGACGACCAGGATGTTCAGCAGATTCTGGCAGACCTTTTCGTAATCTTTCTGCGAGTTCTCTGTCTCTTCCAGGATCGTACGGAAATAGAAATCAAGCCGGTCTTTCATTTCATCGGAATGGAACAGAAGATATTCATTTGCATCGTCAATGACAAAATTCAGACCATCCACACCCAGTACAATATATTCCAGCGGGTCTTCGAGGCTGGATTTTTCGGTGTGGGTGATATTTGGGTTGATCACGATCAGATCGTGCTTTGCGATCGGAAAGGTTTCGTCTTCAACGAGAAAACTGCCACTTCCTGACAGCACAAAAAAAAGTTCTGTAAAATAATGTGTGTGCGGATAACTGCTCCAGTCCTCTTCATATTTTGAATAGGTAGAATACAGAAGATGACAGGTGTGGTCATGCCTTAAGGGGGTAAGTAAAAGTATGTCGTATATTACCCATAGGTGTCCTCCACAAAATTTAGAAATATTGTCTTGAAAACGATTTCAACTGGTTATACAAATATTATAAAGAAATTTAGAGGTTGATTCAACAGGATTCGGGAGAGTTTAGCTAAAAAAAAGGAACAATTTTTTATGTCAGTGTGTGCAAAAAAATAACAAAAGAATATGAAAAAACAATTTTTGGGGGTCATAAGATATGGTGATATTGGGAAATAGTCCCAAAAGCAAGATTATTAAAAAAAAGGCAAAAAGAAAGGATTGAAAAGAGGAGAAATAGTATATGATAGACATACCAAGTAAACTGGAAAAGTTATAAGGAGGAACTATTTAAATGAAAAGCAAAAACTTATCAGCCTTGTGCTTGCAGGTACTATGGTTTTCGGACTTGCAGCATGTGGATCCAATGGTGGAGACAAGAAATCTGAAGGAAATTCAGACAGTGATAAGGTAGTAAAGGTTGCAGTAGTTGAGACAGCATACGGTGCAGATATGTGGAACGATGTTGCGGCTGCATTCGAGAAAGAGACAGGTGTTAAGGTTGAGCTTACAATCGACAAGAACATCGAGGATATCATTCAGCCACAGATGAAATCTGGAGAGTATCCGGACGTAATCATGAGAGCTGTTGGTTCTGAGTCAGCTATCACAGAGACATTCATCAAGGACAACAACGTAGAGGAACTTACAGACGTTCTTGATATGACTGTACCGGGTGAGGACGCTAAGGTTGGAGACAAGATCCTTCCAAGGATTCACAGAGAACTCCATCGTTAATCCTTACGGAGACGGAAAGACATACCTGATGCCAATGTTCTACTCACCATGTGGACTGTTCTACGATGCAAACCTGTTCAAGACAAAATGGATGGGATGTACCGGAGACATGGGATGACATGTGGGCCACTTGCTGACAAGGCAAAAGGCTGAAGGAATCTCACTCTTCACATATCCTACAACAGGATACTTTGATGCATTCTTCTATGCATTACTGCATGAGACAATGGGATCAGAAGACTTCACAAAGGCTCTGAACTATAGTGAAGGAATCTGGGATACAGACGGAGCTAAGAAGGCATTCGATATCGTTACACAGCTTGCTTCTCACGTTGAGCCTACAACAACAGCAAATGCTAACGACAATGACTTCCGTAACAACCAGCAGCTTGTTCTTGATGACAAAGCTCTGTTCATGCCAAATGGTAACTGGGTAATCGGTGAGATGGCAGACGCTCCGAGAGCAGACGGATTCGACTGGGGATTCACAGCTCTTCCGGCAGTAGAGAAAGACGGAGAGAGAGCTTCCTATACATTCTTCGAGCAGATCTGGATGCCATCAGGTGCTGAGAACAAAGATCTTGGAAAAGAATTTATCGCTTATATGTACTCTGATGCAGCAGCAGAGATCTTCGCTAAATCTGGAGCAATCCAGCCAATCGAAGGAATGTCTGACAAGCTTGACGGAGACAACAAACTGTACTACTCAATCTATGATACAGGTGCTGTAGCTGTTATGGATGCATTCGCTACAACAGATCCAGTAGAAGGTGTAACAGTTCGTACAACATTCTTTGATCCGGTTAACTCTCTTGTAACTGGTGACAAGACAGAAGACGACTGGGTAAATCAGATTAAGACAGATAGCGACAAACTTCGTGCTGCTTTAAAATAATCTGAATAAGTTACCGGGAATTTCCTTACAACTATAAAATGATTTGGAAGGAATCTCACAGGTGAGGCAGGCGGTGAAATCTCTTCACCGCCTGTTTTAATGCCGATATCTGCTATGACGGTATGAATAGCCGTTGGATGGCGGCGGTTATTCAATGAAACGGATTTATAGAATTGGAGATGAACCAATGAAAGAAAGAAAAGGCAAGGGGCTGTTTGTATTCTGTTGCCTGGCCCCGGCAGCAATATTATTTATCTTATTTATGATTGTTCCTACGATCGAAATCTTCCGTATTTCCTTATATAAATGGGGCGGATATACAGATAACAAGACATTTGTAGGACTGAGCAACTTTAAATCGTTGTTACAGAATCAGAAGTTCTATCAGGCGTTCCAGAACCAGATTCTTCTGATTGTATTAGTTACGATCATTACATTTGCATTTGCGTTAGTGTTTGCATACATACTTTCAAGAGAAAAAATCAAAGGACAGGGATTCTTCAGAGTAATCTTCTATATCCCGAATATCCTTTCAATCGTAGTTATCAGTGCTATCTTCTCTGCTATCTACAAACCAAATACAGGACTTCTGAATTCCATCATCGGAATCTTCAAGCACAGTGATGATCAGATCCTCTGGCTTGGTGATCAGAAGGTAGTTATTTACAGTATTGTGATCGCCATGGTATGGCAGGCCATTGGATATTACATGGTAATGTATATGGCAAGTATGGCGAACGTATCAGAGAGTCTGTACGAATCTGCCAGCCTTGAAGGAGCAGGTAAGATTTATCAGTTCTTTACAATTACGATTCCGTTGATCTGGACAAACATCAGAACAACACTTACATTCTTCGTAATCAGTACGATCAACATGAGTTTCCTTCTCGTTACAGCAATGACGAGTGGTGGACCGGACGGAGCTTCCAGCGTATTCCTGAGCTATATGTACCAGGAGGCTTATACAAACTCTTCATATGGATATGGTATGGCAATCGGTGTATCAGTATTCCTGTTCTCCTTTGCACTTGCCGGACTGCTGAACGTTGCAACAAAACGTCAGGAAGTAGAAATTTAAGGAAAGGGGAATCGGAATGGAAAAGAATACATCTAAAAAAACCGTTTGGCTTTAGTAAACTGATTGTGTATATTTGCCTGATTCTTCTTGCAATTACAATCATCGTGCCGGTAGCATGGGTCTTCCTTGCATCGGTAAAGCAGAATAAGGAATTCTACGGAAATCCGTGGACACTTCCTGAGAAACTTTATTTTCAGAACTTTGTAGATGCCTGGACGAAAGCAGACATGGGATCTTACATCCTGAACTCTGTGATTGTTACAGCACTTGCGATTGCAATGCTGATCGCAGTTGCACTTCCGGCAGCTTATGTACTGTCAAGATTTAAGTTCCGTACATGTAAGTTCTGGAATCTGCTCTTCATGGCAGGACTTTTCATCAACGTAAGTTACATCGTAGTACCGATCTTCCTTATGTTGAACAACTGGGACAAGTCACTCAGACAGATGATCGGAAGAGGCTTCTTCCTAAATAACTTGTTCATATTGGCGGTTGTATATATGGCAACGGCACTTCCGTTCACAATCTACCTGCTGTCAGGATACTTCAGTGGTCTTGCAAAAGACTTCGAGGAAGCAGCTTATGTGGATGGTGCAGGATACTTTACGACAATGGTTAAGATCATCTTCCCGATGGCAAAACCAAGTATCGTAACGATCATTCTTTTCAACTTCCTGTCATTCTGGAATGAGTATGTAATTTCCATGACATTGCTGACAGATGCCAAGTTGAAGACTCTGCCGGTAGGTCTTATGAACCTGATGGCTGCTCAGAAATCAGCAGTTCAGTATGGTCAGATGTACGCAGGACTGGTTATCGTTATGCTTCCTGTTCTGATTCTGTATATGTGTGTACAGAAGACACTTACTCAGGGAATGACTCTGGGTGGATTGCAAAGGTTAAGGAGGTATTTACAATGAATGAAAGAACTAAAAAGATTATCACTGCGAATTGTTGTTATCGTGAATTTTCGTTGTTTGTATCGGCCTTATCATTGTCGGACAGAGAAATATCGGATCCAAAGGGTCTTCTTACTGAGATCGTAGGTCTTGCAGGTTTGGTCGGACTGCTGGCATTTTACAACAGCAAATATAAATAATTGTCTACATTGCAGGAAGGATACCTGTGATAAGAAAGCATAAGGAAATCTGCCGATGGCAGATTTCCTTATATAAACTAAAAATCAGAGTATTTAAAGAATAGAAGAGGATAATTCAATGGAGAAATCAAAAGGACTCGTTACAATTCCTACTGACCTGGACGTAGTGCCACAGACACTGGAATTAATGAAGCTTTGGGGTGCTGATGCAATCCGTGATTGCGATGGAACAGATTTCCCTACAGAGCTGAAAGATGCAGATGCAGAAATTTATTCAACATATTATACAACTCGTAAAGATAATGCATGGGCTGAAGCCAATCCGGAAGAAATTCAGCAGATGTATGTTATGACACCTTTCTATACAGCAGAGTCTGAAACTCTTGAAGTGGAAGTAATGAAGGGACTTTACCCGGATATGCTGAAACCGAATACAAGAGATGATATCAAACGTTGGTGGGAAGTAATCGACAGAACAACAGGAGAAGTTGTTCCGACAGATAAATGGGACTACAGTGAAGAGACAGGAAAGGTTACACTTGCTGCTGTTCCGTTCCATGAGTATACAGTAAGTTTCCTTGCTTATATTATGTGGGATCCGGTGCATATGTACAATGCAGTTACAAATGACTGGAAAGATGTTGAGCATCAGATCACATTTGATGTACGTCAGCCAAAGACGCATGAATATACAATGAAGCGTCTTAGAAAGTTTATTGAGGATCATCCGTATGTAAACGTACTTCGTTTTACCACATTCTTCCATCAGTTCACACTGATCTTTGATGAGCTTGCAAGAGAGAAATATGTAGACTGGTATGGATATTCAGCTTCTGTAAGCCCATATATCTTAGAGCAGTTTGAGAAAGAAGTCGGATACAAGTTCCGTGCTGAGTATATTATTGATCAGGGATACTACAACAACCAGTACCGTATTCCGAGCAAAGAGTATCAGGATTTCCAGGCATTCCAGAGAAGAGAAGTTGCCAAGATCGTAAAAGAGATGGTAGACATTACTCATGAGTGTGGAAAGAAAGCCATGATGTTCCTGGGAGATCACTGGATCGGAACAGAGCCGTTCATGGAAGAGTTCAAGACACTTGGACTTGACGCAGTTGTAGGTAGTGTGGGAAATGGTTCTACATTAAGACTGATCAGCGATATTGACGGAGTAAAATATACAGAAGGACGTCTTCTTCCGTATTTCTTCCCGGATGTATTCCATGAGGGTGGAGATCCTGTAAAAGAGGCACGTTATAACTGGGTAACAGCAAGAAGAGCTATCTTAAGAAAGCCAATCGACAGAATCGGATACGGCGGATACTTAAAGCTTGCACTTGACTTCCCGGATTTTATTGATTATGTATCACAGGTATGTGATGAGTTCCGTACACTGTATGATAATGTAAAAGGCACAACACCTTTCTGTGCTAAGAAGGTAGCAGTTCTTAACTGCTGGGGTAAGATGAGAGCATGGGGATGCCACATGGTACATCATGCACTGTATCAGAAGCAGAACTATTCTTATGCAGGAATCATCGAGTCTCTGTCAGGAGCACCGTTTGATGTGAAGTTCATCAGTTTCCAGGATATTCTGGATGACAGCTCCATCTTAGATGATATTGATGTTCTTATCAATGTGGGTGATGCTGATACAGCACATACAGGTGGAGACTGGTGGGTAAATCCACACATCGTTGAGGCTGTCAGAAAGTTTGTTTACAACGGCGGTGGTATCATTGGTGTAGGTGAGCCGACAGGACATCAGTTCCAGGGACGTTTCTTCCAGCTTGCAGATGTATTTGGAGTTGAAGAAGAGCATGGATTTACTCTTGGTTATGATAAATATAACTGGGATGAGCATGAGCATTTCATTCTGGAAGAGACAGAGAGTGTTGATTTCGGTGAGGGCAAGAAGAATATCTATGCACTTGCAGGAAGTACAATCCTTGTTCAGAAGGACAAAGAAGTTCAGATGGCTGTTAATGAATATGGTAAAGGACGTGCTGTATATATCAGCGGACTTCCGTACAGCTTTGAGAACAACCGTGTTCTTCATCGTGCGATCATGTGGAGTACTCACAGCGAGGATGAGCTGAAGAAATGGTTCAGCACAAACTACAATGTGGATGTACACGCATATCCAAAGAATAACAAATACTGCGTAGTAAATAATACAGATGATCCGCAGAGTACAACAATCTATCGTGGAGATGGAAGCAGTTTCGATCTTGAGATGGAGCCGAACGGAATCATCTGGTACGAGATCCAGTAATTGAGGATTTGAATTTAATGTGAATTTCGAGAGCTGAAATATCCAAAAGATATAAAAGCGGATCGGAAAGTATAAATCGGAGATAATCCGGGTAATAGAAATGCCGCATACCTGCTGAGTAAATCAGAGGTGTGCGGCATTTACTTTTGGGAGTAAATTTGCTATGATAAGAACGTTAAGCATGATAGCTGGACGAATCTTTTGCCCGGCAGAATTTTCTAAAAAGAAAGGAATAAAGGGATGAAAATTGGAATTGGAAATGACCATTCAGCACTGGAACTGAAAGCAGAGATTATTGAACTTCTGAAAGAGAAGGGACATGAAGTAGTAGATTATGGGACAAATTCACCGGAGAGCTGTGATTATCCCGTTTATGGAGAGAAAGTGGGACGTGCAGTTGCATCAGGAGAAGTTGAAAGAGGAATCCTGATCTGTGGAACAGGTCTTGGTATTTCACTGGCTGCGAACAAAGTAAAAGGGGTTCGTGCGGCCGTATGCAGTGAGCCGTTTACAGCCAAGATGTCCAGAGCTCATAATAACTGCAATATTCTTGCCTTTGGTGCGAGGGTTGTCGGTGCAGAACTGGCTAAGATGATTGTGGAGACATGGCTTGATACAGAGTTTGAGGGTGGCCGTCATCAGAGAAGAGTGGATATGCTGATGGATATTGAAAACCGGAATGAGTAAGGTGTGGGTATGAATGTATACACACTCTCTCAATGGTCCTTTTAATTTTTCGTTTTTATACAGATTTTTTCGGATGGATCTGGGAGAGCTGTTATGTATCGCTAAGGAAACACCGATGGGTAAACCGTGGATTTATGCATGGTCCAATGCTCCCACTGTATGGTTCGGGAGCTGTCAGTGTACTGATTATTACGTTGCCGGTGAGAGATAATCTGCCGCTGGTATTCATCATGGGGATGATAGGAGCGACATTGCTGGAAATTTTTTACGGGGATGGTCATGGAATCCCTGTTCCATGTCAGATACTGG
>ENA-OQHD01000557-OQHD01000557.1-human-gut-metagenome-genome-assembly--contig:-NODE-557-length-13116-cov-6.541227_pt1 | contig 13116 bp, 17 predicted proteins | sample MGYA00242560_ERZ504711 | MGnify/ENA primary metagenome ERZ504711 (study PRJEB26092, sample SAMD00036198) | human gut metagenome | host: Homo sapiens | study: EMG produced TPA metagenomics assembly of... | reverse complement strand
GGTGGTATAGACGGTTAAAAACAGAAACACTGCCTATTTATTTACTGGAACAATACAAATTTAATTAAGTTATGTTTTACGAAGAGACTACTTTCCAAGTGGTCTCCTTTTTTATTTAGGAGGACAATAATATGAATTCAATAAAAGAATTAAAGAACAATTAGGATATGAAGAAATCGGTCTCGATGATATATTTGTATTTCATTGTACTCAATGCGGAAAATGTTGCATCCACCGGGAGGATATTCTCTTGTCCCGAAAGATTTATTTCATATAGCGAAGAAATTAAAAATCACACCAGAAGTTGCCTTGGCACAATATTGTGAAACTTATCTTGGACGTAATTCTCATATCCCTGTAGTACGCTTAAAACCACAAGGAAGTGTCAAACGCTGCCCGTTATTAAAAAATCAAAAATGTTTGGTACACGATGTAAAACCCGCAGTCTGTTCTATGTTTCCGATTGGCCGGTACCTTGCCCTTCCCTCCGATGGTATTTTTCCGGAAAATCCGGAAGAATTGTCTGTTGGATACGTCTTTAATGATCCGGAGTGTGGAGATAGATCAGAAACACATACCGTTCGGGAATGGTTTCATAAATTTAACATTCCACTAAAAGATGACTATTTCTTTGCATGGACGAAAACGAAAGCAACACTTAGCAAACATCTACGCTTTCTAGAAGGACGTCTATCTGAAAAGACCATGGTTTCAATATGGAATGCTACATTGATAACTCTGTACCTAAACTATGAGGTTACAGAAGATTTTCAAACACAATTTCAGAAAAACTCAGATATGCTCCTATCCTTAATTGAAAAACTGAGAACTGCTGACGCTCCTATGCCTAAGAAAATATAAACATATAGAAATACTTCGAGCCGTCCAAATTTGACGGCTCTTTTCATGTCATTATGACACTCTTTACATTTCTACTGTTTCTTCATACAACAATTTATTCAACACATATTTTCGACCAGCTTATTGTAGCATTTTCTTGAAGCTCAAATTCATATTTTCGTATATCACCTTTCTTTCTTAATTCTTTCAATTAAGCTATTTCTTTCCATTTTATGTAAGAATATATTAGGGATTATCACACACAAAAAAGACATAATACATATAATACATAAAAGTCCTTCAAATGGATATTGAAAAACAAAATATTCTATGTTTTGTTTTAAAATATAAACTACTATTCCCATAACTATACTTCCTATAATCAATAATAGCCCAAGAACACCTCCTACGTATATTATCCCCTCATATATAAGCATTTTCCTAAGCATACCTTGTGTCATGCCGATACTCCGCATAATGGAAAACTCACGCTGCCTAATAATTATATTTGTAGATGTAGTACTGAAATAATTTAGCAGTCCCATAAATATTAAAATGCCACTAATAGTATACATGATTATCTGACTTGTTCTAATATACAAAGACTGTTTTGCAATTTCATCACTATTACACTTTATCACATACAAAAGTTGATTTTCGTTGCCTGTAGTAGATTGAAACTTGAGATTTGCCTCTTGAACCCATGCTTTTAATTTCTGTTTACAAATAGCCTCTTTATTTGCTTTTACATTAATCTGTACTTCCAAGTTTCTAACTGTTAAAACATCCTTTAATTTGCTGAAAGTTTTATCTGAAACAATCAGATAAACTTTATCATTTCCTCTCCATGATAAATCCAAAGTTGGACAATCTGACTGTGAAATGTTTATATATCCACAATTTCTAAGTTTAACTGCGGACATTTCCTGCATTGCTGTTCCAACGGGCACCAAATCATACAGTTCTATTATTTTTCCAATACATTCCGTTTCTATATCTTCGTATGTTTGTGGTATTAAATTTTCATGTAATATTAACACGCCACCTTTCTCGTTAAATGTTTTTTGATCAACTGGTATATTATTCTCCTCTACATATTTCACTAACTTTTTCATACTTTTATCGTCTAATGTTTGCATTACAGGTAATGAATCATGCTCTACAATTTTTAAGCTATCTGTTTCTGCTGCATTTTTTATAATAGGCAGAAAACCTTGTACTATTTTCAGATTCTCAGTATAAGAAGTAAGCGTATTTTTGATATCCACGATATTATCATCTGTTATTAATTCCACCTCATCTTTTACCATTTTCCACTAAATACGTTACAGTATCCATTGGCACTTCAATAGTAAAATCTGGATTCTTCTGTAATCTATTCATTTGATTTGTCCCCTTGGTGACCACAATCCCTAATAGCCCTATTTCACAACCAAATGCCAAAAAGTATTATAATGAACATAAATTTTTTACTTATAATCGTAATATGTTACGAAAAGCCATTCCAAAAAATTCAATTCCAGTTCTTTTTTATAATGAACATTTTGCCCAAACTGATAATCTGATTGTTGTTCTCCCACTACTTCCTCATATTTTGCAGCCTCTATAGGAGTAATCATAGTCAATTTATATACTGCCAAAAGAGTTGCCCCAAATAGAGTTATAGCAACTAAAACAAGGACCACGATATATGCACTTAAATTAAATAATTTTAATTGACTATTTGCTTTATACTCCCCTAAATAAAGATTTTTAACCACATTGTTTAAAACACAATATTGTAGAACTATGCTGATTATTACACCACATAAGCAACTTTTCAAATAAATATCCCCTATTTGCATACATACTAATTTTTTTATCTGTCTATTAGTTGCACCTATTGTACGCAATAATCCATACTGTTTAATATCACTTCCCAGTGATATATATACAACATTATAAATCACTAAAAATCAAACAAAAAAAGCACAGCCAAGACAAACATATACGCAAGCAAATAATTTCCAACCGTCCCTTCAATTGCTCTGTATTCTGCAGAATCATAGCTTATAATTCTTTGCTTATCATTGAGATTAATATCATTTTTTGAATCTATTCTCTACTTGTCTTCCGCTTAGTCCCCAATCTTTTACATCAACCCATAATCGACATGGATATTGTGAAATACCAGCCTGTTTTATTCTATTCTTGCAAATATATGCGATTGAACTATCGGATAATTCATTATTATAACTATCATAATATCCAGATAAAACAAATTCTTGTTTACCTGTCATTTTTGTCGTGAAAATATCATTCCAATAAAAGTCTAACGTAATCTTCATTCCTATTTTTGGGGACTGCTAATCCCCAAATAGTCCAAAGTTTTTTTTCGACATCATTATTTCATCAGTTTGTTCCGGATAATTGCCATAGAAATGTACAAAAGTAGGCTTTACCATATCTTCGTAAGCTGTTTCATCTAAAACAACACATTTGCTATATGAATACCTACCATTCATCAACCTTCCGCTCTCTTTTTCCTCTCCTACACTATTCACATAGGAAAGATCTTGTAGCTGTCGTTTTATTGTATCTGTTCCTTCTTCAATAAATGTTGAAATGTTTTTCCATCTTGATATTGATTTTTCAACTTATCCGCTTGAAATTTTCCATGTATTAAAGAAATGATAACTAATGATACTACTACAACGCTCACTACGATACATTGTAAAATAATATTTCTTTCCCTGTTTTTTTTCTTATAAGCTCTTATCAGAGTATTTAGAGATTTTCTTACTCTACCATTATTCATTAGTAACCTCTCCTTTATTGCATATCTTTATAACTTATAAAATCAGTCAAGATTCCAATATTTATCTAGTGGTTGAGTATCGCTTTCCAAAAAGTCTATAATTTCTTTATCATCAAAATAAAAGTTTATCACTTTATGATTTTCAAACTCTACCAACGTAGGTACTCCCCCCAGCACAAATTTCTTTTCGGATAACTCCTCTTTTTTTATATTTGGATGAGTAGAAATAGCATACACTTTACCAGCTTCTTTTCCCTCATGTAGTGCTGCATAATTCTCATTTGCCCAAATGATTTTATAGTGGATTGGAGGATATTTTTCTTTTATCAAATTCTCATCTAATCCATCGTAAAATACAATTTTTCTGGTACTGTCTTTTTCTCCAATTTCGACATCGTATTTCTTTTCATGGGAATCCCAATCATAATTCCTAGTTCCTTTACATGCTTCTGCATCAATCTCATAAACCGCATTCTCTTTTTTTCAAATTGTTTTATATCATCCTCTATATTATCGCAATATGGACACTCTTTTCTATTGAAATATACATAAAAATGTCCTTCCTTTTCAAACAAGTCTTCTATAGAAGTAGAATATGCTATAGTTTCTTCTTTTACTTTTGGAAATAAAATGATTGCAGCTCCCACGCATATTATGAAAAATATACTGCACGCTATAGAAATTATAATATTTTTCTTTTTCATCTATTTCTCCTCCTCACCATATAATTGACGATACAATTTGCATTGTTCCTTTAATTGTTTGTCTGTCCCACGTGCTACTATATTACCTTTTTGAAGTACATAAATACAATCACTATCTGCAATGACATTTATTCTATGTGAAATTAAAATAAGTGTTATATCCCGAATTCCCTTAATATAATTCAAGATTTCCCTTTCACTTATAGAATCCATATTACTGGTAGCCTCATCTAAAATTAAAATTTTAGGATGACGTAATATGGCTCTAGTTAGTGACAATTTCTGTCTTTGCCCCTTCGAAAGGTTCTTTCCGCGCTCTTCAAGGACACTATCATACGCTCTTTCCATTTTACTTACAAATTGATGCACACCCATCTTACGTGAAATCTCAATCATTTCCTCATCTGATATCTCTTCATTACCCATTTTTAAATTTTCTCTAACACTTGCAGTAAACAGAAAATCTTCTTGTGATACATATACAACTGCTTTTCGAATTTCTTGAACCTCGAAATTTTGAAGTTCTGCACCATCAACATATATATGTCCTTTATCTGGAGAATAAAATTCCATAAACAAATTTTGCTAAAGATGTTTTCCCAGATCCTGATTTCCCCAATAATAGCTACATTATCGCCTTTTCTTATTTTAATATTAATATTGTTCAGTATAATTTTTCCCAGAAACAAAATGAAAATCAACATCTTTCAGTTCTATTTCTTCATCAAATTCAAATGGCTCTATACCTTCCTTTGTTTTCTCTACTTTAATACGTAACACACTTTCTAGACGTTCCATAGCAACATGGGCAGAATGGTATAATGGCTGTAAATTTACAATATCTTTAACCGGCGTTAATAAATATCCAATTAGAATATTATACGTAACTAATTCCCCTATAGATAAATTATTACCAATGATTTCAAGTGCTCCAATGCACAGTACAATAATCTCCCCCATACCACCTATTAAAACTTTTATAGCTGACTGTAAGTTTTTCTGTACTTCCTAAGTTAAGAATCGTATCTTGCCATCTTTCTATTTTCTTTTTCCCATTATTGAAAATTGTCTTATTATACGTATACGCTTTAACCGTCAAAATCCCCTCAATAGAATCAATCAAATGTGAAGTCACACGTGCCTCTCTTGACATTTCCTCCGAATTTAAGACACTATAATATTTCCTAAATCCCACCATAACCAGAGTATATAAAAAGCACATCACAACTACCACAGCAAAGATTTTAATATTCAATACACACAAAATGATACTTACCGCAATTATAAACAACGCATCAATTGGTAAAACCAATATGCTGCTTACCAGTGCTTCTTGAACTCTAATAACATCCTGAAATCGTGAAATAAACTCACCATTTTTACGTTTTTCAATAGACATCACCTGCAAGTCCAATAAATGTTTATAATATTTCAGACTAAGTTCTAAGTTAAAAGATTTTGAAATATCCAATGATAACTTTGCTCTTCCCCAGTCTACAATAGTCTTAATCAATAGCATTAAAATAACCATTAGTGTCATAAATATTAGACTATAAATCAATCTATTGGGAATAACTGTGTCTATCAACGTCCCCAAAATAGAAAGATGAAACAATTGATATTGCCATTGATATTGCTGAAAATAATATAATATATATAGTTCTTTTCCATTCCTTCTTTACTAATTCTATAAATTTATTCTCTGCAATCCGCATGCCTTCCGTTTTTTTTATAAAATTCTTCCGTTGTCTGAAATAAGATAATAACTCCAGTCCAAAAATATGGCGAATCTTCTCCATATTCCGAATTAAAAAATTTTTTTCTGTCTACCTCTATAATACCGACAGCTGGATCTGCAATAACTACGCTATTCTTTTTTATTTTATAAATTATAATGAAATGTGCCAATCCATCTTCTTGATATACATGAGCCACACACGGCACTTCCAGCTCTTTTTCTTTAAAGTCTATGTTTTTTTTATATGCTGATGCAAATAATCCCAGTTTTTCAGAAATCCTACATACATCCCAAAACACTCGTTCCTTCTTTGCTGGTTTCTAAAGCTTCACTTATCTCCAGTATAGGTATCTTTTTTCCATAATACCACGCTATACTTGCTAAACAAGCTGCAGCACAATCCATAGAATCATATTGTTTTATACATCTGTATTTCATACTGTCATCCATCCCCCTAATAAATAAAGAGGCGATGCAAGCTCGCCCCTTTGTTTTCTGCTTTAATATTTAATCTGCTGCTATTTTAGTATCCACAAACTTCATAGCAAAACTGAATGTATCTGCTTGCTTTATCTTTCTGTCCAGAATTCATTAGATTTTTAATTGTGGCTACCATATCATCAGCATTTGCTGGGCAACAGAAAAATATCCATAATCAGAATTGCATTTTCCTCCTGTTACCATTTCCATTTCATTTTTTTGTCACTTTTTTCCATTCCGTTCATATTCGCTTCCTCCTTAAAAATATATTTGATACTTAATTATTACTCCATAAAATAAAATTTTTCTACATTTTTGCGTAGATTGCACTTTTTTATGTCTAGTTGGAATTTGATTAAATATTTGAGCTTTTTTACTATACTGGTATCACTTTTGGCACCTGAATTCCTATTGTAATCCCCATTTCCAATTTCCTTCTGTAATACCGGAAACTATGAAAAGAAAATTCTCCTGTTCCCCAAAATCGTCTAATTCTATGGATATAATATTCTTTTGACTTTGTAAATATCATCTTTTGCTTCCTATATAATAGATGTATAATTCGTAAAGAACACCTTGAAATTTGGGGATAATTTCCATTTACTTTCCTATATATATTTCCTGTTTTTCCTTCTGGCAAAACTACATTTCTTCCATGTATGCAGGACCATTCTATATATGGAATGTCTATACTTCTTATCCCTGTTTCCATTGCAATTCGCAAAAATAAGGCAGTTTCAAAATCCTTTTTATATAGAAATTCGTCTGCTATCATTTTATAATGATCAACAAAATAAATTGCTCCTATCTTTCTTTCCAGTTCCAACAGCGAAACATCATCCAACCATTCCAATTTTCCTCTGTATTTTTCAATAAATATCATTCCATGTTCAGTTTCTAAAGATTGCCTCAAATCACGGATAGCCTCTGTCCAATATTTTCTTTGTTCAGGTAACAAGAAGCATACCATTTTCTGTAAAAACTTTCCTTCGCTATCTGGATGCCACTGTATTAAACGCTTTAGTTCTTCATAGGCTTGATTTACTTTATATTCCATTGTACTATTTCTCATCTTCAGATTCTCCTTCGTATTGCTCTAAAATCTTTGAAGCCCTCTCCACAAACATCCTGTCTGCCCCTGAAATCTCATATTCTTTCCAAAGTGTCTTATGTATCTGTTCCTCTGTTAAATCCCTACACTTTTCCTGCAGCATACGGACAAATGGATATATCATAGTCGCATGAATATTTTTCCCGGACCGTACCATATCTCCTTCCATTTGATATGCTTCCTGTAAGCATTCCAGTATAATGCGAACATCCGTAACACTTTCTCTCATTGTGCTTCCCCTCATCAGGCTTATCCTCCTATTTACATACGTACTCTCAGTCCATCTAATCTCGACACGTTCAGTCCAACCAGATACCAGTCATCTCCCATTTCAATTCGGACCGGAATCCAAATATCTTTCACCTTTACATCGAAACATTCCCCGCAATGTAGTCCTCCATAAAAAGATTCCAAATCAAAACGTATATCATACCTCCCTGTTTCAGTATCATAAAACAATGTTCCTTCTCTGTGTTCACTCATAACATCTGCCTCCTTAAATTTTTCTTTTACTTAGTAATTACCTCATCTCTATACAGATTGAAGAAATTCCGGAAAAATTTCATAAAAGTTTTTCCGATACCGATAATAGGTAGAAGAAGTTAACCCCAACTCCCGCTGCAGTTGTGTCGGTGTTACCTTCTTTTGTACCACCCTCATAAATTCCTGGTTAAACTTTTCCTGTTCTATAGCCCGTGGTCTTCCTACTTCATCCCATTCACCCCGAAGCCTTTTTGCCTCCATACCTTCCTTTTGTCGCTTCTCCTTTTTCTCCATCTCTGCCTGTGCCATGGATGCATAGAGTTCAATCATCATATTATTGATTGTTTCTATCATCATCTTTGCCAGATTATTTTCCATCTGAGACAGGTCAAACAACGTGGTAGGAAGTTCCAATACCATTACCCGAACCCCTTTTTCTTCTAAAAAACGTAGCTGCTTTAAAATCTCCTGCTTGTTCCTGCCAAGTCTGTCCAGCTCTGTAATAATCAGGGTATCCCCTACCCGTAAAACATCTTCCACAAGAACGGTATAACGTGGTCTGTCAAAATTTTTACCGGTTATCTTATCTGTAAAAATACTTTCCAGTTTAATTTTCTGATTTTCACAGAACCTCTTTATTTCTATAATACCTCGGTCCAAGTGTTGTTCCTTAGTACTGATTCTGTGATACCCATAATATGCCATACGTATCCCCCTTTATACATTCCCAAAAAGTCTTAAAATATTTTGGCATATCTCAAAACTTTCTTATATACTTTTTGGAAATAAAAAAATAGCCTATTACATCTCCCATCAAAAAGCATACTTTTTGGGAGGTGACTTTCACTACTTCTGTACGCAAGATGGCATAAAAAAGCAACAAAAAAATGACAGAGGTTTTTTAAAAAACTTTCCTCTGTCTTCAGATCAACTATTCTGGAAAGATGTCCATCTTTTTTCCTTCAAACTTATATCCTACACCTCTCACTGTTTTAATATAGCGGCACTGCTTTAGCTCCGGTTCAATTTTCTTTCTCATACTGGATACCAGACAGTACACAATATTATCAATGCTTTCCGGCAATTCCTCGTTATAAAGAATCTCAAAAATTTTTTTCCTTTGGTAAATATCACACCTGGTCTCCCTGACAAAAGCATAAACAATTCATACTCTGCTTTCGTTAAGACGATCTCCGTCTGTCCTCTATAAATCTTATGATAATCCGGATAAATCCTAAAATCGGAATTTTCTTCATCCTCTCCCCGGATGTTTTTTATATTTTCCACTACATATTCTTTGTATCCCAATACAGTTGAAATAGTTACTTTCCCCAAGCTACACTTCCCTTCTGTTTTCTCTTATTTAGAAATCTCATCACACAGATTCCTTTTAAAAATTGATTCTCTATTCTCCATTCATCGATAAGCTGGACAACCTGCGTTAAATTGGTATACCAGATATAATGTCCTCCATTTACAATATATAACTGGTGATTACCAGATTCTAAATCCAATTGATTTCTATGAGCAGTCTCCCATGCCGGAACATTTTGTACATTCTCTGAAGAAATCATGGTTAATACAGGAAGTGCCGATGGGAATTTTTTATTCTTTATAGAGAGTAATGATTGATCCATCCCGTTCACTTCATTTCTAATCGTATCGTTGCTGCTTAAAGAATATGCCTGAATGTATTCCTCCCTATCACTCTCCGTATAAGTGTACCCGGAAACCTGTGGTAATGCTGCCCCATATTTATCTGGATCTGTTTTCAGTGCCATCTGGAATTCTTCCAAAGAAGAAAAAGAATTCTTGATTTTCTGAAATTCATCAATTCCCTGCAGCATATATTTCTTTTCCATTTCCATAGCCTCTGCCAGTTCTTCATCATATACCGTATTATCAACAGCAATGAAACCTTTTACTTTTTCGGGATAATTCTGTACAAAGTTGAGTCCATATACTCCAGAAATCGAATGTACCAGCAATACACACTGCTTAATTCCCATGGTGTCCAGTGCAGCATTCAATTCACTATTGATATTATCTACAGTTCGATCCGTTGCTGCAACATCACTAAGCCCATATCCAAACGGCTCTACAATCACTATGTTAAAACTCTCATCTAAAGATTGTGCCAGAGGTTTGAAGTAGATATGCGGTGATGGAACTCCCAGAGCCGGCATCATCACCAATGTGGTTTTTCCTTCATCTGCAAATGTTTCTCCACTTGCATCCAATTTTCCATACAAAGCAAGATGCATATTATTCCCTTTCACCGTGATATATTTACTCGCATATCCAACTTGTGTTGCTCCCATAGCATATACCATATTAGAATTCCCTACCAAAAATGCAAACAGCATCGCAACCGTCACAATTCTTGAGATTTGCTTTTTGTATCTTCTCATACGCTCCCTCCTAAGTAAATTATTTCAAATATTTTTTCAGTTCTTCTACCTTGTCTAATCTTTCCCATGGAAGGTTGAGATCATTTCTTCCAAAATGTCCATAGGCTGCCGTCTGTTTATAGATTGGACGGCGGAGATTCAACGTCTGAATGATTCCTGCTGGTCGCAGATCAAATTCTTTTCTTATCATATCTACCAGACTCTCATCTGAAATTTTCCCGGTTCCAAAGGTGTCTACCATAATAGAGGTCGGATGAGCCACCCCAATTGCGTAAGACAACTGAATTTCACATTTTTTTGCTAGACCTGCAGCCACAATATTCTTCGCAACATAACGAGCAGCATAAGATGCAGAACGATCTACTTTCGTACAGTCTTTTCCAGAAAAAGCTCCGCCGCCATGCCGTGCCATACCACCATAGGTATCTACAATAATCTTGCGTCCTGTTACACCACTATCTCCGTGAGGACCACCGATGACAAAACGCCCTGTTGGATTGATGAAAAATTTTGTATTCTCATCTACCAGTTCTGTTGGAATAATCGGTTCCAATACATATTTTTTTATATCTTCGTGGATCTGCTCCTGTGTCACATCTGGATCATGCTGTGTTGACAGAACCACTGCATCCAACCGGTGCGGAATACCTGCTTCGTCATATTCTACAGTAACCTGACTCTTACCGTCCGGTCTTAAATAATTCAACAAACCATCTTTACGGACCTGCGTAAGCTGCCGAGTCAATTTGTGTGCCAGTGAAATTGGATATGGCATAAATTCATTCGTTTCGTCACATGCGTAACCAAACATCATACCCTGATCCCCAGCACCAATTGCATCAAGCTCTTCTTCTGACATTTTGTGTTCTTTTGCTTCCAATGCCTTATTCACACCCAAAGCAATATCTGCTGACTGCTCATCAATTGCCGTTAAGACGGCACAGGTATGTGCATCAAATCCATAATCTCCGTTGTCATAACCAATTTCTTTAATCGTTTCTCTTATCACCTGCTGCATATCTATATACGCATTGGTCGTGATTTCTCCTATCACTAATACCATACCCGTTGTAATTGCAGTCTCACAGGCCACTCTGCTCATCGGATCCTTCTCCATAAGAGCATCCAATATGGCGTCTGATATGGCATCACAAATTTTGTCCGGATGCCCTTCTGTTACTGATTCTGAGGTAAATATTCTTTTTTCCATAGTAAATTCTCCTTTGTATCAATATTTCATATTTGTCAATAACATAAAATATCTTTACTATTATTACTATATTTTTTGTCTACATTGTACTTTTTTTCTGTCCGGTTGGTTTTATCTTTAAACCAAATAACTTTTCTATTCTTCTACGAAATAACATATCCGTCTGATTAATTCTGGAATATTAACAGGACTGGTTATATAGTCGCTTACACCCTCATGGCGATATTGATATTCTAAAGATAAATCTTTATTATCAGTGATATAAAAAAGCGGCAACTCTCTGAATATTGGCTCCTTCGTGTTTTGATATATTCCAGCAAGCTTTTTCATAGAATAAAAAAAATCCATAGCAATTCCATCTTGTAAAAACAAATCACACAGAATCAATTCAATATCTTGACATTCTAATAGTTTATTCTCTGCTTCCCATATAGTTTCTACCATAATCATATATATCCCCTTTTTAAGAAGCTCTGTTTGTATAATAGACGTGATTTCCGAATTCTTTTTTACAAGAAGTATCTTATGAAAAGTAGCTCCCTCTCCATTGGATTCTTTATAAGCATATTCCAATAATGTTTCCTTCACTAAATCGAATTGTAATTTATTCATGCATATCTTAGCTCCCTTTTCCAATGCTTCTTTCTCATAATATTTTTTGTCATAGCATGTAAAGAAAAGGAATGGAATTTTGTATGTTTTCTCCCGCAAGTATTCTAGCAGCTCCATTCCACTCCCATCTGACAATTTCAAATCCGAGCCTATAATGAGTATTTGTTCCTTTTCTATAAGCTCTTTTCCTTGTGATACTGTAAATGCAACTAATACATGATATCCTTTTCGCTGTAGAAAGTTTTTTATATGCCAAATGTAATTACTATCGTCCTCTATTAACAATATCTTTTTCATTTCTTATCTCCATTAAAAAATAATAGCAATGAGAAGTTACCTCTATTTTATTTGTATCTAAGGCACCATACCAATTTCATCATAAACCACTTTAAGCAATGTCTGGTATATCTATTGTATATTTTGATTTTTTCTTTGCCTATTTAATCTTATATATTTTTAGCATACATCATTCTCCCCATAAAAAAAGCAGTGTCGTCCACTGCCTTTTCTCCATCACTTAATCTGTTATTTCCACAAATGAGTATCTTTCCTCTTTCTTTTGCACAATTGCAGAACCCGTTTGTTCTTGTATCGTTTTTAACAATTCTTCTACATATATTTGAGCTTCATGCACTTCAATATTCATGGCGTATGCAATTTCTCTAATTGAAAAATCTCAACTCTGAATCGCTCATCAACAGTTGTAAAATCTCCCATTGCATATCAGTAA
>ENA-OQHD01000556-OQHD01000556.1-human-gut-metagenome-genome-assembly--contig:-NODE-556-length-13123-cov-2.606110_pt1 | contig 13123 bp, 17 predicted proteins | sample MGYA00242560_ERZ504711 | MGnify/ENA primary metagenome ERZ504711 (study PRJEB26092, sample SAMD00036198) | human gut metagenome | host: Homo sapiens | study: EMG produced TPA metagenomics assembly of... | reverse complement strand
TTTTATATCCAATTCTTGAAATGGTACTTCATGGATAAAATCCATGACTTTTTTTCATATCAAGGATATTCTCAATATGGAATTTTTACCAGTTCCAATACTGTTTCTTCTAGTTTACCCATTGGTATTCTGTGTGCTGCACACGCTTTCGTAGCCGCATGTCTGGAACAGATATAGTAAGCATATACCTTTCCTCCTGCCGGAACATCCCGTTTGATCATCATTGCCCCACAGTCTCCACAAACCACAAGTCCAGATAATGGATATACCTTTTCCTCGTTCGGAGAAGTCCTTGTATCTATCCCTAATAATCTCTGCACCAGTGCAAATTCTCGTTCTGATACGATAGCCTCATGATTTTTTTCAATTCTAACCCAATCTGTCTCCGCTTTTCATCAACTTTTTTTACTTTATGGTTTGGTGTTGTTCTTTTTCCCTGCACCAGAGTTCCAGTGTATACTTCATTTTCAAGGATTCTTTTTACCGACATGGCGCTCCATTCTGCCTGTTCGTGTGTTTTAAAATTATCCTGAATCCTTATTCCAAGACTGTGCTTGTATTCCATTGGTGAAAGAACACCCTGTTTGTTCAATGCATTGGCAATTGCTGTCTGGCTCATACCTGATAATTTCATGCGGTAAATTTCTTTGACGATACCTGCCGCATATACATCTATCACCAGTTTGTTTTTATTATCTGAATCTTTCTGGTATCCATACGGTGTAAACGCTCCAATATATTCCCCATTTTTTACTCTTTACTTCCAGGTGGCTTCTTATTTTGATAGAAATGTCACGGCAATATGCATCGTTAATGAGATTCTTGAAGGGAATTACGATTTCGTCTGCCTGACTTTTCCCTTCCAGGCTGTCATAATGATCATTGACCGCAATAAACCGCACGCCAAGTGCCGGAAATAATCTTTCGATATATTTTCCGGCATCAATATACTCACGTCCAAAACGGGAAAGGTCTTTTACAACGACACAATCCACAATTCCTTTTTTCGATATCTTCCAGCATCATCTGAAATGCAGGACGTTCAAAATTAGAACCGCTGTAACCGTCATCCACCCGTTCTGATACAACAACTATATCCTTTTTATCTTTTAGGAAATTTTTTTCATCAGATCTTTCTGATTTGAGATACTGTTGCTTTCACGCTTTCCAGCAGTAGCAACATCGCCATCTTCTTTCGATAAACGAACATAAATGGCTGCATGATAGATTTTCTTTGAATTGTTAATTTGATTCATCTTCATCCTCCTTAGTTTTACCTTTCCATCAACATTGGTAAAACCCAGAGGGTGAGTCGATTTTGTCCTGATATGAATGAGGAGTCCTGAATTCCTCGTTTCCATATTAACATAACTCTTCAGATTTTACCATCACTTTTTATACAGAAAGCAAAAGTTCCTCAAATGCATCTTCAAAAGATACTCCATTGTTTGCAAACCTTATTTTCACTTTTACATTTCCTATACAGACAAGATAGGGATTTCCCACCTGTCTGAGATATTGAGCTATTCATTTTTTTCCTTCGTCTGATTCCGGTCAATCCTTATTTTTCGGATATCCTTCAATTCCTTCAGATCCACATCATCAAAATCCGTTTCCAGATAGTTTCTATATTCTTCCGCAGTCATGCCCTTCTCCTTCCATTCCCATCTGAATCCGTACTGCTTTCAGTACCCGATCCAGGCTCCACTTATTTACTCTTCCGCATTTCTCAATAATACATTTTGTAGAAATGCTCATAACCTGTTTCAGCCAATGCCAGGCTTCCTTTTCGGATCCCTATCATATCGTATTTACTGATAAATTACATTCATCAGCAATTTCTTGGGGTGATAAATTCTTATAAAGGTATTTTTCAAAAATAAATCGGCATTTTTCCGGCAAGAGAGCCACTGCTACATGTACTTGCCTTTTCAGCTCCTCTACTTCCAGCAATTGCAAAGGAGTTTCTCCACTCTGGCAATATTCTTCCTGAAACAATAATAAATCCTCCTTAAACTCATCCAATACTTTCTCACGTGACCGCAACGAACGGATATAATCCAAACAGCCGTTCTGTACACAAACGCAGTAAACTAAGAATGAATTGGGGAAACTCCAACTCAGTCTGTTTATTCCAGATATGGACAAACACATCATTCACAATTTCCTTAGCTGCATCTGCATCCAAAAATATATCCCACCGCACAAGTACACAAATAGGCTGGAAATAATTATTATACAAAACTGCAAAGGCTCTCTCATTCCCCCCGGTTAATACCATCAATAACCGATTTATCAACAACTGATGCCGTTATCATTCTGTATGAACTCAATTTTTAGATTTGTAGGTCAAATTACCGTTCTGTAATATTTCAGGGCAAATATAATTAATAATATTCTAAAAACAAGTTTAGTATAGCAAAACATCATATTGAAAAATAGACAGTGACATCTGTCAATAGACTCTTATCCTCCATTAAAGCATTCAAGTGCAAACTCCACATCGCATGGCAATATTCTACCATACATTTGCGCAGCTTGCACTTGAACAATATAAACTTTAAGTTTATCCCAGGAATGAAATCAGCACACCCGCCGCAACAGCCGAACCGATTACACCGGAGATATTACTGGACATACAGTAATTCAGCACATGGTTTTTCGGGTCATACTTCGTTGCTATTTCATTGCAGACACGGCTTGCCATGGGTACGGCACTCAGGCCGGTAGCACCAATCAGCGGATTGATCTTCTTCTTGCTGAATAGGTTGAACAGCTTCACAAAGAAAATACCTCCCGTAATGGACAATGCAAATGCCAGGAAACCACCAATCACAATACCGATAGTCGTCCAATTCAGGAATGCCTCACTGGTCATCGTGGCGCCAACGCTCAATCCTAAGAAGATGGTAGCTGCATTCATGATACTATTAGCAGCAGCATCAAACAAGCGGCTTGTATCCGAACCGATTTCCTTAATCAAGTTACCGAACATCAACATACCAATCAAAGGTACTGCTGTGGGCACAAATAAAGCAACAATCGTAGTCACTGCAATCGGGAAGATAATCTTCAATACACGCAGATTCTTAATCTCGGTTTTCGAAGGATACAGCTTCTCCTGCTCCTTCATGTTAATCATCAATTCCTTCTTGGTACAGAACAGCTTCACCACCATCGGAATGATGACCGGTACCAGCGCCATATAAGAATAAGCAGCAATGGCAATCGGTCCCAACAGATGGGGAGCCAGCTTGATGGTAGTAAAGATAGCCGTAGGACCATCGGCACCACCGATAATGCCCAACGCACCTGCTTCCTGCGGAGTGAACCCTATCATCACAGCACAAAGCAGTACGGTGAAAATACCTAACTGCGCAGCCGCACCGAATATGGAGAGACGCAAGTTACGGAGCATCGGACCGAAGTCTGTCAGCGCACCCACACCCATAAAGATAACAGGCGGCAGAAAGCCGGTCTTAATCAGCATATAATAAATGAAGTTCATCAGTCCGAGGTCGTGCGCAATCTCGTGCAACGGCATCTCCCAAATATTCTTCATCACCCCGCCTACCATGACCATTCCGTTTTCATCTGCCTGAATCACCCCCATCTCGCCGCCGGGAAAGTTGGCAATGAGCACACCGAAAGCGATGGGTACCAACAACAATGGTTCATAGTGTTTCTTGATACCTAAATAAAGCAGGATGAAAGCGATGGCATACATCACGAGGAACGACGGATCAGCAATGATGTTGCTGAAGGCCGTCATATCATAGAGTTTTGCAAATATATCTTCCATTATCCTATCTTCATTAATACATCATCTTCAGAAACAGAGTCACCCGGATTGACACAGATGGCAACAACCGTTCCATCAAAGTCTGCGCGGATGGCATTGTATGTCTTCATAGCTTCGATATAGCAGAGGAGGTCACCACTCTTCACCTTGTCACCCACTTTCAACGGGGTTTCTTGCGCATTCTTTGTCAGGAAGAACTTGCCTTCGAGCGGAGCCGGAACGTCCTGACCTTCGCCTACGGGGGGAGCTGTCACCTTTTCGGTGGCCGAAGCGGGCAGGTCGATGTCACCGTATGCCACCGTCACGCGGTAAGCCTGACCGTCCACCTGCACAGTGAGCGTCTTGGGTTTGGCATCGTCCAGCGGAGACTTGTCACGTTCGGCACGGCGTTTCTCCACATCCTCCAGGAAGTCCTGCTTGGCCTTGCCACTCTTGTAAGCCTCGTATTGAGCCGGGTGCATGGCGTATTCGAAGAGCTCTTCGTCGTCCTCGCCCAGTTCCCACTTGTTCTCCTTCATCAGCTTGCGGTACTTGTCCAGAGCATCGGGATAGTTGTCCTGCGGATTGCCGGTGAAGAACTTGCGTCCTTCGCGTTCGGCCTTCTCTATGATTTCGGGAGCCAGCTGACCCGGCAGCTTACCTGCCTTGCCCAACAGCATATCCCAAATGTCATCGGCAATCATACCCCAGCGTTCCTTGCCTTTCTCCATAGCAATGACGTTCATCATGGAAAGGTTCTTGACGTACTGGCTGAACGGAGTCACCAACGGGGGATAACCCACGCGCGGCCAAACATATGCCACTTCGTTGAACAACTTGATGAGCAGTTCATCCTGCTTCATGAAGGGCAGGTTGCGTTTTGCCTTGTATTTGTTGATGGACTCCAGATTGGATTCCAAGTCTGCCATCAGACTGCCCATCATGCCACCCGGCAGTCCGGGACCAATCAGCAGGGAGTTCATCAGGCGGTTGCGCGGGCTGATGTACAAGCCAAGGAAGTCGTCCATAAACTCCTGGATGAGTGCGCGTACCTTCATATATGCCTCCATATTGACTTCGGGCACCTGGAAGCCTGCATCCTTCAGCATGGCCTGCACACTGAGCAAGTCGGCATGTCCCGTACCCCAGGAAAGCGGCTCCATGCCTACGTCGATATAGTCGCAACCCGCTTCGCACACTTCAAGAATACTTGCCATATTGAAACCGGGACCCGCATGACTATGATACTGGATAGGAATATCGGGATGCGCCGCCTTGATATTGGCCACAATCTTGCCCAAAGAAACCGGACGTCCGATACCTGCCATATCCTTGATGCAGATTTCGTCGGCACCTGCCTTGATAAGCTTCAGTGCCATCTCCGTGTAGTATTCTACGGTATGGATGGGTGAATGGGTGATGCAGAGCGAGCATTGGGAAATCATTCCGGCATCGTGTGCATAGCCAATAGAAGGGATGATATTGCGGGTATCGTTCAGACCGCAGAAGGTACGCGTGATGTCCGTACCCTGCGCTTTCTTTACCTTATAGAACAGCTTGCGCACATCGGCGGGCACGGGACTCATGCGGAGGCCATTCAGGGCACGGTCCAACATGTGAGTCTGGATACCGGCTTCATGGAACGGCTTCGTCCACTCGCGCACGGCTTTATTCGGATTCTCCCCAAAACAGCAGATTTACTTGTTCAAAACCTCCGCCATTGGTTTCCACGCGCGCAAAACAACCCATCTCAATGATGGCGGGAGCTACTTTCACCAGTTGGTCAACACGGGGTACATATTTTCCGGCACTCTGCCACATGTCCCTGAATACCAAACTGAACTTAATTTCCTTTTTCATACTAAATTATTCGGTGTGTTTTTATATAAGATTATTATTTCAGATTTTTTCTACCTTAGCAACTTTACCCTTACCTTGTGTCACTACTGTTACGGCTGCACTGATAGCTGCCAGAATATTACCGGGGACAGGTGCGGGACCATTTGCCGCAGCTTTAGCCGGTGTCACCTCTTCGGGCGCATATTTATTCACCAATGCAATAAGAGCTTTTCCTAAGTTAATAACAATCAGCAGGATAGCGAAGACTGTTGCCATACCTACCACCATCAGCAGAAGTGCTGTATTCAAGTTTTCCATATTATAAATTATTAGTTATTCAGCCGAATTTACGAAAAATCGCTCGAAATTAGCGATAATCCATTAAAGAAAGGCAGAGAAGAATGATAAAAGATGCTAAAAAGTAAAGCTTCCCGCACAACCAATGAGGTGGTACGGGAAACTTTTAGCATAAAACGGTGTCAGTCATCAATTGCTTTCAAGGAAGGAGAATCAGCCCAACGGATTCTCACCCTGGTCGCCGTCGTTGCCGCTGGGGTTCCAGCCGGTATTGTCGCCGGGAGTAGTACCGGTGGAGGTAGAAGTCTTGCCCCACTCTTCCCGAAACAATCTTCGTATTCACCATGCTGCGGGTAATCACCTGACGGCCACTATTACGCTCCACTTCGGGCAAAAAACGGACACGTACTCCGTTAATCAGCGAAGCGCTTACCTCCGCAGCCGTCGGCACTCCTCTTTTAGTAGAGGTGGCAGTATAGTAGAAGGTGCCTACACCGTTTATCTTCACAGTACGTCCCTGCCCCATGAAATTGCTCAATACACGTCCCAAGTTCTCCATCACCGCATACGTGTCACCACGGGTCACGGTAGAAAGAACAGACAGCTCGTCTGCCACTTCACGGGTAGTAACCGCCTTGCCCCAGGTTACTGATTGAGGATACCACAAATCGTTTACTTTTTTCTGAACTCTTTTAAAAAATGCCATAATCGTAATGTTTTAAATGATTAATTAATAATGTATATCCGGTTTCTCTTGTCTCACCCGAGAAGCAGAAGTTTTCATCGTGAGGCCTCAACGATTCAGCCGTCTGCTTTTCTCAAATTCGATGTTGCAAAGTTAGGGTGGGAAACAAGAAAATGGCATCTACAACCAATTTACATAAATCACTAAAATACAAACAATTACAAAAACAACATCTCTACAAGAAGAAGGGGAAATAAAGCTGAAATAAGAAGAATAAGGTGATAATCTCTACAAGCTATACACGCAAACTTCTGATAATGAAGGCACCTATATCTTCCGGTCTCTACAAGATAGTTACTATAAGCTATTCTTTGCAATATGACATCATTTAGAGTTTATGCCAGTGAAAAGAAAGAATGCACACATAGAGAGAATGTGCCTCTCTACGTGTTTGGCTGATTTTACTTTGTTACTGCATTATACAAATCCTGGTAGGTTTTCACCACACTATACGCCACATCGCCAGTGCTGATAGCTGCAAAATGGCGACGGGCGCACTCTATCTTGGCATCCTCGGCACGGCGAAGTTGTGATACTTCGATGTCGTTGCCTTTGGTTTCTGCCACGAAATAGACGTGCTTCACGGAATCTTCTCGAAAAGCTACAGCCCAGTCGGGATTATATTTGCCCATCGGAGTGTTGATGTAGAATCCACCGGGCAGTTTGCTATATACCACCACATCATCCTCAGCTTCCAGCGACTCGGCAAAACTCTTTTCGATACCTTCACTATCTACCACTACAAGATCGTAAAGCGACTTGGTACTTTCGATAGCATTCTTGCCAAGTGTACCACGCAGCGTAGCTTCCTCAAAGATGCCAGTACCAAAAGTTCCAGCACACTTCTCATACTGAATGTGTTGGATGAGCGAGATAGCCTTACAATCGTTGATGATGCGACCGGCTTTGATGATGAACTCTTCTGGATTCAGCTTGAACTGATGGAAAGTCGCATGATTAACGCCTTTCAGCATTTCTACAATGGTGCGGCGAGTTAGACCGGTGGATTGCACGAGTTCACCTACCAAGTCGTAAGTTACTTCTGCTCCAATAACTTCCGTTACCCGAATGGTTTTCACTGTAGCGGCACTCATGGCTGCTCCGGCTTCCAATTCTTCGCGGTCACGGATGCTTTCCATGCCGCCACTCTCCACTATAATACGGATTTCTGTCACATTCAGGTGCTTGTCGAGTGCATCAATGGCACTCTTGATGAGATTTTGGCGTTTCAAAACTCACGTTATAGTAGGTACGTGTATTAATGCGCCGCCACAACTCTTGCCACTCATTTTTTTGTTGAAGTTGTCTTTCACTAAGTGAGCCTCCGTTTTATTACGTCCATTGGCTGGTTTGAAGGCATCGGGATTGAACACTTTATCCAACTGTTTGATGATAAACGAATGTAGATTTTCCACCTCACCAAACTGGAGCGAATCGGCTTTCTTTCGTCAAAGTACTTTTGCGTGAGCTTGCCCTTCTTGATGTAACCTTGGACTATCAGTTCTTCGTGGATTTCCACGGCCTGTTCGGTCGTAATCTTTATGCTGTGTCCATCTTGTGTCTGTGCCAGTTGGTCGGCAAACAGTGTGGCTGTCACCACTACCGGACGGCTGGCACAGGCTTCTGCCATATCGGTTTGCAGCTTCTTGGCAAAGTCGTCATAGCTTTCGCTGGCGATAACGGTCAGGATATTGGTGTCGAACACATGGTCACCCAATACGTCGGCATCTTGACGTTCGCCCTTATCGTTGACGCATAGGCGCATACCACGACCCACCTCCTGACGTTTCTTGATTTCGTTGGAGGTGTCTTTCAACGTACAAATCTGGAACACATTAGGATTATCCCAACCTTCCTTCAAGGCCGAGTGAGAGAAGATGAAGCGAATGGGGCAACTTTGGCTAAGTAAGCGCTCCTTATCCTTCATGATAAGGTCGAAACCACGTTCTTCGTTTTCGCCTTCCTTATTCTTCGATTCCACGTTCTTCCCTTTTTTTGATCGATAGAGAAGTAACCATCGTGAATGTTTTCGGGCGCATTCTTCGGATTGGAAAGGAAGCGAGTGTAGGCGGTATCCTTAAAGGTAGACATAAGCTCTTGCAAGGCACGTTGGTATTCCTCTTCAAACATCCGTGCAAATTTCCCCATTCTCTGCCGTGTCCTTACCGTAGATGCGGTAACTATCCACATGATCGATAAAGAAGAGCGAAAGCACCTTGATGCCGCGAGCAAAAATGTTGGCGTTCACGTTCCAAATGAGTCTTGATGGTTTCACGTATCTGGTGGCGACGGAGAATATCCTCATTCACACTGCCCACCACCTCACCGGGATGAAGCGTCAGTCCGTTGAGGAAATGCACGGTATTGGTCAATCCGTCTATACATTCCACTTTAAAGTTATTGGCATACTCCTGCAAACCACCGCTTTGTTCTTTAAGATCGAACCCTTCGCCGACCAAGCGAATGGTCTGGCGTGTGCCATTGGCAGTCTTGACATCGAAGCCCAATCGAGCTTGTGGATTACCTTTGCTAATGACGATTTCATCCAGATAGACATAGCTATTGGTAGCTGTAGAACCCACTTGATGCACACTGCGTACCTCTAATTTTTTTCACCAGCTTCTTGTTGTAAGCGTCGATGGCATCGAGGCGATATACTTGGTTGAATATTTCACGGTGCGTGGCACTATAAAGTAAGGTAAAGAGCGGGTTAAACAGTTTGATACCTTTTCGTGTGGCATTGCCTTTGTCCGTACCCAACACGCTTTGCGGCTCGTCAATAATTAGGATGGGATTCGTTTTTGCCAAGATGTCAATAGGCTTTCGCGAACCGAACTCATCACGACGTGAGAAGATGATACGGGCTGCGGAATCACCTGCGCGACCTTCCTTGTTTTTATCCTCGTTAAGCGAAGCATTGAAAGCCTGCATATTGATAATCATTGCATGAATGCCGTTATCCGAAGCAAAGGCATCAATCTTAGCGAGCTGCTTCGAGTTGTAGATGAAGTATTGCATGCGTTTACCATATTCTCCAGCAAAGTGCTCTGCCATACTCTCAAAACTCTTGAACACGCCTTCGCGGATGGCAATACTGGGCACTACAATCACAAATTTCGACCAGCCATAGCGGGCGTTCAGCTCATACATGGTCTTGATGTAGGTATAGGTCTTACCCGTACCTGTTTCCATCTCGATGGTAAAGGTACGTCCGTCTCCCTCCAGATGCTCCACGGGATTCAATCCTTCTGCCATCTGTATGCCACGCACATTCTCGCAAATGCTTTCATTGTCAAGTACAAGGGGAAAATTGCCGAAACCGTCGAAGTTGAGCGCACCAAACTTGTTCAAGAAGGTGCGGCTACCATCGTGTTTGGGTTGCCCCTGAAACACATCGCTCACGCATTTGGCGGCTTCCGCTTGAAAGCGTTGATGTTTATATCTTATTTCACTTTTTGCCTCCTTTCTTACTTTTGTCACTAATCGCCTTGATAGCGTTCAAATAGTCTTGCTCCACATCGCTGAGTGTGCGTTGTTTATATTTACGATACTCAGTAGCGGCATGATCCATCGCTTCTTGATGGGATACTAGGCCTCCATCCAGTAGGAGTTGTTCTCCAGTTGAGGTGAGTATGCGATCCAGATAGTTTGCCCAATCGTTCATGGTCATGGGTTGCTCTTTCTCGGCTTGGCTTTCTGCGAAATCAAGTAAAGCGATAATCATGTCAAGATTATAGAAGGTTGTCATGTATGACTTACCATCTGTGGCAGTTGTTCGGCATTTCCGAACAACTGAGTCCTCTTGTAGTTCGCCTTCTTCGAAAATGTGCTTAATATACTCACTTACATTCGATTTACTCGTCTGATACAGCTCGCACATCTGCGTTTGAGTAAGCCATAAAGTATCTTCCTCAAATTTCACATCTATCTTTGTCAGACCGTCATTGTCTGTATAAATTAGTATTTTGTTGTTCTCTTCCATGGACACATCAAATTACTCTGATATTATTAAACGCATCATTATCCGACCAATCCAAGGATTGCTTGAACTGCTCATAAATATTGATTTTCTGAGCATCTTCCTTGAAGCAGGCATCACGGAAAAGTACACGCAAGGGACTCTTGTCGGCCATCGCAGTTACTACCTTATCGGTAATGCCCTCGGAAAAGCAAGCCACAAGTTCGCCTTCGTTGACAGTGTAGATGGTACAACCGTCCATGGTTTCTGTCTGCAAGGGCAAGTCCAAGCGAACACCCCATGCCAACATCGAACCATAGAGTAGGTCGAGGTCAGTACGATCGCGCTTGATATTATAGGCAAAGAGGTCAAGCTGGTCTTGCTTGTATTCCTTGGGTGAAAGTGATACTTTCTCGTAGTTGCTTTCGTCAAGGCGGTAGACACGGAAACCGGTGTCGAGGTTTTGGGTAGTAAGCGGGGAATCTGCTTTTATTTTTGCACCGGAACGACGGATGCGTTCTTTGGCTATCTCAGGGATAGTGGCGTAGCCTGCCTTACGTGCTTCGCTATCTTCTGGCGTTTCTTCGGGAAGCTGAACGCAGATATATCTTCTGTTACCTCCGTCTTCGGCGTTGAGTTGCATTACAGCATGAGCAGTGGTGGCAGAGCCTGAGAAGAAATCGAGGATAAGTGCATCTTTATCAAAATGAGTCATCATCTTGAGCATCCTTATCAAGAGATTTATACTTTTGGGATTGTCGAATGCTTTGCAGCCCATTAATTTCTGAAGATATGAAGTTGCGGAAGAAGTTAAGAAATCTGTATCCCACCAAGTCGTAACTTTTTTTCTTGATTGTCGAGCCTGATCTTCGTAATACTTCTTCTGGAGATTGTTCTCTGTGACAATAAGCAGTCCATTATCATACAGTTTCTGCATGGTCTCTTTTGAATATCTCCAATATCCTTCAACGCCCATAAATTCGTAAAAAGGATTACCTTTCTTTGCTCCACCAGGACCATCTACAGGTGCCAATTTATATTTTCCCTTATCGTCTTCTCGATCAAATCCGTCTAATACAGGGTCTTCTCCTATATTCTTTTGTTGAGCAAACACCTCATTTATTTCTTTGGCATAAAACGCAATGTGATTGTGATTCTCAGATATTATTCTATCATTAGAAACAGAGGCTCTATGCTTATGGCAAATATCAGCAATGAAATTATGCTCGCCAAAGACTTCATCACATATTTTGATGAGATTTGCATTCTCATCATCACCTATCGAAATAAAGATAACTCCATCCTCCGTGAGCAGAGAACGAGCCACCAGCAGACGACTATAAATCATACTACACCAATCCGAATGAAACTTACCATTCGTATCGGTATTCTTCCTGAAGCGATAGCCCAACTCGTCCACATTGCCGGCTTTGAAATCCTCTTCGGCAGCAGTGAGAGCAAAGTCGTCGTGATACACAAAGTCATTGCCAGTATTATAGGGTGGGTCGATATAAATCATCTTCACCTTACCCACATATGAGCGTTGCAAGAGTTTGAGCACTTCCAGGTTATCACCTTCGATATAGATATTCTTCGTATTGTCCCAATCCACGGAATCTTCCACCACCGGGCGTAATGTCTTATCGGTTGGTTTGGCAGCCTCCGCACGAGCGGCATTCTTACCTACCCATGTAAACTGATACATCTCGCCATCGCCGTCTGTGACATGGTCGCCAAGCAACCGGCGAAGCACCTCGAAGTTTACCTTTCGGGAGATTTCACCAGTCTTGTCATCACGTACTTCGGTAAATGCCGAAGGTGCTATCTGATAGAGCGCATCAAGATTGAGTTGCGTTCCGTCTGCAGAGTTCAAATCCAAATGTTTTAATATGTCAGTCATATATCTTGTTTCTTAATTGTTTTCTAATGTTTTAAGTTTCTCTTTCTTTGATTTGTCCTTGATGAAAGTAGGAGATGTGAAAATGAAACGCAATTGTTCCACTTGCTCCAATTCTTCTTTCAATGCTTCGTAGGCATAGATGGAGAATAAAGCCGCAGCAATAGACACCAAAAAGTACCCTTTTGGATAACCGTCCTTTGATGTCATCCACTACACGCTCGTTTATATTGTTTATTAATTTGGAATGTTCCATCCTCGTTTTATTAGACCTTAGTTCCGCGGCACTTTACAAAACAATTATTTAAAGTACTGAGTAATAAAATATTGCCCAGTACTTTGCCATGTCAGAAGATTCACTTAAATTAGTGTTGCAAAAAATGCACAAGAAATCTTCAACAAGCATGACAAAAAGTAAGCATAAAATCCGGTAAACTCACTTCTTTTGGAGGGATATTTTTAATTATGGAGCAATTTGATTCTATGCTCTCATCCGTAATCAATTCAACACAGCAGTCCGATAGAGAGCGAACTATTGAAATAACAAGGAATAACAATATTTTTTAAGTCACCAATCAGTTTCTTATTCATTTTGTAACAACATTT
>ENA-OQHD01000555-OQHD01000555.1-human-gut-metagenome-genome-assembly--contig:-NODE-555-length-13132-cov-3.334256_pt1 | contig 13132 bp, 18 predicted proteins | sample MGYA00242560_ERZ504711 | MGnify/ENA primary metagenome ERZ504711 (study PRJEB26092, sample SAMD00036198) | human gut metagenome | host: Homo sapiens | study: EMG produced TPA metagenomics assembly of... | reverse complement strand
TATGCTAAACACCATAAACAGGAATCAAAACTTCACAAATGTATTTTCATCTAAAAAAGCACAGATACCTTTGTAAGTTTTATAACTGGCAGAACATGATTCTTCTGACTTTTGGATATGACCCTCTCAAATGTCCTAAATGTGGCAAATCCATGTTTGCGTTTGAAGTTTATTACAAAAAAAGCTGCACTATTTGAACAATACCGAAAGGTCATGGGATATGGATGAAGCCATACTCATAATATTTTCTCAATCGTCAAATAGTGCAGACCACACAAAACAAAAAATTTTGCATAATCAAAGTCATCGCGAAGTTAGAACCCAACCCTCGCTCTTTTGTTATGCCATTTTTTGATTCATCATTCATTAATACCCTATATTTTCAGATTTGAGAACTTTCCTATAAAGTAAAAAAAGTACAGCAGACTTTTTGCCTGCTGTACATTTCTTGTTTTTTATTCATTTACATTTACAGATCCAGTTTGCCGCACTTCTCTTCATGATTATTTACCAAATCTGCAAGTGTCACACTATCCACATACTGGTCGATTACTTTCTTAAGTCCTTCCCAGAACTCAAGTGTGGAACACTGATCCTGTCTCTCGCAGCGATTCGGCACGTCATCCAGACACGCAATCGGCGCAAGGCTTCCTTCCGTTGTACGGATAATATCTCCGGCTGTATATTCTTCCGGCTCTTTCGCCAGCATATAACCACCGTTATTGCCACGATAACTTCTTACATATCCGGCCTTTGTCAGCATCGGCATAATCTGTTCCATATATTTTAATGTAATTCCTTGTCTTGCCGATATGTCTTTCAGACGAATATATTCCCCATTTGCATTCTCCGCCAGATCAATCATAATTCTCAGTGCATATCTGCCCTTTGTTGATATCTTCATAGTACTTCACCTTTCATCCGGGTCTCTTCTCCCGGTTCATCTCCTACTTAATTACTATGATATCACATTTTTTGACAAATGCCAATCCTCCGAACCATTCGTCCGTTATCCTTTTTCACCTTTTTTGTGACTCGCCGTTGCATGGATGATCTTCTCATCGATTCCCCGTTCTTTCATGATCTCCTGCGATTTGATACAGTGTTCTTTCGGATATTTTTCCAAAATCCAGATCGTGTAAAAAGTCCTACGATTCCCCAGAAATCTTCCTCATCCGCAAACCCGAGCTCTCTTGCAAAATAACGCATCGTATTCTCTACCGTCTGTGCATGCAGGAGATGAAATTCATCCTGATTATATTCGGTTAATGATATCACAGAACTGCCATTTGTCAATCAGATATTGGATCTACTTTATTTTATACAGAGAATACATTGCAATGGAATCACTTAGATTTTGTCAGAAACTTTTTTGTAACTGCTATCAATCGCAAATGCTCCAAGCGGTGCAGTCAGTACAATTGCAAGCACTGCTACCGTCAGAACCACATCGCCACAGGCAAATCCAAGCGCCAGTGGAATTCCTCCGATTGCAGCCTGTACGGTTGCTTTCGGTGTGTATGCCATCATCGTAAATAACTTTTCTTTTCCATTCATATCCGTTCCAAGCAGACATACAAAGATCCCTGCCATTCGGAAGATCAGTGCGCCACAGATTAAAACGACTGCCTTGAGTCCTACATGAGACAGATATCCGATATTTACAGTCGCACCGACCAGTACGAATAAGAATACCTCTGCTGCCACCCACATCTTTCCACATTTTACTGCAATCCTTTTTGCAGCCACTTCCCTGTATTTCTGTAAGCCCACTCCCAGAAACATCACTGCAATTAACGCCGAGAACGTAATTGCAGTTGTCATATGATCTTCTGCCACTACCAGTAAAAATTGAAATACTGAGTAAGATTAATACCTTTACAGTATCCCGGATATGTACTTTCTCAAAATACCGTGCAAGAAGCCATCCGGCAAGTAATCCAATGATCATTCCCAGGATAATAGATATCGGAATATTCAGGAAACTCATAACCGATACGCTTTTTCCCTGCATAATCCCTGAAAAAGTCGTAAATAATACGATGACATATACATCATCTACCGAAGCGCCCGCAAGAATCAACTGTGGGATTCCATTTTTCCGTTCCATAGCCTTCTTCCATCAATCTTACCATACGCGGCACGACAACCGCCGGTGAAACCGCCGCAAGTACAGATCCTAATATTGCCGCTTCCAGCACAGAAAGTCCCAGTAACCTTGGTGCCAGCACTAACATTCCCAACAGCTCAAAACTTGCCGGTACAAAGCACATCATTACCGCCGGACGCCCGAGTTTTTTCAAACCGAAAATGTCAATCCCTAATCCGGCCCTCATCAGAATAATGATCAGCGCCATCTTCCTAAGTTCCGATGAAATATTTAACAGATTTTCATCCAGAAGATTCAGCACATACGGCCCCAGAACGATACCGGTGAGAAGCATTCCCAGAAGCCCCGGCAGTTTTAAATTTTTTACAGATCCAGCTCATCCCCATACCACAGAGCAGGATCAGCGCAACGCTTAGTAACATTTTATATTCCTCCTTATCTACAGAATCTGCCACTGGCAGTTTCTTTCAACCGCATAGCAATCTATAAACGCAGAAAAAGCTGAGACTTTCTGCGTCATTATTCGCAGAAGTCATCAGCTTTATAAGCGGTTCTAGTATGATCACTAAGGGAGAACTTCATTCCCTTCTAAAAGTTATAACATACCTGTATGGTATTTTGCAACTGTAGTTTCAATTTTAATGCCTGTCCATCTCCTTATCACCGTCATTTTCTTTCTTAAACCAGGATAACAGATCTCTCCTCATCAGCTTTTCCATCAGGTTCAGATTCGGATCGGAATGCTCCAGTTCTCTGGAATAACGATATACGGTATCTATCACATCCTCCATCTCCAGTGTCTTCTCATTCTTCAGCCACTGTGCTAGCAGAAGTTCGTGGATCAAAAGTACACTGACAACCGCCATCTGTACCTTTACATAAGCTTCCCCGTCATACACTGCACCACAGAAATAAGTGCTGATAAAGTACACCAGTAACTGCTCATACTGGATCTCATAATCTGGCATATATGTATTCAGCCATTCGTGAAATTCTCGTTTGTTCTTTGCATACTGTTCTTTGTACTTTGTACATTGTTCTTCACTGTCGCTGCAACCACTATCTCCGTAGAGTAAACTTTCTGCCTCAAGAAGATGCGGTTCCCAGTCATCCCTTAAGCGTTCCATCAGATACTGATTCCGGAACATTTTCTTAATAAATGCATAGTTCTCATCTTCTGATAATTTTGCTTCTACAAACTGTACTGCCTTCTCTGTCTGGTATTTTTCAAATACATCATCAATTGAAAAGATGTCTTCTCTCTTGATCCGCACCTGCAAGTCATGTGCAATTGCCAATACCAGCCCCACACGCAAATCCAGCTTCTTATCTCTGTCCTGAAGAATATCGATCATCACTTTTCTTGCATCTACCAGTTTTGAATACAGAAACGGGTCAAAATCATCATATTCTTCTTCCTTGTTACTTTCATAAGTCAGAAAACGCACCGGTTCCTTTTTACCAAGCAGAATTCTTGCTACCTCCGGACAGGATACAGACAGCGTCATCTCCCGGACATCTTCGAATTCTTCTACGTGTCTCGGATACATCTTGCAGGTCCGGCACAGGCTTTTCTCTCCGAGCGCAGTATACATATCACAGAGATTCTCATCATTCAAAAATGGCACATCGCTTATTCTTGTCCTGCTTAAATGTTCCCTCTTTCCAGTTAATGGACCGTCTTAATCTTTTTCTGAAAGATCCGGTTACTTTTTTAGTATTTTTTGCAGTGCCGCCTCATCTGCTACGATCTGCCAGCCGGCACAGCAGGTATCTTCACATTTTCCTGCAATACAGGAAAATTCATGATAATAATCCGGAATTGTATATAACATTGATTCTTCCTCCAGTTTTTATACAAAATCAATTCAACTTTGAGCATTATACCACATAATTTTTTCTAAAACAGCCATTTCGTTTGAACAGGTGCAAAAAGCACGAAAAAAGTCCCCCGGGCACTTTAGGAGGAAAAGCCCGGGGGAATCGTATAACTTACATTAGTATATAAATGGATTCTCAAGAATTTACTTTTTATTATTATCTCAGTTTATTTAATAAAACTTACATGCTTACAGATCTCTTCTGTAGCAGCATCTTTCTTCTTATTGTATTCAACCTTTCTTTCTTCAAAGAGGTTGTCTCCGTTTGCATCGATAGAAACGATCAGTGGTCCGAATTCTTTTACGCGGCAGTTCCAGAGTGTCTCCGGCATACCAAGATCTCTCCACTCAGCTCTTACGATTTCTTCTACTTCTGTAGCAGCTACAACAGCGTTACCAGCTGGGAATACGCAGTGGATTGCTCCGAATTCTTTACATGCACGCTCTGTATTTTCTTTCATTCCACCCTTACCGATGATCACACGGACACCGGGTTTCATTTTACGAATTCGTACTCGAATTTCTCCATTCTCATACTTGTTGTCGGTCCTACAGATACCATTTCGAATTTGTCAGTTTTCCAGTGGACGGATGATCGGTCCTGCATGAAAGATTGCGTTGTTTCTTACATCTACAGGAAGTTCTCTTCCTTCTTCTACCAGACGGCGGTGTGCAACGTCACGACATGTTGTCATGCTTCCGTTCAGATATACGATGTCACCGATCTTGATATCTTTTAAGTCTTCTGCTGAAACAGGTGTTGTTAAGAGTTTTTTTACCGTTCTTTACTTCTACCATTATAATTCTACCCCCGTATGTGTTGTAATTGTGTAGTTCAGGTCCTTATCAAATACAATATGTCCTCTTCTGTGGCTCCAGCATCCTACGTTAACAGCTACACCGATTGTAGACGGATGACGTGCTGTGTTCTCGATATTAACGCCCATTACAGAATATTTTCCGCCCATGCCCTGTGGTCCAAGGCCGATTGCATTGATTCCGTCTTCGAGAAGAGTCTCCATCTTAGCTGCTCTTTCGTTCTCATTGTGTGATCCGATCGGACGCATCAGTGCTTTCTTAGAAAGAAGTGCTGCCGTCTCAACAGATGTTGCCACACCTACGCCAACGAGAAGCGGAGGGCAGGCATTCAATCCGTATGTTGTCATAACGTCCATAACGAACTTTGTAACTCCTTCGTATCCTTCACCCGGCATCAGAACCATAGCTTTTCCAGGAAGAGTACATCCGCCCCCTGCCATGTATGTATAGATCTCACATTTGTCTGAGTTTGGAACGATATCCCAGAATACAGTCGGTGTTCCTTTTCCTACGTTCTTTCCTGTGTTGTATTCATCAAATGTCTCTACACTGTTGTGACGGAGAGGTGCTTCAAATGTTGCCTTCACAACAGCGTCTTTCAGAAGTCCTTCCAGTTCGTCGATAAGTGGGAATTTTGTTCCACATTTTACCCAGAACTGTAATACACCTGTATCCTGACAGCTTGGTCTGTTCAGTTTTAACAGCAAGTTCCTGGTTCTTGAACATGGTGTCATAAATTACCTTTGAAAGCGGGCTGTCTTCTTTCTCACGCAGCTCTGTTAATTTTTCAATGACATCATCTGGCAGTTTCTTTGCGATATGTGCAATAAATTTTGCCATATTATCTGTAAGTTGTGTTACCTGTTGTTCTTTAGACATTTTCATATCCTCCTTGAAATTCTATTAAAAATTTTTCAGTTCCTATCTATATTCCCACAACAGTATTGTGATGAAAGACAGCGAAAACTTTTATCACAAACTGTCATAGGATGTATGTCTGCTTTCATCTTCCATTTTTATGGAGATTAGAGGTCAAATACTTCCTTATGTTTATGGGAAGAATGGATAGAAGATTGGAAGCAAGATCATACTTACAATAGTTGCTACTACGATCATAGGAATACCTGCTTTCGCATAATCCTTGAACGTATATCCTCCTGCCGTTACTACCATGGTGTTGGCCGGCATTCCGATTGGTGTTGCAAATGCACAGGAGCCTCCGATTACACATGCCATCAGTACGGCACTTGGATCTGCACCCATGCCCTGTGCGATGGATACTCCGATCGGAGCCATCAGTGCTGTCGTTGCTGTGTTTGACATAAAGTTTGTCATGATACAGCAGAGCATGAAGATTACAAATGTTAATATGTATGGTGAAGGGTTATCTCCCAGCATTCCGATTACTTTATCTGCGATCAGTTCTCCGGCACCGGTTGCTTCCAGTGCAGACGCAAGGGAAAGCGTACCTCCGAATAAGAAGATCGTCTTCAAGTCGATGGAAAGGAGTGCGTCTTTCTCACTGATAACGCCTGTAACGATCAGTGCAAGTGCTCCTACACATCCTATGACACATAACTTAATACCAATCTGATCTTCAAAAATCATTCCCAGAAGTGTTAATAACAGGATGATCAGTGAAAGGGTCTGTTTCCACTTTGGAACATTGCTGAAATCTTTTGTCTCATCAAAGATTCCCTCACCGCTTGTGTCCACTTTATCCGGCAGGAATTTGTATCCAAACAGTGCGAAAAAAAATGATTCCTACGATCAAAATCGGAAGTCCTACTTTCGCATAATCGAAGAATCCGAATTTTAATCCGATCTTCTCCATAGATGACTGTGCGATCATGTTACCAGGTGCACCGATCAGTGAAAGGTTACCTCCCATGGCTGCTGCAAATACCAGCGGCATTAACAGTCTTGATCTTGAATATCCTGATTTTGCAGCAATACCGATAACTACCGGAATGAGGATTGCGGCTGTTCCTGTGTTGGAAAGGAAGCCGCTCATCACTCCGACGATCACCATGATCGCAATGATCAGCTGCCTTTCTGTCTTGGCAAAATGTGTAACCACTCCTCCGATCTTGTTCGCCATTCCCGTCTCAAACAGTGCTCCACCGACAATGAACATTGCAACAAATAAGATTACATTGCTGTCGATGAATCCCGAGAATGCAGTCTGCCAGTCCAATACCCCTGTGACTACCAGTCCCACACAGACAATCATCGATGTTACCCCAAGCGGAATCTTTTCAAGCATGAACATGATGATTGCAAATGCCAGAAACAGTAATGTAATTGTTATCTGACTCATCTTCATTACCTCCTTGTAACTATTTCGTTCGATTTACTCTGATACAAATTTCTTTTCTTATCTGATATTTGATGTTGATATGTGATTTTGTATCCAAAGCTTGATTATAAAATACTCCTTACTGAGAAAAATGTCAATAGGATTTTTGACATTTTGGCATATGTTATAAAAGTGTTTATCTACTTTTGTTCAAAATCACAAGAGGATACTTTAATTGTATACTTTGTACGTATTTTTTCGGTTTTTGACAGCTATAATCCCGTACGAAAAAGAACAGCTCCGGCACTTTGACCTGACCTGTTCTTTTCCACGATTCCCTAATTTTCTTTTTTCCGCTTCCATCTCTCTACTGCGGTCAGAACTCCGGCCGATATACCGGACATTGCTGCAAGAACTGCAATCGGTGCTACATCTCCTGTCTTGACCGGATAGTTCCGGTAAATGACCGTTTTTCCCGTCGGAGTTATCTCCGGCTCCTGTTCTTTTACCGAATTCGTAAATATAATCTCGTACGATTTTCCTTCTGTTCCTTCTTTTTCCCCCCAGACTACTGCTTTCGCTTCTCCGGATTCTGTACTGGTCACCCGTACCGTCACATCATATACTGCCGTATCATAAGTAACATCTGTCACATTACTGGACCTCTGATAAATCTTATAGTGATAATCTTCCGGTTCTTCATAGCGTATCGGTCCGAAGCTTTGCTTCTCGTTTTTTCCGATCTGAAGCTCTGTCCGGTCCGGCACTGGTATGCCAGCTTTCTCCGGCTCCAGCACGATTGTTCCTGCCGCACCTTGTACACTTACCGGAATCTGGATCTCCACATTCGGTGTTCCGGCATACACTGGAACTGCCATTGTACTGCCTATCCACATAAATAACATTACGCCCGCAGCTGCTATTTTCTTTACACTTCTATATCTTAGAATCTTCACTGTTTTTCTGCCACCTCCCTCTCTAATTTCCCGATCAGAACTACACGACCATTCGTCTCTGCCTCCGAGCACGTTGATAAAGCAATCAGCGAATTCTCATCCGCCACATTTACATCACGATACTGGACTGCATTCGCCTGAATATAATCAAGCAGATCCTTCAGATTCTCCTTGCAGTATCCATCCGGATGGTAAATCTTTGCATCCGCTGCAGTCACTTTCATACAGGCAAAGAACCGGATTTTTCCGTGTTGCATCTGTCAGATAGAGCTTTCCATTTTTGGTGCGTTTCAAAATATTCTTTATTCGTGAAATCTGCCACATCCGCAAACATTCCACCATTTTTCATGTTGTGTCCATAGACCAGATTATATGGATCGGAGAAATCATCCTTGTTCAGGCATGACAGAAAGATTGCTCCCGACAGTTCGAATTCCCCATATACATTCTTATTAATATATTCCATATCATCCTGCCCTTGCACCACCGGATAATCGATGTTGGTCTTCGGCACCTGAATCCAGGCTTTCACATCCGGATTCAACTTTTTTCAGATCTTTCAGCGTCGGATTATCCTCTCCGTCATCTGTCGGCCGAAACTTCAACAGTTCTTCATCTGCAAATGAATTGGCATAGATCTTATAAGTATCCCATAACGAATACATTCCATAAGAAAGCATCAGAAGGATCAGGATTCCTGCCATGATACTGAGTATCCGATTACCTACTCTTGCTGCCATCGCTGCCTTTTTCATTTCTCCACTTCCTCTCTAATGCTTTCTTATATCTTCTATCTGCTTTTTTCGCCCAACCGATTAGTCAATATCCATATCTTTTACACGTTTTCTTCTGAAGAACAGAAGGCTGGATGCAATTGCTGCACCGATCAGTGCGATATATGGAGCAATATGAAGGAAGATTCCGGTTGGAGAGTTTGTTGTTTTATCATTTACAACAGTAATGTTCTTGTCGCCATTGTCTGCGGTTGTTCCTGCACCGGTTGCGATTGTTCCTGCTGTCGTCGATGTCTTTACATTATTAATGGTTGTTGTATAGCCATCATCTGCATAACTAGACTCTGTTACCGTATATTTATCTGTCTTTGACAATCCCCAGATTTTTGCTGTCTGGTCATCTTTTAATGTGAATGTCTGAGGTTGCCCGGATACCAATGTGATCGGAGTTCTTGAATCTGAGAATGTCATATAATATTTTTCACCGGCTGCTCCGGCTACGTTCAATGTAAATTCGAATTCTTTATTACGATTTCCCTGATTACCGGTAACCTCTTTCTTTACGGTCAGATCTTTCAACGTATCGTGACGACTGCTGTAATCATTCGTGAAAACTCCCTCACCCTTTGACTTCAGATTATTTTTATCTGCAAACAGATAAGAGCTGACTTCCAGATTTCCGTCATCATCGGATGTTACATACACATCAAAATACTTCTGTTCTGTGGTATAAGCAACACCTTCATACTTATTTCCGTCATTGTCCGTTGCAACCTCACTTACTACATAGCGGAAGATTCCAGGTTTTGCATCCTCTCCATTTTGTGAATACAGATTCATTAACATTAAGCATTTGTCGTTCCTACTGTAATTTTCTCATTTCCAATATCGCTGTCCGCCGGTACCGATGCAATGACATCCTTATCCAAAGTTACCCCATTTGCCGGTCCTGCATATATTGCCTCCTGATTCTCACCTGCCGGCACTGCCGTTCCTGGAGCAACGGTAAATTTAAATGTAGTCTTCGGTGCATATATATTACTTTCCTTCGTAATCTGCTTTTGTGATCGTCGGAATTTTTCTTAACTGCTGCTTCGGCACTTGAACTTTCTGCCGCTGACACCTGCATTCCGAGCATTGCTGTCATCATCATTCCGGCAGCCGTAACAGTGGATACTTTTTTTCAACATTCTCTTTTCCATCATTTCTTTTCCTTTCTTTTTCCATGTTCTGCAATCATGTTACTGATTTTACAGGTTCGATCTGCGAAGGACGGTAATCACTCTTCCCTTTATATCCTTTGCATTGACCGCACCAAAGTATCTGCTGTCTTTTGCACCTTCACGGAAATCACACAGAATGAAATACTGGTCTTTCTTTACTTTCACCGGATAGGATATGCCATCCACATAGGCCGGTGTCTTATAAAAAATATCCGGCTCATTCACAATGCTTCCGTTGATCTTCAGTTCATTTTTGTCTGTAATCTCTACCTTATCTTTCTCTCTCGCCACAATACGCCCTGTATACAATGTCCCCTCTTTTTGGAATACCACGACATCCCGGTCAGAATATTTCCGTTCCAGCCTGTAATATAAGAGCAGATCTCCGGCACATATTTTCGGGGACATATCCTGATTCTTTGCAGAAGTCATTCCAAAAATCACGCCAAACAGGACCGCCAGCATCACTGCCAGCATGAGTAAACGGGTAAAGAACAGTATGATCTCTCTTTTTTCTTTCATATATGCTCCTTGTCAGATGTTATTCTCCTGTCGGATCTCCCCATTTGCGAATTCCGTATACCAGTCCGAAAAATGCCAGCATTCCGAATGCTGCCCCTGTCATGACCATATACGGAGCCGACGTCTGCCGGATTCCGGTTGCCGGCTGTACTTCTTTCGTATTCGTAAATGTCAGATCTGTATTTTCTGATAGAATATCCGAAAGTTCTTTTTTACCATTGTCCAGTTTCTGTTCCTCTTCTTCCGAAACTTTCTTTGTAATCTGCACATCATAGTCTTCCGGTTCTTCGGAAACGATATATTCTACACCATATGGCATCGTCATTTCGATTTTTTCCATATGCCTCAGCTGGAATGTATAGACTCCATTTTCTACCGCAACTGCGTTTTTTAATTCTTCCTCACTGACTGGATTGCCCTGTGCGTCATATTTTACATAACTGATTCCACCTGTATAGGATTTCCCGTTCAGCTTTGTCTGCACCTGGAACCGAAAGGCGTGGGTACGGTCTCCCATGTTGCCGCCGACTCTCTTTGCAATCGTCAGTACGCGGTCACTCCGGATATACCGGTTGACGAATTTTGCTTCCGATGTTGTACTTCCTGCAATCTGCCCGGATATTTCCTTTGTATCCGGTGATACCGTCAGATCATATCCATCAGGTACGGCATCATTTTCATTTACCTTATATGTTGTTCCCGGTGTCAGATTGGTAAATGTATATTCGTATGCGTTGTTTTCTGCATTCCATACCAGTCCGTCTGTATTCAACTTCAGTTCTTTTGTCTCTGATTTTTCCGTCTGGTTTCGTCAACGCACAGGTAAAGGACAGGTTCTGTAATACCTTCTGCAATGCTTCCTGGTTATCTTCCAATCCTGTAATAGCTTTCGAAATTTTTAAATTGCCCGGATGTACTTTTATGACTGGTTTCTTGTAATATTCTGTATAGTTCTGTTCTCCATACTTGTACATCAGTACTGCATGTTCATTTTGGTTCGAATAGAATCCGGTGCCTCCTGCATATGTTCCGGTTCCTGCATCTGCCTGATCTGTGTAGCCTGATGTTCTGTATTTTTTCATATGCCGTTTCTGTCGGCTGGATCTTGGCAATGACCTCATAGGTATAGCCTTCCTGCAGTTTATAGTCTGCCGGAAATTGCATTTTAACGGATTTTGATGCAGAATCGTAAGAAGCCGTAATTCCAAGATCTGCTGCATTAACCGGGTTTCCAGATGTGTCAAAGATCTGCACCTGTGGTGCAAGGACATTTCCATCTGCTCCCTTCACCATCTCAACATTCTCACTCAGCGGATCGGAAATCGTGACATTTGTACATGCCAGTTCTGTGATCTGTTTCTGAATGTCATCGAATGCCTTGTTCAGATTCGCCAGCGTTGTTCCGGCATAAGATGCATGTTTTCCGGCTTTGACTGCTGAATTGGCAAGGTCGGTAAGTTTTTTGTAATTCCCTGACGGTCCTACACCGACCGTGAAAAAATAATCGGTCTGCAGATCAGCGACTGCATCTTTTCCTGCCTTCAGACTCTTTCCATCTTCGTCGCTGCTTCCATTGCCTTCTGTATAACCGTCTGATCTATATCGGAAGGTTGGATCTCCATCAGATACGAAGATCACTGCTGTCTTGGCATTCTGTCTTTTCCCATTCAGCAATCCTTCCGCACTTCTGATCCCGGCCTGATAATTGGTTCCGCCGTCCGATTTCGGAGAAGTCCGATTCGTGATCGCAGATGCCTGATTCGTCCAGTTTACAGCAATCTCTGCATCATTCCATGCCTCATCCCTATATCCACCAGGCCGATAGTCACTCTTATTTCCACTAAACGTCACAAGCGCAAATCTAACATCCAGATTCTCATTAGCCGCCAGTGTATTCGTCATGCTGTCGATTGCCTGACTTGCCGCATTCCTTCTTTCCCCGTTATTTTCCCAGCTATTCTGACTGTCACGATCCATCGGATAAGCCATACTTCCGGATCTGTCCAAGACATAGATGAGATCCAGCGGCGCTTTCGAAGACTCGCTGTTTACTTTTCCTTTTACTGTCAATTTCAGATCGTAGGTTCCATCTGCATTCTCTGTCACCGTCTTTTCATGCTCCAGAGACATGCCAGAATCCGACGACTCTTCTCCCTCGGCATGCACCTCCCTGATACTCCCTCCCACGGGCAGCAGTACCAGGATCGCAGCCGTCAGTATGGTAATGATTTTCTTTATGCTCTTCCGGCTGATAGTATGTCCCATAACGCTCCTCCATTTCTGTTTCATTTGAATGTGGCTGTTTTTCTTTACCCTCATAGTATTCTTATGTAGGAGGATGGGATTTTATTCCAGAATTTCTATTTAATGCATTAAGCCAAATCCCCGAACCGTAATAAAAGATTACAGTTCTCCATTTAATTATTATGGCATGCGAAACCGCAGGAATAAACTTACAAGGTCCTATCCTGTGCATACGGACTCATGGTTGGTAATTCTTAAGTAAAAAAGGTTGACCGTTTGCTCACAAAAAACTCCACTGTCTGAGACGAATGTCGAGTTTGGATTTTTAGTGAGCTCGTTTTTAGG
>ENA-OQHD01000554-OQHD01000554.1-human-gut-metagenome-genome-assembly--contig:-NODE-554-length-13170-cov-6.076363_pt1 | contig 13170 bp, 13 predicted proteins | sample MGYA00242560_ERZ504711 | MGnify/ENA primary metagenome ERZ504711 (study PRJEB26092, sample SAMD00036198) | human gut metagenome | host: Homo sapiens | study: EMG produced TPA metagenomics assembly of... | reverse complement strand
ATTTTTATTGAAATAAATAATGGGCTCCAATCCAGATTCTTCAGGATTTCCATCATTTCATCCATTCTATCATTCACTTCTCCTTTACAACTATAAGCAAAAAGGCTGTCCGAACTTTTCATTCTGGCAGCCTCTACTGTTACTGTTCACACGATGTGCGACCAGCAACGCATCTCGCCATTTTAAATCGCCTTTGGCGATGGGGGCGAGATGCATTCAAGTCAAAACACGCATCCTCCGTGTCAATCAGCAAAGTGATTGACACGGGAGTGAACAGTAACGGCAGCACTGCTCTATCTTTCTGCAAACAATAATAAACCACCATAATACATAGTATACTCGGTTTACGTCTTAAAAGTAACCCCAAATTGTAAAATTGTCCCCTGTCTGCTTGCACTTTGTAATAAAGAATGTTACAATATTAAATGCGAATTAAGCGGAAAATAGTAAATAGGAGGGTTTTATCGTGAGTACACCTATGATAATCATGCTCATCGTCCTCGTAGTTCTCATCGGGGTTTGCGTAGCACTCTATTTCTTCGGAAAGAAAGCGCAGAAGAAGCAGGCTGAACAGCAGCAGCAGATGGACGCAGTTGCGCAGACCATCAGCATGCTCATTATTGATAAAAAGAAGATGAAGCTAAAAGATGCAGGACTCCCGGCCGTTGTTCTTGAGAATACACCAAAGTATTTAAGACGTTCTAAAGTACCGGTTGTAAAAGCAAAGGTTGGACCAAAGGTTATGACTCTGATGTGTGATGCAAAGGTTTTCGAAGTTCTACCAGTGAAGAAAGAAGCGAAAGTCGTTGTAAGTGGTATCTATATCACAGGCATCAAGAGCGTCCGCGGTGGTCTTGATATTCCAGAGAAAAATGAAGAAAAAAATGATTTTTCTCAAAGAAAGAAAAATAAAACCATTAAAATAAGTTCAGTCAAACAATTCGACTGAACTTATTTTTTTGAATTCTTTTTCTTTTGTTCTTTTCTCACTGCCTCGTATTTCTTCAATTCTCTCAACGCCTGACCGCCCATCAGATACAGAATCACTGTATTGAAGATCGTCATCAGTCCGATTCCGACATCGCCAAGATCCCATACAAATGTATACGCTGCGATTCCTCCGATGAATAACATCACAAGTGCAAGCACTTTATATGCTGTCTGGGATGCCCAGTTATCACCGAACAGATACGCCACATTACTTCTTGCATAAAACAGAATTCCAAGAAATGTAGAAAAGCTGAACAGGAACAGCATCACTGCGATAAAGATCACCCCTGCTTCTCCAAGATGATATCTCATCGCTGTCTGAAGCAGTTCCATTCCTGCAAGTCCCTCAATCTGATCCTGCGGAACAAGCAACATGATCATAGCTGTACAGCTACAGATCACAATTGTGTCGATAAATACGCCCAATGCCTGAACAAGTCCTGCCTTTACCGGGAGATCACACTCTGCCGCAGCTGCTGCACATGGAGCGGATCCTGAACCGGCTTCATTTGAGAACAATCCTCTCTTCACTCCATTCATCAAAACGGCTCCAAAACCACCTGCTGCCACCTGGCGGATTCCAAATGCTTCCTCAAAAATACGTGAGAACACACCCGGTATGCTGGACAGATTCGTAAGGATCAAAAATACTGTGATCAGGAAATAACACACTGCCATGATCGGAACCATAACATCTAGAACCTTTACTGTTGCATTCTTTCGAAGCACGATCGCTGCTGCCAGAACCACCAAAATCACAGTTGTATAAAGCGGTGGGATAGAAAATGCATTTTCAAACGAAGACGTCACTGAATTACTGATCACCTGGCTAATACCACACCAACAGATTAATCCTGAAATTGCAAACAATACTGCGATCACTGAATATCTCTTTTTCTTTCCCTGATGTTCTTCCATGTAGTGATGGATATAATATGCCGGACCTCCGCGGTATCCTCCATACAACGGATCTTTTTCTTTATGAAGCTGTGCAAGTGTTGCCTCAACAAATGCTGTGGAAGAACCGATCAGTGCCGTGATCCACATCCAGAACACTGCTCCAGCTCCACCGGCTGAAATAGCTGCAACAACACCTACCAGATTCCCCATTCCCACACGGGTTGCTGTTGATACAATCAGTGTCTGAAAATTAGACAACCCATCCTCTTTCCCTTTTTTACTATTCAACGATCTTACCATCTCCGGGAAAAGACGGATTGGAAGAAATCTTGTACGGATTGTGAAATAAATTCCTGTTGGAATCAACAGAATAATCAGAAGTGATATTCCCACACTTCCGCCGCCTGGAAGCGGTATCTGAAACAGATCGCCCCATAAAAACGAATATACTTTCTCGATCAGTGTTATTACCATCATCTTATCCTCTCATTCTTATCTTTTTCATTTTTCCGCCTGCTTATCCAAAAATGCCTCGGCGTTCTTGTATCTTAACTAAGCACTGAAAACTTTCCACTGTCCTTGGAAACAATATTCATCCGTATCTTACAGTCTGCCATCGGTTCATGATTTACGTCCAGTTCATAATCAATCTGGACCGCTATCTTATCTTCTTCAAAATCAACCTGAAGGTGTCTCGTATTCACTCCGATCAGCATCTGTCCATAAGGCGTCTTATAAAATGTCTGATTCTTTTTATTTTTCTCAAAGATCATATGAGAGTTTGAAAGACCGCTTTTCACGATCTCTACACATTCATCTCCGTTAATCTTAATTCTGTTCTTGATCACTCCGGAAGTTCCTTCTACAACTTCCTCGTAGACAATATAATGTTTTCCGTTCTTCAAATAATATGTTGCTGGTGTCACAACTTCGATTGCTTCGTTCTCATCATCTTCTACCTCCGGAGTGACCGCCACAATCTCCTCATGCATTCCGGAAATACTTACCAATACATCTTTTGTCATAAATGAATTCTCCATAGAAAAGAATCAGGAAAATTTCGTTCCGTCAGTCTTTCCGCAACCAACGTACAAGCACGAAATAACTTTCCTGATTCAAAATTACTAATTAATACTCTTCAATATTTACTACATTCGTTGTCGGAACATCAAATGGCATCACTGTATTCGCAAACTTCCTGAACTTCTCAGCTGCATCACTGACATAGAAAGAATACTCGCTATGATGTTCTGTCGTTTCATCATTTGCCATCTCTTTCTCTTCCAACAATCGTTTCAGATCCATCGCTGTCTCATACGCAGGATTCACAATCTGAATCTTATCCCCCATATATTCTCTGATCTTAGATCTGAGAAGCGGATAATGCGTACATCCAAGGATCATCGCATCAATATCTGTATTGCGCATGGATTCGAGATAATACTCAATAATCTCTCTTGTCACAATATGTTCTTTGAATCCCTCTTCCACTAACGGTACGAAAAGAGGACAGGCTTTCTCGATCACTTCAATCTTAGGATTCATTCCCTGAATCACTTTCGTATACATTCCACTCTGAACCGTTGCTTCAGTACCTACCACACCGACTTTTCCATTCGTTGTAGCTTCTACCGCTGCTCTCGCTCCCGGAATGACTACTCCAATGATCGGAAGGTCAAACTCATCCTTCACTGCATCCAATGCAAGCGCACTCGCCGTATTACATGCGATCACAATTGCTTTCACCTGTTTCGTCCTCAGGAAACGGATAATCTGTTCTGAAAAACGAATGATCGTGTTTTGTGATTTACTACCGTATGGAACACGCGCCGTATCCCCAAAATAAACAATGTTCTCATACGGCAATTGTCTTGATATCTCTCTCGCTACAGTCAGTCCTCCGACTCCTGAATCAAACACCCCGATCGGTGCCATCTTTTTATTCTTCATGTCCGTCAAAGTTCTCCCCTTAATCTATCCTTATCAGTTATTTTTATCTTATCGCAGATACACAATTCAGCCATGTAACCTTCTTACAAAGGCTGCATGGCTGAATGTTATATTTCATTACCAGTCATCTGGTAACCATTGCTATTCTATTATAATAACTCAAAGTGATATTTGCAATGCTATTTCACATTTTTACAGAGCAAGAGTCTTCGCTACATCATACTGATATGCCGGAATTGTCTTCTTCATAGCAAGTGCTTCTTCAATGTCAAAATCAATAAACTGTCCGTTCTTGTATCCTACGACACGGTTTGTCTTTCCCTGGCAAAGAAGGTCGACTGCCATAGCTCCCATTGTAGAAGCATATACTCTGTCCTTACATGTCGGGCTTCCACCACGCTGCATGTGTCCAAGAATTGTTGCTCTTGTCTCAATTCCTGTAGCATCCTCGATTCTCTTTGCCATATTGATAGAATCTCCAACACCCTCTGCATTGATGATGATGTAGTTCTTCTTACCACGCTTCTTATTCTCAAGAATATCTTTGATCAGTGCTTTCTCATCATAGTCCTTTTCCTCTGGCATGAGAATCTTCTCTGCTCCATTGGCGATACCACACCACAGTGCAAGATATCCTGCATCACGTCCCATAACCTCGATCACACTGCATCTTTCATGAGATGTAGATGTATCACGAACCTTATCGATTGCTTCCATTGCTGTATTAACAGCTGTATCAAATCCGATTGTGTAGTCTGTACATGCGATATCAAGGTCGATTGTTCCTGGAATACCAATTGTATTTACACCAAGGTTTGCCAGTTTCTGAGCTCCTGCGAAAGAACCGTCTCCACCGATTACTACCAGTCCGTCGATTCCGTACTTCTTACAGATCGCAGCTGCCTTCTGCTGACCTTCTTCTGTACGCATTGTCTTACAACGAGCTGTCTGGAGAACTGTACCACCACGCTCAATGATATCAGACACGTCACGTGCTGACATATCAATGATCTCTTCCTTCAGAAGTCCATGATAACCTCTGCGGATTCCGCGAACCTTAAGTCCTTTTGCAAGTGCACGTCTTACTACCGCACGGATTGCTGCGTTCATTCCCGGAGCATCTCCTCCACTTGTCAGAACACCGATTGTACGGATGCTGTCTTCGATTTCATCAAGATATTTTTCTTTGTCGACTGTTTTATTTTCTGCCATGTTTTAGTCCACCCTTTCTCTGAAATGTCTGATTACTGCCAAAACCAATCATTGTCAATTTTTTATCAACTCCGCCAATATTCTACCTTATTTAGAATATGTTTTCAATAGGTTTTTCCACTACTTTTACACACTTCTCGCCGAAATGATTCATCAATCTGCTTAAAATCTGTTCATTTATACCGATATTCCTGTTTTTCGGCAGTTTTTTCACCGCACGTTCCTTCGCACAGTAGATCATAACTTCATCATCTCCGTCTGAATCTGCCAGATATCCATAGACAATCTGTTCCTCATCCAGAAATGTCGCCTTATCAGGAAACTGAATCCACAATTCCTTTTTCGTCCGTTCAAATGGGATAATTTTCTCACAGATCATCTTACTCGGCTTATCATCTTCTTCCGAAACTCTTCCGCGAACAAATACCTTACTATCTACTTCCAGATAATCTCTGTTCTTCTCATAATCTCGCGGGAACACAACAACCTCTACCGTTCCCAAAAGATCTTCTACCGTAATAAATGCCATCATCTGATTCGTCTTTGTGTGCTTTATGGTCTTCTCTGTGATCATTCCACCAATAATTTCTTTCGCCCCATCATGCACTTTTGTATGACCGGTCTCTTCATCCAGCTGAAAGTCCGCCGTTGTCGCAGAAATGGATTTCTTCCACTTCTCCTCATACGCCTCAAGCGGATGTCCGCTGACATAGATTCCAAGTACTTCTTTTTCAAATGCGAGAAGTGTTTCTTTGGAGTATTCTCCCACATCAGGCATCCTGATCTGAAATTCTTCTTTCTGATCTTCACTCACCAGATCAAACAATGTCATCTGTCCAACCATAGAGTTCTTTTTTTCTTGAGTTACATGATCTACGATCTGTACATAGATACTCATGAACTGTTTTCTTGTTCCGCCAAGCATATCCAATGCCCCCGCCTTGATCAGATTTTCTATCGTACGTTTATTTAATATGTTCTTTGCTGAAAGACGGGTAATGAAATCTTCCAGGTTCTGGAACAACCCAAGCTCTTCTCTGTCTTCCACGATTGCTTTGATCACCGGTCTTCCGATACTCTTGATTGCAGCAAGTCCATAACGGATATCCCCGCCATCTACAGAGAAGTTTGCTTCACCTTTATTAATATCCGGCGGTAGGATCTTAATATTCATCTGACGACATGCATAAATATACTCAGATACCTTAGACGGATTATCAATGACTGATGTCATAAGCGCTGCCATATATTCTACCGGGAAATAATATTTCAGCCATGCAGTCTGATAAGAAACCACTGCATATGCAGCCGCATGAGACTTATTGAACGCATATTTTGCAAAATCGATCATTTCATCATAAATCTTATTTGCAGTCTGTTCATCAATTCCATTCTTTATACATCCTGGTACGCCTGTCTCCTCATCACCATAAATAAAGATCTTACGTTCTTTCTCCATGACCGCAGCCTTTTTTCTTTGACATCGCACGACGCAGAAGATCACTTCGTCCAAGTGAGTATCCTGCAAGATCTCGTACAATCTGCATAACCTGCTCCTGATAGACAATACATCCATAAGTAGGGGCAAGGATCGGCTCCAGTTGTGGGCAATCATATGTAATAGAAGAACTGTCATTCTTTCCTCGGATATACTGCGGAATGAAATCCATCGGACCAGGACGATACAGCGAAATTCCGGCAATAACATCTTCCAGGTTATGCGGCTTCAGTTCCTTCATGAACCCTTTCATTCCGGCACTCTCAAGCTGGAACACTCCATCTGTCTTACCTGTTCCGATATAATCCAGCACCTTTTGATCATTGTAATCTATCTGATTGATATTCAGTTCCGGCTGCTTTCTTCTTGCAAGCAGCACTGCATTCTGTATCACAGTCAATGTACGAAGGCCCAGGAAGTCCATTTTCAGAAGTCCAAGCTCCTCAAGTGTTGTCATAATAAACTGCGTTGTGATTGTTCCGTCTGCTGCCCTCGAAAGAGGTACATACTCATCAACCGGCTTCTGACAGATAACAACACCGGCGGCATGCATAGAACAATGTCTCGGTAGTCCTTCCAAACGCTTCGCCATATCGATCAGATTTGTCACCGTCTCATCCGTATCATATAACTTTTTCAGATCCGGATTCATTTTCAGAGCTTTATCAATTGTGATTCCAAGCTCCTGCGGAATCATTTTGGAAATAGAATCCACATAAGCATATGGCAGATCCATTACACGTCCAACATCACGGATCACACCTCGTGCTGCCAGGGTACCGAATGTAACGATCTGAGCCACACAGTCTTTTCCATATTTTCTTGTAACGTAATCAATAACCTCCTGACGTCTCTCATAACAGAAGTCAACGTCGATATCGGGCATAGACACACGTTCCGGATTCAGGAAACGTTCAAACAGCAACTGATAGCGGATCGGATCAATCGTAGTGATCTCAAGACAATAGGACACGATACTTCCTGCAGCTGATCCACGTCCCGGTCCTACTGAAATTCCGTGATCTTTTGCGTATTTAATAAAATCCCACACGATCAGGAAATAGTCTACATAGCCCATCTGATGGATTGTTTCCAATTCATAAGACAAACGATTTTTCAATTCTTCCGAAGGATCACCGTAACGCTTTTCCAATCCTTCATAGCAAAGCTTCTGCAGATATTCCCAGGAAGTATAACCATCCGGCACATCATATTTCGGAAGTTTTGTTACACCAAATTCAATCTCGACATGACATCGGTCCGCAATCTTCTGTGTATTCTCCAACGCCTGTTTCGCATAAGGGAACAGACGTAGCATCTCTTCTTCTGACTTCACATAATACTGCCCGCCGTCATACCGCATACGATTCTCATCTGAAAGCTTCTTTCCGGTCTGAATACAAAGTAGAATATCATGTGGCTTCGCATCTTCTGCATATGTATAATGAATATCATTCGTAGCAACCAGCTCAATTCCTGTCTCTTCAGACATTTTGAATAGCTGTTGATTGACAAGTCCCTGCTCCGGTATTCCATGATCCTGCAACTCCAGGAAGAAATTCCCTTCGCCAAAAATTTCCTGATACTCTAAGGCTGTCTTCTTCGCCTCTTCATATAGTCCCTTCGTCAGGAATCTTGCCACCTCACCTGCCAGACAGGCACTTAAAGCAATGATACCTTTATGATACTTGCGCAGAAGTTCCTTATCCACTCGCGGTTTATAGTAATAACCTTCTACAAATCCCTTCGAAACAATCTTCGTCAGATTCGCATATCCTTCCTCATTTTCTGCCAGAAGCACAAGATGATAATATCTGTCATCTCCTCCTGTGATCTCGCGATCAAAACGAGAATTCGGAGCCACATACACTTCACATCCAAGGATTGGATTGATTCCCTGCTTCTTGGCTTCCCGATAGAAATCGATCACACCATACATAACACCGTGATCTGTAATTGCCGCACTGTTCATCCCAAGTTCTTTGACCCTGGACACGTATTCTTTTATCTTATTCGATCCATCCAGCAGACTAAATTCTGTATGGACATGCAAATGTGCAAAACTCATAGTTCACCTCAATGATCAAATTTTAACTAAGAAAAGGGAAGGCTCTGACTTGATACATAGGTCAGAATCCCTTCCCTTTATTTACACTCTTTATGGGAAATTTTAAAATGTTAAATCTTATTTATTTCCACCATCTATCATGAACTGGATCAGCTTATCTGTATCTTCTTTCTCGTAAGCGATAACTTCCAGCTCCGGAATCTCTCCGTTAGAGAAGATATTAGCCATAGATACATACTGGGAAAGTTTAGACTTCAGGTTCAGTCTGTCTCCCTCACCTGTTACTAACTCTACTCTTCCTTTACAAGAATCTACTACCTTAAAAAATCCTTCAACATCTGTAATGTTCTGAACTTTCATTCTAAATACCCCTTTCTTTTTAACAATTTAATTATGATTTTACTTCCTAAATTTATCTAGGAATGATATTGCTTATCAATTTCTCATTCCTATTGTTATTATAACGTATTTAGAGCATATTACAAGTAGGAAGAATCACTATTTTTCTTATTTTCAGCATATAGAATTTCACACTTTTTTCTATTTGAAACAACACTTCCTACAAGTCATAGTCACTTTCTCTAACACGTAACGGTTCGCATACAGATTGCTTTTACAAACTATAAATACCATCCTCTTTGATCACGATTTTCTTCTGTTTTAAAAGTCTTCCAACTGCACGTTTGAACGCAGCTTTGCTCATTCCCATCTCTGCTTTGATGCGCTCCGGATCTGCTTTATCTGTGAATGGAAGTTTACCCCCACAAGTCTCAATACATTCCAGGATCAATTCTGCATCTTTGTCCATCTGCTCCGGAATCTTGCCACGGACACTCAGATCCAGTTTTCCATCCTCTTTGACTGCTGCCACACGTGCTTCAATCTCCTGTCCCGGATACATTCTTCCATACATCTCTCTCTTCGGAATCAATGCAGAATACAGATTATCTACTGCCACGAAAGCTCCCAGATCACGATTCACCTCATAAACTGTTCCGGTTACAATATCATCCTTTTTATAAGGAGAGTCTGTCTGCAGAAGATGATAGATCTTCATTGTCGCACAAAGTCTCTCGCTCTTATCTACATAAAGACTTACCAGACAGCGATCGCCCTTCTCTACCTTCTCTGTCTGTTCCTTAAATGGAAGGAACAGGTCCTTCTCAAGTCCCCAATCAAGAAAAGCACCCATTCTGCCCACATCTGCTACTGTCAGGACAGCCAGCTGTCCAAGAGTGATCTTTGGCTCATTCGTTGTTGCGATCATACGATCGGAAGAATCTTTATAGAGGAATACCTCGATCGGATCTCCCAGTTCAATTCCGTCCGGAACCTGTTTCTTTGGAAGAAGAACACGCTCCTCGTCACTTCCAAGATATACTCCAAAATCTACCAGCTTTACTACCGTAAGTACCTGTTTTACTCCTAATCTCATCTTTTCTCCATTCTGCCGCTGGCTTACGCGGCCCATTTTTTAATATGTTTTCTATACCTTAAGGTATTTTCTATGCTGTTGTCAATCGAATCTCATCAATTTCTTTGATTCTTTATTTGATATTTTTTTAACATATTCTTTCTATGAATTGATTTACCTTTCTGAATTATGTATAATTACTTCAATGTGAGAGCAATCTTTCTGCCTACAGCCTGTCTGAGGCAGTATTTTTAAGAGAGGATATTAGTATGAGTGCACAAAATCTTACTTTATTGACAGACCTGTATGAGCTTACTATGATGCAGGGATATTTTGAAACACAGGAAAATCAGACCGTTGTATTCGATGTTTTCTTCCGTGATAATCCGAACAAAGGCGGATATTCCGTCATGGCAGGACTGGAATCAGGTTATTGACTATATTGAAAAATCTGAATTTTTCTTATGAAGATGTTGATTATTTAAGAGGGCTCGGATTGTTCAGTGAGGATTTTCTTCATTATCTGAGCGGATTTCATTTTAGCGGAGACATTTATGCGATCCCGGAGGGAAGTGTCATCTTCCCAAGAGAACCGCTTCTGAAAGTCGTGGCTCCGATCATGGAGGCTCAGCTTGTTGAGACAGCAATCCTTACAATTCTGAATCATCAGTGTCTGATCGCTACGAAAGCTTCCCGTGTTGTTTATGCGGCACAAGGAGACGGTATCATGGAATTCGGACTTCGCCGTGCCCAGGGACCGGATGCGGGACTGTACGGAGCAAGAGCTGCCGTGATCGGTGGATGCGTCGGAACTTCCAATGTACTCGCCGGCGAAATGTTTGATGTACCGATTATGGGAACGCATGCACACAGTTGGATCATGACTTTCAAAGATGAATATACTGCATTTAAAGAATATGCAAGATTGTATCCTGATGCATGTACACTGCTTGTCGATACTTATGACACATTGAAATCCGGTGTTCCGAATGCGATCCGTGTTTTTACCGAGATGCGCGATGCAGGCATCAAACCGAAGAGCTACGGTATCCGCCTTGACTCCGGTGATCTCGCTTATCTTTCTAAAAAGGCGCGTAAGATGCTGGATGACGCCGGATTCCAGGATGCTGTCATTGCCGCTTCCAACGACCTGGATGAATTTCTGATCCACGATCTCAAGATGCAGGGCGCTGCAATTTCTTCCTGGGGCGTCGGAACGAACCTTATTACATCAAAAGACTGCCCGTCCTTTGGCGGTGTTTATAAACTGGCTGCTATTCAAAACGCAGATGGAGAATTCCAGCCGAAGATCAAGATTTCTGAGAATATTGAGAAGATCACCAATCCGGGAAATAAACCATTTATCGTATTTACGATAAAGAAACCGGTATGCTGCGCGCTGATCTCATCTGCTTTGCTGATGAGACATTTAATACAGAGGAAGAGCTTCTTCTCTTTGACCCAAATGCTACATGGAAGAAAACACTTCTTCCGGGTGGAACCTACACAATGCGTGAACTGCTTGTCCCAATCTTCCAGCATGGAGAATGTAAGTATGAGTCCCCATCTGTAAAGGAGATTGCAGAATTCTGTCGTCAGGAAAAACGAGACTCTTTGGGATGAGACAAACGTCTCTTCAATCCACATAAGGTATATGTGGATCTTTCCCAAAAATCTGTACGATACAAAAAGCCAAGCTGCTGAATGAAGCACATCATTAATTACTGTCACCATATGATGAAATGGAGTTTTAATTATTATGAAATACCAAGTGATTGTACTTGATCTAGACGGTACACTGACCAATTCAAAAAAGGAAATAACGCCCCCATACAAGGGACGCTCTGATTGAAATTCAACAGAATGGAAAAAAAGGTTAGTCCTCGCCAGCGGTCGCCCGATCAACGGTGTCGCACCTCTGGCAGAGGAATTATATCTAAAAGAATACGGCGGATTCATGCTCTCCTTTAACGGTGCGAGAATCACCCGCTGTTCTGACAATGCAATTATTTATAATAAGGTTATCCCACAGGAAGTCATCCGTCCGATTTACGAGGCGGTAAAAGAATATCCTGGATTGGACCTTATCTCTTATACGGATAATGTAATCCTCTCCGGTATTAAAAGTAATGAATACACTGAGAAAGAAGCCGCCATCAACAGCATGGAGATCTGTCCGGTTGAGGACTTCCCTGCCGCACTTGATTTCCCGGTCAATAAAATGCTTATCCCAGGTGAACCTTCCATCTTGGAAGACCTGATGCCGAAGCTGCAGAAACAATACCACGGGCTGCTCAACATCTACCGTTCTGAGCCATTCTTCTTAGAGATCATGCCTCAGAATATCGATAAAGCACACTCTCTGCAGAAGCTTCTGAACAGTATCGGTCTCACTGCCGATTCCATGATCTGCTGCGGCGACGGCTTCAATGATCTGTCCATGATCGAATATGCCGGTCTTGGTGTAGCAATGGAGAATGCCCAGCCGGTCGTCAAAGAATCTGCTGACTTTATCACAAAGTCGAATGATGAGGACGGGATTCTTCACGTTGTAAATCTCTACATGAGAGATTAGGCCTTCTCTCCGGAAGCTGCGCAAGAATCACAGCCGCAAATACAAGGGCACATCCAAAAAGTTCCCTTGGAGACAAGGTTTCTCCAAGAATCACCCAGCCTGCAAGTACTGAAAATACAGACTCAAGACTTAACAGCAGAGATGCAACTGTCGGGTCTGTATTTTTTTGTGCAACAATCTGCAAAGTATATCCTACTCCACAAGACATGATTCCTGCATAAGCAATTGGCTTCCATGCCTGCAATATAGAATAAAGTTCCGGGTGCTCAAATAAAATTGTCGGTATCATACATAAGATTCCACAAACAAAAAACTGAATACAGGACATCTTCACTCCGTCTGCTTTTGGTGAAAAATGATCGATCACAAGAATATGGAATGAAAAAGCAACAGAACCCAGTAAAATATAAAAATCTCCTTTTGCAATGGATAATCCTGATGTCATACACAGAAAATACATTCCGATCACTGCAAGTACCACACCAATCCATACTTTAATTCCGGCCATTTTTGCCAACGGCCAGCCCCAGGATTGGAACAATCAGAATATATAATGCCGTGAT
>ENA-OQHD01000553-OQHD01000553.1-human-gut-metagenome-genome-assembly--contig:-NODE-553-length-13183-cov-3.905484_pt1 | contig 13183 bp, 12 predicted proteins | sample MGYA00242560_ERZ504711 | MGnify/ENA primary metagenome ERZ504711 (study PRJEB26092, sample SAMD00036198) | human gut metagenome | host: Homo sapiens | study: EMG produced TPA metagenomics assembly of... | reverse complement strand
AATTCTGGAACGATTGAATCTGAAGGACAGTGTAAAAAGAGGAAATGCGATTGGAGCAATTCAGGTAATGAATATCGGAGATAACGAAGGACTTCCCGACACCGGAAAAATTTAAAATGCATTTCAGGAAAATTAACTAGATAGAAATTATGGATATTGGATAGGAGATTACTTCTAAAAACAAAGCCTGACTTTGATGCCACGGGCTTTGATTTTTTGTACAACTATTTGTAAAAATAAAAAAACAATAAGAGATGTATCATGATCTGAGGCAAAGAGGGGCGCGGATTCCGCAGGATTTATTTATTGTTGGATTTGATAATCATAATGTAAAGTTAGACAGTGAATGCTATCTTACTTCAATACAGCATTCACGACGAAAACTTGGAAAACTATTATAAAAATATAAGGGGAAAATAAGGATTTTACATTTTTTGGACAGAATGGATATGTTAAAATAACTTGAAGAGTGAAATCTTAGATAAAGAGGTATGAGATGTGTAATTCTCATACCTCTTTTTTTAAGACAAAGGAAAAAGAGGAGGAAAATGAACTATGGAAAGTCATAAGATTATCCAGGTAGAAGAAAAAGTACCATTGAAACTATTGCTGCCACTTAGTATCCAGCATATGTTTGCGATGTTTGGGGCATCGGTGCTGGTTCCGTTCATATTTGGAATCAATCCAGCGATCGTACTTTTTATGAACGGTGTGGGAACGCTGATCTTTATCGTGGTGACAAAAGCGAAGTCACCGGCGTATCTGGGATCCAGCTTTGCATTCCTTGCACCGGCTGGTGTTGTGATCAGTAAGATGGGGTATCCGTATGCACTGGGAGGATTTGTAGCAGTTGGATTCTGCGGATGTATCCTGTCCTTTATTATTTACAAATGTGGAACGAAGTGGATTGATATTGTGCTTCCACCGGCAGCTATGGGGCCGGTTGTTGCGCTGATCGGACTGGAATTATCAAGTTCTGCCGCAAGTAACGCAGGCTTGTTGGAGGATAAGATCGATCCAAAGAATGTACTTGTATTTGCAGTGACGCTGGGGGTTGCGGTATTTGGAAATATTTTATTCAGAGGATTTTTATCAGTTATCCCGATCCTGATCGCAGTAGTCGCAGGATATCTGACAGCGCTGGCATGCGGAATCCTGGATTTTACACAGGTAGTAGAAGCTTCATGGTTTGCAATCCCGAATTTTCAGGCGCCAAAGTTCGATATGGGTGCAATCCTTATGATCCTTCCGGTACTGTTGGTTATCACATCCGAGCATATTGGACATCAGGTTGTGACAAGCAAAATCATCGGAAGAGACTTGTTAACAGACCCAGGACTTCACAGATCCCTGTTCGGGGACAATTTCTCAACAATGGTATCAGGACTGATCGGATCAGTACCGACAACCACATATGGAGAAAATATCGGAGTTATGGCAGTGACAAAAGTATACAGCGTCCGTGTAATCGGCGGGGCTGCGGTTCTGTCTATTATCTGTTCATTTGTTGGGAAATTGTCGATGATGATCCAGACAATTCCGGGACCGGTTATCGGAGGAATCTCGTTCCTTTTATATGGTATGATCGGAGCATCGGGTCTTCGTATTCTGGTAGACTCCAGAGTAGATTACGGAAGATCCAGAAACCTGATGTTAACATCCATTGTATTTGTAACCGGTCTGTCCGGAATATCTGTGAATATCGGAACCGTGTCATTGACAGGAATGGTTCTGGCATGTGTTGTTGCCATGGCACTTAGCCTGATATTCTATATCTTAGATAAATTAAAGCTTACCAATGATCGGGAAGCGTAAGGTATTCTTTAAGAAAGTGTAATATAAAAATTACCCGTTTCACAAAATCAGTGAGACGGGTAATTTTTGATGTAGAACCTTTCTTGAGAATATGATGGTATCTTGGTATAATACCATTAAGAAGAGACGGAAATGGAGACAGGAATATGGGAAATGAAATGAATGAACTCAGATATCTGGATCTGAAGAATGCATTATGTGCAAAAAAATATATGAAGGCATATATAAGGATGGAAAAAAGATTCCATCGGAGAGACAGTTATCTACAGACTATGAAGTGAGCCGTATTACGGTGAGAAAAACACTGGAGCTTATGGAAAAGGAAAATCTGATTGTCCGCGAAGTGGGAAATGGAACACGGGTGACATTGAAAAATTATGGAAATGCAAATCCTTTGGATGTTGTGGCGCTTACGGCACCATCGAGGAATCCTTTTTTTTGGCCAAATTTTGATTGCAGAATTTTCCAAAATGCAGGCATGGGAAAAAAAATTACATTATTACTATATGTAGAGGTACCGGAAAGAGCAACGTTGGAAGATTGTCTGTACCGTTTGTATACGAGAAATATCAGAAACGTGGTAGTATGGCAGGATGACCAGACAGTAGACAGAGAGAAACCTTTTGCGTTTGCGGAGTATTGGAATGAATATGGTCCTTTTTTGATGCAGATGATGCACTGCCGTATGCAGATGCTGTGTTTCTGGACAATGTAGATGCCGTGAAGAGCCTGTTGAAAAGCGTAGAATTTCCGGGAGAAAATTATCTGTATGTGGGATGGGATAACCGGAGCATCAGTAATGTAAGAAAAAAGGGAAGCTGCATTTACGGAGAATTGTCCGGATGGCGGTGTGGTAAGAATACCATGGAGAAGAGACAGGAAAATCGAAGAAGAATCGGTAAAACGAGTAAAAGAAGAGATTCAGAAGATGCCACAGGGGATGATCGTTTGTGGGGCAGGTGAGATTGCACAGCGAATATCGGAATCCTTATGGGAGATGATGAGTCAGGAGAAAAAATTATATCATCGGTACGATCGATGATTTCGATGGATCGGATCGCTATCCGGTAAAGGTATGTGTGCAAAATCTTAGAGAGTCGGCAAGAAAGATATATCAGAGATTAGAAGAACAGTCAGAACTCGGAAGCGGTTGGAAAGCAGAGAGCTATCTCATCAGAGGGAAAATCATAAAATAAAGAGTTCACAAATATAGTTCATGAAAAAGAAAAGGATTTGATAGATGATTTTGGAGAAATATGAGACCTCGATCTAAGAAATAAAACGGCAAAATTATCTTGACAATTTTAGCCTTGTGGATGATAATATAAGTACATTATTAAAAGATTTAATAAAGTCTAGGAGGAACGGTTTCATGGATGGAAAAATGAAAGTTGCAGTGATGAACGGAATTGGGAAAATGGGCTTTGAAGAACGTGATATCCCAACACCAAAGGCAGGCGAAGTATTAGTAAAACTGGATTATGTAGGAATCTGCGGTTCCGATCTTCATTATTATGAGACAGGGGCAATCGGAGATTATGTGGTTGAGCCTCCATTTGTACTGGGACATGAACCTGGGGGCGTTGTGGTAGAAGTAGGAGAAGATGTAACACATCTGAAAGTTGGCGACAGAGTTGCACTGGAACCGGGAAAAACCTGCGGACACTGTGAATTCTGTAAGGAAGGAAAATATAATCTGTGTCCGGATGTTGTATTCTTTGCAACACCACCGGTTGATGGAGTATTTCAGGAGTATGTAGCACATGAGGCAGGACTTTGCTTCAAACTGCCAGATAATGTAAGCACATTGGAAGGAGCTTTGATCGAACCTCTGGCTGTTGGATTCCATGCAGCAATCCAGGGCGATGCACATCTTGGACAGAAAGCAGTTGTTATGGGAGCCGGATGTATCGGACTTGTATCACTGATGGCATTAAAAGCAAGAGGTGTATCAGAAGTATACGTTGTTGATATCATGGATAAGCGTCTGGAAAAAGCAATGGAACTTGGAGCAACTGGTGTCATTAACGGAGCAAAAGAAGATGTGATCGCAAAAGTGAGAGAACTGACAGGCGGTCTTGGAACAGATATTGTAATCGAGACAGCAGGTACACAGATTACAACGTCACAGGCTATACATATTGCGAAGAAGGGATCTACAATTGTTCTGGTTGGATACAGCAAAACAGGAGAACTTACACTTCCTGTAAGTCTTGCACTGGATAAAGAACTGACATTCAAGACAGTATTCCGTTATCGTCATATTTATCCACTTGCAATCGATGCGGTTGCTTCCGGAAAAGTGAATCTTAAGGGAATCGTTACAGACATCTTCCCATTAGATGAAGCACAGAAAGCTATGGATTACAGTGTGAATAATAAAGCAGATATTGTAAAAGCAGTGATTCAGATCAATCCGGATGCTGAAGCGTAGATCATATCAGCAGAAAACATCAGTTTATATGCGAAAGTTATTGGTGTAAAGAAAAAATGAATATAAAAACCCAGAAAAAGCCACACAATGCTATTGACATTGTGTGGCTTTTTTAGTATTATCAACTTAAAAACAACAAGAAACAAGATAAAACAAAGAAAACAAAGATTTAACAAACACAAAACACAATAGAACAGAACACGAATTCAGGTAAAGGAGGAGTGAGAGGGATAGTCATGATAGCAATAGAAAGGCGAAACGGTATATTGGAAAAATCTGCAGGAAGATAAGAAAGTTGTTGTCGGAGAACTCAGCCAGTTATATAAAGTATCTGAAGAGACGATTCGAAGAGATCTGGAACGTCTGGAAAAAGAAGGTTTATGTACAAAGAGTTATGGCGGGGCTGTGCTCAATGAGAATAACAATGTGGAGATGCCGTTCAACGTCAGAAAGAAAAGCAATGCAACAGGAAAACAGAAAATTGCAGAGTTGATAGCCGGTATGGTAGAAGACGGAGAACACATTTTACTGGATGCAAGTACCACTGCCGTATACATTGCAAAAGCACTGAAGAGTAAGAGAAATCTTACAGTCGTTACCAATTCTATAGAAGTTCTGATAGAGGTATCAGATATGACGGACTGGAATGTGATTTCTCTTGGAGGAAGTTTAAAAGAAGGATTTCTCGCAGCCATCGGAGCAGCAACGATCGCAGGAGTGAAAGAATATAAAGTGGAAAAATCTATCACATCCTGCAAAGCATTTGACCCGGAGGAAGGATTTTATGATACCGGAGATGAGTTTGCAAGAACCAAACGGGCGATGATTGAACGTGGAGATGTGAAGATTATGGCGATCGATTCTACCAAATTTGAAAAACTCTGCATTTGCCAAAGTGATGGACACAGAAGGTATAGATGTGATCATCACAGACAGAAAACCACAGAAGGCAGTATTGAAATCTTGTGAAGAAAAGGGAATTAAATGTATATACTCGGAAAAAATAGAGGAGTTTCTTCTATATTAATATGAACACTATAAATAATTTAAAAGAATGTCAGGAGGATAAAGAAAATGGCATTAGTTACTTCAAAAGAAATGTTAACAAAAGCAAGGAAAGGTGGATATGCGGTAGGAGCATTCAACGCAGAGAATATGGAGATGGTCAAAGCAATTATTGCAGCAGCAGAAGAACTGAAAGCGCCTGTTATGATCCAGACCACCCCTTCTACTGTAAAATACGGAACAAGTGCTACATATGCAGCGATTGTAAAAGCAGAAGCTGAGAAAGCAAGCGTACCGGTATGCATGCACTTGGATCACGGCAGCAGTTATGAACTTGCAGAAGAATGTATCGGAAACGGATATACATCTGTTATGATCGACGGATCAAAAGAAGATTTTGAAAATAACATTGCCGTTTCCAAAAAAGTCGTAGAAATGGCACATGCAAAAGGTATTCCGGTAGAAGCCGAACTTGGAAAAGTCGGTGGAAAAGAAGATGACCTGGTAGCAGAAGCTGATACAAATACAGATGTAAATGAAGCCGTTGAATTCGTAGAAAGAACAGGCGTTGATTCACTGGCAATCGCAATCGGAACTGCACATGGATTCTATGTAGGAACTCCGGTACTTGATAAAGAACGTCTTTCTGAAATTGCAAAAGTAGTATCTATTCCACTTGTACTTCACGGAGCATCCGGAATCAGCGATGAAGATGTTGCAGACTGTGTAAGCCGTGGAATTTCAAAAGTAAACTTCGCAACAGAGCTTCGTGTAGCATTTACAGATGCATGCAAAAAATTATATGTAGAAAAACCAGAGACATTTGATCCAAAGGCATACGGAAAAGTTGGTATGGCAGCAGTCAAAGAACTGGTTATGAACCGTATGAGAGTATGCGGATGTGATGGAAAGGCAGAATAATCCCTGTCTGGAAAGTGCGAAAAGGAGGTTCCTATGCGGGAATTATTATTGGGAGTCGATATCGGAACCAGCGCCTGCAAGGTTGCGGTATTCAATAGAGAAGGAGAGGTAATCGCCAGTGGAAATGGTGGTTATCAGGTATATTATCCACATCCGGGATGGGCAGAACAGAATCCGGATGAATGGTGGAGCGCTGTATGCAGCGCAATCGGGGATGTCCTGAAAAAAGGAGACATCAAACCGGAAGAAATCAAAGGAATCGGAGTGGATGGCCAGAGTTGGTCAGCCATTCCAATTGATAAAGAAGGAAATGTATTGGCCAACACACCAATCTGGATGGATACCAGAGCGCAGTCAATCTGTGACCGGTTAAATGCCGAGATTGGTGCAGATAACATTTTCCAGGTGGCTGGAAATTCGATGCAGCCATCTTATTCGACAGCCAAGATCCTGTGGTATAAGGAAAACCTGCCGGAAGTATATGAAAAGACATATAAGATCTTACAGTCTAATGCATTTATCGTATATCGTTTTACCGGCATCTGTTCACAGGATAAATCTCAGGGGTACGGACTTCACTGCTTTGACATGAGAACCGGAACATGGGATATGGAAATGTGTAAAAAGCTTGGAATCCCGGAAAGCTTCCTGTCAGACATTTATGAATGTTCGGAAGTTGTAGGCGGTGTCAGTGCAAAAGCTGCGAAAGAGACAGGCCTGTTAGAAGGAACACCGGTGGTTGCCGGAGCACTGGATGCGGCCTGTGGAACGCTTGGCTCAGGTGTTATCCATCCGGGAGAGACGCAGGAACAGGGCGGTCAGGCAGGCGGAATGAGTATCTGTCTGGATGAGTATGCGGCAGATCCAAGACTGATCTTAAGTTACCATGCAGTTCCAAATCAGTGGATCTTACAGGGCGGAACTGTCGGAGGCGGCGGAGTTATGCGCTGGATCGAGAAGGAACTTGGGGATTATGAGAGAAGTATCGCAAAAGAATGTGGAAAATCTTCGTTAGTTCAGTTCAATGAGCTGGCAGAGAAGGTACCTGCAGGAAGTGACGGACTGATTTTCCTTCCATATATGTCAGGAGAACGTTCACCAATCTGGGATCCGAACGCCAAGGGTGTGTATTACGGACTGGACTTTAGTAAGACAAAAGGACATCTGATCCGTGCAGCAATGGAAGGTGTGGCATATTCATTGAAGCACAACCTGGATATTGGAGAACAGACAGGAGCAAAAGTAGAAGAACTGCTCGCAATGGGTGGATCTGCAAACTCTCTTCTTTGGACACAGATCAAATGTGACGTAACAGGAAAACCAATCACCGTACCATCTTCCGATACAGCGACTACACTTGGTGCAGTTATGCTTGCCGGAGTCGGAATCGGAATGTATAAAGATTTTGAAGAAGCTGTAAAGATTACAGTGAAAAAGACTCGCCATCACGAGCCTGATATGGAAAAACATGCAATTTACCAGAAGAATTATGAGACCTATCTGGAAATCTATGAGAACTTAAAAGAGACCATGAAGAAAACAGGAGGAATGTAAAAGTGAAAGCAGGAGTCGTACACGCAAGAGAAGATATCAGATATGAAGAAATCGAGAAACCAGTACCAAAAAAATGGCCAGGTACTGATCAAAGTAAAATATACAGGAATCTGTGGATCAGATATTCCACGTGTCAATGGGGATGCATGCCATTTCTTCCCTAATGTACTGGGACATGAGTTCTCAGGAACAGTAGAAGAAGTAGGAGAAGGCGTAACATCTGTAAAACCAGGTGACAGAGTTGCAGGTGTACCACTTGTACCATGTATGGAATGTGAAGACTGTCAGAAGGGTAACTACTCTCTGTGTAAACATTATAGCTTCATTGGTTCCAGAGAATTCGGAAGCTTTGCAGAGTATGTGGTTGTTCCTGAAAAGAATGCTGTAAAATTCGAAGACAGCGTAAGCTTCGAACAAGGTGCATTCTTTGAGCCGGCAACAGTAGCACTTCATGGACTGGAAAGAGTAGACTTCAAAGGTGGAAAGACAGTAGCCATCCTTGGAGGCGGAACCATCGGAATGTTCGTTATGCAGTGGGCTAAGATCTTCGGAGCAAAAGAAGTTGTTGTATTTGATATCTCTGATGAACGTCTGGAATTAGGAAAACGTCTCGGAGCAACGGCCGGAATCAATACATTGGAAGAAGACTTCATGGATAAAGCTATGGCACTTACAGGTGGCAAAGGCTATGATTATGTGTATGAGACAGCAGGAAATTCTATCACAATTAAGATGGCATTCCAGTTAGCTGCCAACAAAGCACAGGTATGCTGCGTTGGAACTCCTACAAAAGAAGTTACCTTCTCTGTAAAAGAGTGGGAGAACTTAAACCGTAAAGAATTTATCCTGACAGGATCATGGATGTCATACAGTGCACCATTCCCGGGACATGAATGGGAATTAGTAGCACACTACTTCAAGACAGGAGAACTGAAGTTTGACGATTCCTTCATCTTCAAGAAGATTCCGCTTAGCGAAATCGCAAGTGCATTTGAGATGTACAAGACAAGAGGACTGGTAAAAGGTAAGATCTTAATCGACAGCGAAGCATAGGAGGCAAAGTGCGATGATATTAACCGTTACGTTGAATGCAGCGATTGATAAAAGATATGTAGTAAAAGAATTCCAGGTAGGAGAAGTTAACCGTGTAGCAGAGTGTACTTATACACCTGGTGGAAAATGGACTGAATGTATCAAAGCCTGCATCTATCGCAGGAGCAGAAGTGGTAGCAACCGGATTCGCAGGTGGACATGCAGGAAATTATATCGTAGATTCCCTGAAACCATTCGGCATCAAGAGTGAATTCTATCACATGGATGCAGAGAGCCGTTCCTGCATCAATATCTGGGACGAAAAGAACCATGTACAGACAGAATTCCTAGAGCCTGGATTTACCGTATCCGCAGAAGACTTTGAAGGATTCTGCGAAAAATTCAAGACATTAGTACCAAAAGCTGATGTAGTAGCAATGTCCGGAAGTGTACCAAAGGGACTGGACGGAACTGCTTATCAGAAACTGGTATCGATTGTAAAAGAGGCAGGTAAGAAGGTCATTCTTGATACGAGCGGAAAACTTCTGGAGATGGGTATCGAGGCAAAACCAACGATGGTAAAGCCGAACATTGATGAAATCCGTATGCTGACCGGAAGCCATTGTGATACCAGGGAAGAACTGATCGAAGCAGGAAAGAAGATCCATGAAGCCGGTATCGAGATCGTAGTCATCTCACTTGGAGCAGACGGATCACTCCTGATCTGCGAAGACGGGGTATATCAGGCAATCGTTCCAAGAATCGATGCGGTAAATACGGTAGGATGCGGTGATTCCATGATTGCAGGATTCGCACTCGGATTCGAAAGGAGATTAAGTGTGCAGGAGACATTAAGGCTTGCAAGTGCAATCTCAGCCTCGGCAGCATTAAGAGAAGAGACCGGATTCTTCGTAAAAGAAGATATGGAGCGAATCTTACCGCAAATTGAGATTAAGAGACTATAAAGTTATACTAAAACGAGCAATATCGTATGAGAACTCTTCTGCTTAGAGATACGATATTGCTCTGTTTTTTATTGTTCGGGCATCCTAAGCGGTGAATTAAACACCCATTTCTTCAAGATACCTCACATGCTCTATCGCCCCCTGATGATTCCCCTGAAGCGCAAGCACCTCATCAAGTCCATCACGGGCCTTCTCATAATCCCCAAGTCCGATCGCACTAAGCGCCATCAGATACTTACAATCAATCGTATTACGAAGCTTAATATCATTAGGGAATACCTCAAGCTCTGGAAGCGATACCGCAAAGTAATCATAAGACACTTCATCAAAGATATGCTTCTCACCAAACGCTTTCAGCTGATGATAACACTTAGCAGCCTTTTCTGTTCTTCCAAGAGCAGCATTCGCAAGACCCTGATAGAAGATCGTATCAGACGGCTGGTCATTATAGTAAAGAGCAGCCGATGGCTCATCCAGTCCTACAGAAGCTTTCTCCCACCATCTGGCAGCTTCTTCGGTCGCATTCAGGGCCGCATAGCAGCATCCGATATAATATTCCGCAATATTATCCAGAACATTCGGAAGTTTTCCTTCGCCTAAGTTATCCGGATAGGTAAATGTATCTGTAAGAAGCTTAATTGCTTCCTCATAATTCTTTCTTTCATAAGCCCAAGAGCCTTGTGAGTCAGCGCATAGCGGTACTGGCCACTGACTTTTCCTTCTCCACCTTCCCATGGATGGAACGTATGTCCCTTCAAAGCATCCAGAGCCTTGTCGTACTGATCGGTCTCGTTCAGAAGCGTGATATATTCAAGATACAGCACGTCTCTGTCTTCGACTAACTCCGGATATTTCTCAAGCAGAGCCAGACGGTCTTCCAGTGCAACATTATTCTTAGCAGCCAGCTGGTCGTATTCGAGAAGAAATCTTGGATAAGAAGAATCCAGTTCAAATGCTTGCTTCATATAATCCAGAGCTTTGGCAGGTTCTTTGCATTTATTATAATAAGCAATCGCAAGATTACGATAAGCCATAGCATACTTCGGATTTTCGGAAATGCTTTCTTTCCACTCATTTACAGCTTTGTCATACTGCTTCTTATCATACAGCAGGCATCCAAGATAATAATGTGCATATGGTACATTTTTTAAGTGCAGATATAGCAACATTTAAGATAAGAATCTCTTCTATCTTGTTCCGGGAAGCAGTAATCCGGATTGGTATGTTCTGCTTTCTGGTAAGCATCCAGTGCAGCTTCAGTTTTTACCATCATTTTTCATAAGCATAACCCATATAGTACCAGGTCATAGGCGACTTGTCCGGTGTTGCATCCAAGATACGTACCACATCTTCATAAAGTCCGGCTTTGATATAGTCCAAAGCAACTTCCAGATAGTTATGTGCAGAGGTACGCATTGTGCTGATCCATCCGCTCAGATCATCTTCTGAAACGGATTTTTCATACAGGCAGTCAAGTGACAACGGATCGATTGCAAGACTTTCAGTGAGAAAATCTTTGTTGCAACGTCCAAGCTTTCGAAGGATAGAAGCTTTTAATGCACGTACCTTCATGTTATGCCAGTTGCGGATCATGGACTGCTCTGCAAATGTAAGCGCCTGTTCATATTCGTGTTTTTTGCATGCAAGCAGTGCAAGCCAGTAGAATCCGGCGCTCTGCGTCTCGTGGCTCCATGTAGATTTATAGAATGCATCATAGGCAGCAGATTCATTTCCCAAGAAATATTCTGCAAGACCTAAGTTAAAGTAGCATTCCCCGTTATATGGATTTGGATTCTTCCAGGTCTGTTTTTCAATGGCCGCTTCAAAATGTTTCTTTGCAGCAGCGAAATCACCGCGCTTCATAAGCAGCATACCGTATCCGTTATTCAGACGGATGTCACTTGGATCACGGCGGAGTCCTTCTTCGTAGTAATCAGCAGGTTCATATGTTGCATGACGGTACTGCTCCAGATGCTGTGCACCTAAGAATAATTCTTCTGTAGATTTCAATTCAGCCGGTGTGCCGAGAGGAACAGCAGGATCCGGGATTGGCTCCAGTTTTCTTCCAGTCCGGTATAAGTAACAAGTGTATGTCCATCTGTAGCAGTCACTTTTACTGTGCAGCCTGCGGTGGAACTGGTATCAGTCGTAAAAGTATCTTCAAATGCCTGCAGAGGAGAAATGTCAATGGTCTTGCTGTAAAGTACATTACCCTCTTTTTCTACAGATAAGGTGAGTCCGTTATAAGAACCGGAAGTATACAAAAGCAGTGTAGCTGTAGAATCTTCAATTGTAAAGTTCACCATGGCATCCTTCGTAGCATTCTTCACACGTCCAACATTTTTATATGGCATAAAATACTGGGTAAATGTCTTTTCTTCGTAAGGCTTTAACCATGTGAAATCCGGCTGATTGTCTGCGAATACTCCAGTCATCAGTTCGATATATGGTCCATCCTCATCAGTAAGGTTGCGGTCCCATGTACGGCCAAAGTCCGCGTTGCCCCATGTCCACTGCTTCTTGCCAGGAGAGATGTGATGGTCGGCAACGTGCAGCAGTCCGGCTTTTCTTCCTTCATCGTAGTTACCTATAAAATCAAAGTCAGAATGCGCAGCCATGTAAGAAGTCGGCACCTTGATATTCTTATACATGGAAATGTCAACGCCTGCAGAGTAGTCGTATTTGTAATATTCTCCGGTTGCGATCGGGAATGTAGATACGGCACGTTTTCCATGGTCCATAACTGCATATACATCCGGCGGGAATACAGAGTAAGTATTGTCATTGACCGGAACAGCCGGATTTGCCCACCAGAGGAAGGTCTGAGGAATATCGGTGTTGTTAAAAAGCTGTCCCTTGATCTCGATATAAGCCTTGTCAGGATAGAGAGTGAATGCCCCCATACCCTTTGTACCGTACATCTTGTCAATCTCACTGACATATACGGTAGCAGAGCCGTCCTCTCGTTCCTTATAGTAATAATCCACCGGACTGTAAGTACTTTGGCCTGTGATGCTGTGGCCAGTTGAATTCGATACCGCCTGAGATCCAAGGACCGGTTAAGCCAACGAGTGCCGGTTTGATCACATGGTTATAGTAGACAAAGTCATAACCGTTTGTCTTATCATAAGCTCTCTGGATACGTCCGCCGAGTTCCGGAAGAACCATAACCTTCAGATAATCATTCTCCAAATAGATAGCGTGGTAGCTTACATCTTCTTTTTTATCAGAGATTTTTTCGGTACCGGAAGCGGTAGACCTTGCCGGAACTTCCCTGATAGGCACGGTTCTCGATAAAGAGAGGCCCCTTTTCCGGTGGATAGACTTTATAGGTCGGGATGGTTACATTTTCTTCCCATACGTGTACGTTATTACTCATAATAGATTCTCCTTTGAAAATAATAAATATGTGATGATGATTTTCCCATCTCAAAGCTGCGAATATTTATAGCAATGC
>ENA-OQHD01000552-OQHD01000552.1-human-gut-metagenome-genome-assembly--contig:-NODE-552-length-13193-cov-5.000918_pt1 | contig 13193 bp, 9 predicted proteins | sample MGYA00242560_ERZ504711 | MGnify/ENA primary metagenome ERZ504711 (study PRJEB26092, sample SAMD00036198) | human gut metagenome | host: Homo sapiens | study: EMG produced TPA metagenomics assembly of... | reverse complement strand
CACTGATTTCTTTTCGGCGGGTATTCTGTGGGCTCCGGTATAAAACATAAATGTATTGGCACCGTAAGAAACGGCTTCTTTCGCAGAACCAAGAAGCATTTCTTTTCCACTCATGCCAACGTGTGAACCTAATTTTAACATTGTTGGATATCCTTTCTGTCTGATGTTATATCATACAGGATGTAGAAACTGTATGTGTAAAGCTGTGGTTACATTATAAGTATTGGTTAATTTTTTATGTCAATTGGTTTCTGGGGGCAGTCCGGATCAATTTGAATCGTTGCCGTTACTGTTTACAGTAACGCTTGCTGTTCTGTTGGATACATGATAGAATAAATAGTGGCTGTTTGTCTCCAGAAAAGTTGGGAGGCAGACTTGTTTTAATAAAATTGCCGTCAGGCAGAAAAGACAAACGAAAAGTAAAGAGGAGTGTGAAACTTTGAAGACATTACTGGAAATGATCACAATAGAAATGAAAGAAGCGTTCAAAGCAGCAGGATATGATGAAGAGCTTGCAAGAGTTACGCTTTCCAACCGCCCGGATCTCTGTGAATATCAGTGTAATGGTGCAATGGCAGGTGCGAAGAAATATAAGAAGGCTCCAATTATGATTGCGAATGCAGTTGTGGAAGAACTTGCAGATAGCAAGTATTTTGCATCAGCAGAAGCGGTGAATCCGGGATTTATCAACCTGAAGCTGGCACCGGAAGTTGTTGCAGAGTATTTGAATGAGATGGCAGCAGATGAGAATCTTGGTGTTGAAAAAGAAAAGAATCCGAAAAAAGTTATTATTGATTACGGCGGACCGAACGTGGCAAAACCGTTGCATGTCGGACATCTTCGTTCTGCGATTATCGGAGAGAGCATTAAACGTATTATCCGTTTTAAAGGAAATGATGTAACAGGAGATATCCATCTGGGAGACTGGGGATATCAGATGGGACTGATCATCACAGAGCTGAAAAAACGTAAACCGGAACTCCCGTATTTTGATGAGAGTTTTGAAGGAGAATATCCGGAAGAAGCACCATTTACGATCAGTGAACTGGAAGAGATTTATCCTACAGCAAGTGCTTATGCAAAAGAGCACGACGATTATAGAGAAGAAGCACTTCATGCAACTTATCTGTTACAGAATGGATATAAAGGATATCGTGCAATCTGGAAACATATCATGAATGTGTCTGTAACTGACTTGAAGAAGAACTACGAGCGACTGAGTGTAGAATTTTGATCTCTGGAAAGGTGAAGCAGATGCCCAGGCATATATTCCGGATATGGTTGAGATGCTCAAGGAGAAAGGATTCGCACATTATGATGAGGGTGCGCTTGTAGTAGACGTTGCAGAAGAGACAGATAAAAAAGAGATTCCTCCGTGTATGATTCTGAAATCTGACGGAGCTGCGCTGTATGATACAACAGATCTTGCTACACTGGTAGAACGTGAGAAACTGTATGATCCGGATCAGGTGATCTATGTTGTTGATAAGCGTCAGGAACTGCATTTTGTGCAGGTATTCCGTTGTGCGAAGAAGACAGGAATTGTAAAACCGGAGACAGAACTTACATTCCTTGGATTTGGTACAATGAACGGAAAAGATGGTAAGCCGTTTAAGACAAGAGAAGGCGGTGTTATGCGTCTTGAGAATCTGATCCGTGAGATTGATGATGAGATGTATAAGAAGATCATGGACAACCGTACAGTAGAGGAAGAAGATGCAAGACGTACAGCAGAAGAAGTTGGACTTGCAGCGATCAAGTACGGAGATCTTTCTAACCAGGCTTCTAAAGATTATATCTTTGATGTTGACAGATTTACTTCCTTTGAGGGAAATACAGGACCGTATATTCTTTATACAATCGTTAGAATTAAGTCTATTCTCAAGAAATATGCTGAGAATGGCGGAGTTCTTGACGGAACGATCAGACCGGCTGAGAATGATGCAGAGAAGTCTCTGATGCTTCAGGTAGTGAAATTCAATGAAGTGATCGATAATGTATATAAAGAGACAGCTCCTCATAAGTTGTGTGCATATATCTATGATCTTGCGAACGACTTTAATAAGTTCTATCATGAGACAAAGATTCTTGCAGAAGAAGACGAAGAGAAGAAGAAAGGTTATCTTGCACTTCTTACACTTGCGAAAAAAAGTGCTTGAGACTTGTATTGATCTTCTTGGATTTACAGCTCCGGAAAGGATGTAATACGAATTATGACAGAAAATGGATTGATGGATGGTACAAGAACAGAAAAACTGTTTTACAATGACAGCCATCTTTCAAAATTTACTGCAATGGTTCTGGAATGTGAGCCGTATGAGAAAAAGGAAGGATGCTATGCGGTAGAACTTGACCGTACAGCATTCTTTCCGGAAGGCGGCGGACAGTATGCAGATACAGGAAAACTGAAGGATGCGAAGGTATCTGATGTTCGGGAAAAGAATGGAAGAATTCTGCATATTACAGATCAGCCGTTTGAAGCAGGAGAGATTGTTGAAGGCGAGATCGACTGGGAGACCAGATTTATGAAGATGCAGCAGCACACCGGAGAGCATATTGTTTCCGGAATCGTGCATGCAAGATACGGTTTCAACAATGTCGGATTTCATCTTGGAACAGAAGATTGTACGATGGATTTTGATGGAGAGATATCAAAAGAAGCACTGCAGGAGATTGAACTTGAAGCAAATCGTGCAGTGTGGAAGAATCTGACAATAGAAGTGTCCTATCCATCCAAAGAAGAGCTGGAAGAACTGGATTACCGCAGTAAGATTGAGATTGAGGGACAGGTTCGTATCGTATCGGTTCCGGGATATGATATCTGTGCGTGCTGTGCGCCGCATGTTGAACGCACAGGAGAGATCGGTATGATCAAGCTTGTTAATATGCAGCGATACAAAGGCGGCGTTCGTGTAACAATGCTCTGTGGAAGCCGTGCACTTACAGATTATGAGAAGAAGCAGGAACAGAACAGGAAAATTTCAGAGTTGCTCTGTGCGAAAGAATATGAGACAGCAGAGGCAGTGGGACACTTGAAAGAAGAGCTGGATTCTTTGAAACGGACACTGGTGGAGAAAGAACGCCAGCTTGTACACGTCTGGGCGCAGTCTGTTTCGGAAGAAGAAAAAACGGTCTGTATGTTTTCAGAGGATATCAGTGCGGATGCCATGCGTCAGTATGTGAATGAAGTGCTTGAAAAAGAAAGAATTCTTTGTGCTGTGTTTTATGGAAATGATGCAGCGGGATACCGTTATGTGATCGGAAGCAGAACCCAGGATCTTCGTGCATTTTCCAAAATGTTAAATGCTGCATTCGAAGGACGGGGCGGCGGAAAGCCGGAGATGGTTCAGGGAACTGTAAAAGGTGAAGCCGGAAAGATCAGAGAGTGGATTCAAAAGATAGCGGAGGAATTGTCTTATGAAAAATGATCCGAGACGCTCCTTCTGGAGAGCTGCCGGTCCTTTACTTGGATTCTGGGGAATCCAGCTGGTGATGGAATTTGTGATTGAGTTTATAATCATTCTTCCTTTTATGGGGGAAGCATCTTCCAGGATGACACAAAGTGGAGAAGTTCTTAATTATCAAGAAATGATGAATAAGTACTATGAAGTGTTAAGTCCTGCGTTTGATAAAATCATAGGAGGTCAGATTGCGATTGCAGGGATTGCTACAGCAGCAACGTTGTTTCTGACAGTTACATTGTTTGTTATCGATCGAAAGAAAGAGCAGATTGCAGGGATACAGCGGATGGGGGTTCAAAAGCCACTGAAGAATTACTGGTCACTTCTTGTGATGGGAGTGATCGGAAGTATTGGTGCTACATGTCTGTCCGCTATGGCACAGGCCGTTTTGGTTGATCCGGAGTATATCCAGACCGCACAGAATATGTATTCAGCAGATTTTGTGGTTCAGATTATTGTATTTGGATTTGTAATTCCGATTGCAGAGGAATTTATGTTCCGCGGAGTGCTCTATCAGAGGTACCGGGAGACCAGAGGATTTTATTATGCAGCAATCTGGACAGCACTGTTTTTCTCAGTCACACATACCAACACGGTACAGATGATCTACACTTTCCTCTTAGGAATTCTTCTGTGCTATGTTTATGAGAAATTTGGTTCAATGAAAGCTCCGATTATGCTTCACGTTGTTTTGAATCTGGGATCTTTGATCTTTACAGATATCGGAGTATTTAACTGGCTTGCCAGAGAACCGTTTAAAATGGCAGTGGCAGTGATCATCAGCACATTCATCTGTGCAGCTTGTTTTGTGTGGATTCAGAGAAGCGGGGATCCGGTGAGTACGCAGAAAACAGAAGAATAGTGAAGAAATACGAATGAAATAAATTGTACTAATAAAAATACAATCTTAAATTGTGCGCGATGAGGTGCGAAACCTTGTCGCGCCTTTTCTTTTTAATCCAGTATTTTATTAAATAAAATCAAAGAAAACCAGAAATCTTAATAATTAATATTATTTTATAAGAAAATCAAAATAATCTGACTATTAAAAGAAAAATTAATGAAAAATCAAATAATCAGACAATTTACAAGAGTTTCCCTATTTACAGCCTAGGTAAAAGGGTGTATATTCTAGAAAAAGTTTTACACGACGTGAGAAAGAAATGATTGAATGCGCCGGACAAAGAAGATTTTAAAGTAAACTTTAGATTACAGGAAGAAAGGATAGCGACTATGAGGAAAGAAATGGAAAGTCAGAATCGTGGTCTTTACCGCGAAAGATTTTGAACATGATAACTGTGGTATTGGTGCAATTGTCAATATCAAAGGCAAAAAGACACATAGTACAGTGGCAGGAGCCTTGAGTATTGTAGAACAACTTGAGCACAGAGCCGGAAAAGATGCAGAAGGAAAGACAGGAGATGGCGTGGGTATTCTGACACAGATTCCTCATGGATTTTTCCAAAAAAGGTCTGTCAGCCACTTGGGATCAAGCTGAAAGATGAAAGAGATTACGGTGTAGGTATGTTCTTTCTTCCGCAGGATGAATTAAACGCAATCAGGCGAAAAATGATTTCGAGGTTATTGTAAAAAATGAAGGATTGAAGTTCTTGGGCTGGAGAGAAGTTCCGATTCATCCGGATATTCTTGGAAAGACAGCAGTAGATTGCATGCCATGTATTATGCAGGCATTTATTGAACGTCCTGCAAAATACGAGAAAGGAATCGACTTTGACCGTCGACTGTATGTAGTCAGAAGAATCTTCGAACAGAGCAGTGATGATACTTATGTTGTTTCACTTTCCAGCAGAACAATCGTTTACAAAGGAATGTTCCTTGTAGGACAGCTGAGACTTTTCTTTGAAGATCTGCAGGATGAAGAATTTATTTCTGCAATTGCAATGGTACATTCCAGATTCAGTACGAATACTGCACCGAGCTGGCAGAGAGCGCATCCGAACCGCTTTATGGTCCACAACGGAGAGATCAATACGATCCGTGGTAATGCAGATAAGATGCGTGCCCGTGAGGAAACGATGGAGGCAGGATGTCTGAAAGGCGAACTTCACAAAGTACTTCCAGCAATCAATACTTCAGGTTCTGATTCCGCAATGCTTGACAACGCATTAGAATTCATGGTGATGAGTGGAATGGATCTTCCGCTTGCAGTTATGATCTGTATTCCGGAACCTTGGATCAACAATAAAGAGATGTCCCAGAACAAGAAAGATTTCTATCAGTATTATGCAACAATGATGGAGCCATGGGATGGACCGGCGTCAATCTTGTTCTCGGATGGAGATGTTATGGGAGCAGTACTTGACCGTAACGGACTTCGCCCTTCCAGATATTACATTACAGATGATGATAATCTGATTCTTTCTTCAGAGGTTGGGGTTCTGGATATCGATCCATCCAAAATCGTGATGAAAGAAAGACTTCATCCAGGCAAAATGCTTCTTGTTGATACTGTTGCAGGACGCGTGATCGATGATGAGGAATTAAAAGAAAAATATGCAAATCAGTTCCCATATGGAGAATGGCTGGACAGTAATCTGATTCAGCTGAAGGATTTGAAAATCCCGAATAAGGATGTGCCAAAGTATACTGCCGAAGAGTGTACACAGCTTCAGAAAGCATTTGGCTATTCTTATGAAGACGTGAAAACTTCTATTCTGACAATGGCAAAGAACGGTGCCGAAGGAACCGCAGCGATGGGAATGGATGCACCGATTTCAGTCCTTTCGCAGAAACGTCAGCCACTGTTCGGATATTTTAAACAGTTGTTTGCACAGGTAACAAACCCACCAATCGATGCAATCCGTGAGGAAGTTGTAACATCTACAACAATTTATGTCGGAACAGACGGTAACCTTCTGGAGCAGAAGGAAGAGAACTGTAAGATGCTCAGAGTCAATAACCCGATTCTGACCAATACAGATCTTCTGAAAATTAAAAATATGAAAGTGGATGGATTCAAGGTTGCAGAGATTCCAATCACTTATTATAAAAACACAAGTCTTGAGAAGGCAATCGAGTATCTGTTTATTGAAGTAGACCGTGTGATCCGCGAGGGTGCTAACATTTTGATTCTGACAGACCGTGAGGTAGACGAATATCACGTTGCAATCCCGTCACTTCTGGCAGTATCCGGACTGCAGCAGCATCTGGTACGTACAAAGAAGAGAACCTCAGTCGCGATGATTCTGGAAAGTGGAGAGCCTAGAGAGGTTCATCATTTTGCAACACTGCTTGGATATGGAGCATGTGCGATTAATCCATATCTTGCGCATGAGTCAATCCGTCAGCTGATTGAGTCTAATCTGCTTCACAAAGATTATTATGCAGCAGTAGATGATTATAACTCAGCAGTAATTCATGGAATTATTAAGATTGCATCCAAGATGGGAATTTCAACGATCCAGTCCTATCAGGGAGCAAAGATCTTCGAGGCAATTGGTCTCAAGACAGATTTTATTAACCGCTATTTTACAGATACAGTCAGCCGTGTTGGTGGTATCGGTATTGAAGAAATTGCAGAAGATTACACAGCATTCCATACAGAAGCATTTGATCCGCTTGGACTGCAGGTTGATACGACACTGGACAGTGTTGGAAAACATAAATATAAAAGTGGCGGAGAAGAACATCTCTATAATCCACAGACAATCCATATGCTTCAGCAGTCCACAAGACGTGGTGATTATGAAATGTTCAAGCAGTATACAGAGATGGTTGATGAGGAAGGCGAGAAAATCAATCTGAGAGGTCAGCTTGATTTCAATTTCCCGAAGAAGAGTGTACCGCTTGATGAAGTAGAAAGCGTAGATTCAATCGTAACAAGATTCAAGACAGGTGCGATGTCCTATGGATCTATTTCAAAAGAAGCACATGAGACAATGGCGATCGCCATGAATATGCTTCATGGTAAATCAAACTCCGGTGAAGGTGGAGAGGATATTGAACGTCTTGACACAAACAGATGCTCTGCAATCAAGCAGGTTGCTTCCGGCCGATTCGGAGTTACATCCAGATATCTGGTCAGTGCACAGGAAATCCAGATCAAGATGGCGCAGGGAGCAAAACCAGGAGAAGGAGGACATCTTCCGGGTGGAAAGGTATATCCATGGATCGCGAAGACACGTCACTCAACACCAGGTGTAAGTCTGATCTCACCACCGCCGCATCATGATATTTATTCAATCGAGGATCTTGCACAGTTGATCTATGACTGTAAAAATGCAAATAAAAATGCAAGAATTTCAGTGAAACTGGTATCAGAAGCAGGTGTAGGAACAGTCGCTGCTGGTGTTGCAAAAGCAGGAGCCGGAGTTATCCTGATCTCAGGATATGACGGAGGAACAGGAGCAGCACCGAGAAGCTCGATTCAGAATGCAGGACTTCCGTGGGAGCTTGGACTTGCAGAAACTCATCAGACATTGATTCAGAATGGTCTGCGTGAGCGTGTCCGTATTGAGACGGATGGTAAGCTGATGAGTGGTCGTGATGTTGCGATTGCGGCAATTCTTGGAGCAGAAGAGTTTGGATTTGCAACAGCTCCGCTTGTAACAATGGGATGTGTTATGATGCGCGTCTGCAACCTGGATACTTGTCCGGTTGGTGTTGCAACTCAGAATCCGGAGCTTAGAAAACGTTTCAGCGGAAAACCGGAATATGTTGTCAACTTTATGCGTTTTATTGCAGAAGAATTAAGAGAATATATGGCAAAACTTGGTGTCCGCACAGTGGATGAACTGGTAGGACGTACAGATCTTCTGAAAGTAAAAGACGTTCCGACATCAGAGCGTGCCGCAACACTGGATCTGTCACAGATTCTGTACAATCCATATGCGAAAGAGAAGAAAGGTGTTATCTTTAATCCAAAGAAAGTCTATGATTTTGAACTTAACAAGACGTTGGATGAAAAAGTACTATTGAAACAGCTTCTCCCAGCCCTTGAAAGAGGAGAAAAGAGAGGCCTTGAAGTAGATGTTACAAATACAGACCGTACTTTCGGAACAATTTTCGGATCTGAGATCACAAGAAGATATCCGGAAGGACTGGAAGAAGACAGCTATGTGATCCAGTGTAAAGGTGCCGGCGGTCAGAGCTTTGGAGCATTTATCCCAAGAGGACTGACACTGGAACTGACAGGAGACAGTAATGACTATTTTGGAAAAGGACTTTCCGGTGGAAAACTGGTTGTTTGCCAGCCGAAGGGTGTGAAATTCAAATCAGATGAGAATATTATCATCGGAAATGTTGCTCTTTACGGAGCTACAAGTGGTAAAGCATTTGTAGGAGGTGTTGCCGGAGAACGTTTTGCGGTAAGAAACTCTGGTGCACGCGCAGTTGTAGAAGGTGTCGGAGATCACGGATGTGAATATATGACAGGTGGATGTGTTGTTGTACTTGGACAGGTTGGAAAGAACTTTGCAGCCGGAATGAGCGGCGGTATTGCCTATGTAATCGATCTCGATAACAGCCTGTATCGTAAAGTAAATAAAGCAATGGTCAACATTGAACGTGTCACAGATAAGTATGATGTACAGGAATTAAAAGGAATGATCCAGGAGCATGTTGCTTATACAAACTCTGAGGTAGGTAAGAAGATTCTTGATAATTTCAAAGAATATCTGCCAAAATTCAAGAAGATCATTCCGGAAGACTATGAGAGAATGATGTCCACGATCATCCAGATGGAAGAAAAAGGACTTAGTAGAGAAAAAGCAAAAATCGAAGCATTTAATATGATCAAGAACGGAAGATAGGAGGCATAGAGATGGGAAAACCGACAGGATTTATGGATTATGAAAGACAGGATAAACCGGCAGAGAGCCCATTGGAACGCATCAAACATTTCAATGAGTTCCATACGCCTCTTAGCAAAGAAGAACAGGAGCTTCAGGGCGCACGCTGTATGGCGTGCGGAGTTCCGTTCTGTCAGTCTGGAAAGCCGCTTGCAGGAATGGCCAGTGGATGTCCACTGCACAACCTTGTGCCAGAGTGGAATGACTTGATCTACAATGGAAATTGGAAGGAAGCTTATTTACGTCTGAAAAAGACAAACAATTTTCCGGAATTTACTTCCCGTGTATGTCCGGCACTGTGTGAAAATGCATGTACCTGTGGACTGAATCAGGAAGCAGTTGCATCAAAAAGTAATGAATATGCAATTATTGAAAATGCATATGAGATGGGATATGCAAAGGCAAATCCACCGAAAGTGCGTACAGGAAAGAAAGTCGCAGTGATCGGTTCCGGTCCGTCCGGACTTGCGGCAGCAGATCTTCTGAACAGAAGAGGTCATCAGGTAACTGTTTTTGAACGTGAGGACAAACCGGGTGGATTGCTCCGCTACGGAATTCCGAATATGAAGCTGGAGAAACAGATTATCGACCGTAAGATTGCGATTATGGAAGAAGAGGGAATTATCTTCCAGACTGGATGTAATGTCGGAAAAGATGTGAAGGCGGCAGATATCCTGAAAGAATATGACCGCGTGATCCTTGCATGTGGAGCATCAAATCCAAGAGATATCAAAGTACCGGGAAGAGATGCACAGGGAATTTATTTTGCAGTAGATTTCCTGAAATCAACAACGAAAGCACTATGGGCAAATGACATGAAGCTTAAAACAGGAAGCTACATTTCTGCAAAAGGAAAAAATGTAATTGTAATCGGAGGCGGAGATACAGGAAATGACTGTGTCGGAACATCTATCCGTCATGGAGCAAAGAGCGTTCTCCAGCTGGAGATGATGCCGAAAGCACCGGACGAGAGGACACCGATGAACCCATGGCCGGAGTGGCCAAGAGTCTGCAAGACAGATTATGGTCAGCAGGAAGCGATCGCTGTGTTTGGTTCTGATCCTCGTGTTTACACAACGACAGTGAAAGAATTCGTAAAAGACAAGAAAGGGAATCTCTGTAAGGCAGTCCTTATCAAACTTGAGAGTAAGACCGATGAGAAGACCGGACGGAAAATGATGGTTCCGGTAGAAGGAAGCGAGTATACAGTAAATGCAGATCTTGTTCTGATCGCAGCAGGATTCCTTGGAAGCCAGGATTATGTAACAAAAGCATTTGGTGTAGAAGTGAATGAACGCACAAATGTAAAGACAGAGGCAGGAAAATATTCTACAAATGTGAAGGATGTATTTACAGCCGGGGATATGCACAGAGGACAGTCTCTTGTTGTATGGGCTATCCGTGAAGGTCGTGAAGTGGCAAGAGAAGTAGATGAAAGCCTGATGGGATATACAAACTTATATATTCAGTAGAAAATAAAAGATCATACAGTGAAACAGGAATCTGGAAAGTTTATCTAAGAATAAAGAGAACTTTCCAGATTTTTTTGTTACAAAATGTTACGAAAAAATGAAAAAGTAAGGAGAACTATTGAAAATATTACATAAATACGCTATAATATTGAGCGTAGAATGTAAATAAAATACCCTCTTGTTACGAGAAATATGTTGAAAAAAGTGATAGATGTTGTATTATAACATATGAGTATGTGGAATTATAATGTAACTATTTACAACGAGTTATGATACGAAAATTATAATGCATCACATGGGGGACTAGATAAAAATAAGGATAGGTGGAAAGATGAAGTTAAAAAAACGTAAGCAGTATGATTCTTGCAGTAACACTTGCATGTACAATGACTGTTACACCGGTACTTGCTGACGAGGTCAGTGATCTGAAGCAGAAGAAGCAGGAGACACAGAATCAGGTAAGTAATCTTCAGACACAGCTGAATTCACTTATGACCAAGATCTCTGATCTTGAGAATGATCTGATCGAAACAGGTGAGGAAATCTCTCAGACAGAGGAAGATCTGAAGACAGCGCAGGAGGAACAGGAACAGCAGTATGCAGCCATGAAGCTTCGTATTAAGTACATGTATGAAGAAGGAACAGGCACTGCTACAGTGGAGAAGGTACTGACATCCGGAGATATTTCCAGTGTACTGACACAGGCAGAATATTCCCAGCAGGTACATTCTTATGACAGAGATAAGCTCGAAGAGTATGTTGCGACAGTTCAGAAAGTAGAAGATCTTAAGACAACGCTTGAGACAAAGATGGCTGATCTGCAGGAGACACAGACAGAGTATGATGCGCAGAAGGATGAACTGAATACAACAATCACAGAGAAGAGTAGTGAAATCGCAAATCTCGATGTTAAGATTGATGAAGCTGTAAAGAAAGCAGCGGAAGAAGAAGCTAAGAGAAAGGCAGCAGAAGCAGCAGCAAAGAAAGCTGCCGAGGAAGCAGCTAAGAAGAATAACTCAAGCAGTAGTTCTTCTAATAGAAATAACTCAAGTAATAGTTCTTCCAGTAGTTCAAGCTCAAGCAGCTCAAGCTCAGGAAGTTCAAGCAGCTCAAGCTCCAGTAGCTCAAGCAGTAGTTCTTCCAGCAGTTCAAGCTCAAGCAACTCAAGTTCTTCCTCATCAAGTCCAAGCTATAGTGCAGATAAGGGGAGCATTATTGTAAATGCAGCCTATTCACAGATCGGAGTTCCATATGTATGGGGCGGATCTACACCGGGAGTTGGACTTGACTGTTCAGGACTTGTACAGTATTGCTACAGACAGGCAGGAATTTCAATTCCAAGAACAAGTGGAGATATTCTTGCAGCAGGAACAATTGTAAGCAATCCTCAGCCGGGAGATATCTGCTGGACACCGGGACATGTAGCGATTTACATTGGCGGCGGACAGATGATCGAAGCACAGCAGACAGGAGTACCGGTTAAGGTAAGTTCTGTACGTGTTACATATTATGTAAGATATTAGAACAAAAAAGTTGTGCATAACCTAAAAAAACTTTTTAACAAAAAAGCTCGAAAATGTACATAATGAACTTTAAAACCTAAAAACAGATATTTAGAAAAAGTATCAAAAATGTACATAATTAGCTTTAAAACTTAAAAATAGAAATCACTAAAATCATTAGAAAATGTACATAATAAAAAGGATCAGATTATGATTCCTTTTTATTTTACACTTTAAAATTAAAATAGTCGCTTCTTGCGTCTTCGTCCCTTACAATAAGGACAGCTTTCACGATGACGTTTCTTGTATAAAATCTTTTCAGAAACACTTAATTCATAGACGTGATCAGGATTACGCTTGCAAATCCACCAGACGTTAGTTGAATATTTTTCTGTAATCTCATCAGGATTAACTAATACATAATTGTTAATCCAATTCCATTCATTCATTAGATCGGGATGAAGTGCCGCGAAGGATGTTTTGCCAGGGATAACTTTTCGACCTGAACAATACGGACAGCCAGCATCTCCATTTACCATATCAATGATTTCAGCATTGTAATCGTTATGGCAAGTAGGGCAAGTCCAAGCACCAGATCTGTGATTGGGTCGGACTTCATCCGCAGTTAATTCATTTTGGTCACTCCATAAAGTAGCAATGTCAGGGTATTTAGCAAAAGAATTCATGCTGTATGCGATTGGAAGAAATATCAATAAATATCATCGTTTTTTCATACGAAAAAATCTGAGAAAATTTTGAAGGAAAAACTGCCTAGAAAAAAACTGTGGCTGAAAAAAGTCCAAACAAGGATTTTTTCGCGGCCAAAAAGCAGAAAGTATTTATCAAAATAAAAATATCCTGAACAAGTTGCAGAGCCAGAAAGCTCTGTAACTGTCAGGATATTTTTCGTTTGGTGCTGTCAGCTCTAAAAAACCGTTATTTACCGAC
>ENA-OQHD01000551-OQHD01000551.1-human-gut-metagenome-genome-assembly--contig:-NODE-551-length-13205-cov-8.824744_pt1 | contig 13205 bp, 7 predicted proteins | sample MGYA00242560_ERZ504711 | MGnify/ENA primary metagenome ERZ504711 (study PRJEB26092, sample SAMD00036198) | human gut metagenome | host: Homo sapiens | study: EMG produced TPA metagenomics assembly of... | reverse complement strand
GGAAAACACCAACCGACAACAGAAAGAAACCGCAATGCCAATCGAGGAACAGGCTGAGGAGAAGATCCAGAACGCCGTCCAGACCATCATCACCGGAGGCGCGAAGCTCATGCTCAGAATACCCCAAGGGCGTGGCCATGGCGCTGCTCCGTTCCGGCATGAAGCTCACCAAGACCGGCGTGCACGCCGCGGGGCGAGGCCGTGAAGGACAGGATCGACAGCGGCGAGATGTCCGAGAAACGATTGCAGAGGAAGAAGGACGGCGACCTGCACGAGCTGCAACTCGACGACTCGACCATGCGCGAGGTGCAGCACAGCCTCAAGACCGCCGGCATCGACTATCACCTCGAGCGCGCCGACCAGGGCCAATTCATCCTGCACTTCGCCGGCAGGGACGAGGACCATGTCCGCCACGCCGTGCAACGCGCGTTCAAAGGCATGGGCCTGGACGTCGCCGACGACGACTTCGCCGTCGAGCAGACGGAACAGACCCGAAACGAACCGGAAACCCCGACGCGGGAGACGCCCGTCGAACCGGCCGCGAAGCCCATGCCGACGCAGCGCATCGCATGGGACTTCGTGGATCCGGAGGTCATGGAGATGGCCGCGAACAGCCTCGCCGCCCGGCATCCCGAGCTCTCATGGGACAGGCTCATGGGCGACACGACATGGAATGAGCAGGCCGGCCGCGACTTCGCGGACCGGATCATCGGCAAGGCCGCCGCCGACCCGGCATTGCGCGACGAGCTCGACGCCATCCTGCGAGACGACTACGGGCAGGGCGCGCAAACCCAGGAGCAGAACCGTGCGCAGACACCCGAGCCAAGCCGGGAGACGCCGGCAACGGAGCCGGAACCCACGCCGGCCGAAACCCAGTCGAAGGACCCGCAACAGCAGACGCAAGCCAGAACCAATGGCCCCAAGCCGACCGGCAAAGCGCGGAAGCCGAAGCCGATCCGATCGAAGAAGGCGCTGCTCGAACGCTTCAAGACCCGGCTCAACGAGAACCTCGCCGAGCAGAAGAACCACATGCCACCCACCCAGAACAGGGACCGCACGCCCCGCAAGGGCCGCTGAAAGGAAACCATAATGAACCAGCAGGAACAGGCGACGAAACGCGCCGCGATCTTCCAGGACACCATCAACGGGACCAACGACCCGACCCCATGGCCGGTGACCATGTGGGCCTCGTCCGGCGACACGATCTGGACGGCCGGCACGGCAAGGACGGCCGGCGAGGACTCGGTGGGCATGATCTACGGTCCTGGCGACACCATCGTTCACCGGAACATAATCGCCGGCGACACCACCCGCGCCACCGAATCCTTCGCCATCCGACCGGCGGACGGGCAAAGCCCGATGGACGCGATGCTCGCGGGCATCGAACAATGGAACCACCGCCATCCCGACCGGTGGGACACCGTGACCACGCCGGGCCAGTACCGCATGACGGATCCGACAACGGGACGGCCTCTCCCGATGGGATGGAGCGCCAGCCTCGCCGCGGCCGCGTCCGCGGCGGGCCGGCTCGACCCCGACCTGCTCCAGGCCAGCCTCATGCAGAACGCGGTCGAGCACGAGCCGCGCCCCTGCGTGTTCTTCCTGGAGGACAACGGATACGACCTCATGGTCTTCTCCTGGCATCGGAACCAGCAGGGACTGTTCGACGCGATGAGCTTCAAGCACCTGCAATACGACGACCTGAGCATGCAGGTCACGACCATCAGCCACAGCAAGGACATGAGGGAAGCCTTCCCCGCGAAAGCCATGAGCGACGGCGAGCTGCTCACCCAAAGCCGCGTGTACCGGGATGAATACCAGTACTGGCGCGAACGCGACGGCGGACCCGTCGTCCAGGACGTGACCGGCCGCGTCATGCGCAGCGGACTGCTCAAACCGGGACTGGAGCAGAAGCCGCTGCTGAACCTGAACGACGGCCGGCGCGCCCCGGACTGGAACGAGTTCACCGACCGGGCCGCCATCTCGATCCTCCAGGGCCGACCCGTCTCGCCGACGCCCACGCTCCCCCAACAGGAACAACCAGCGCAGGCCACCGACCCCGCCGCCGCGACACAGACGCCAGCCCGGACGGACGCGGCGACGAAACAGGTCTGGCCGAACGCGTGGGTGGCGAACAGGCTCGCGCACACCTATATATTGCGCGCGAAGGACGGACGCGACTGGCCGAAGATGATCGTCGGACTCCCCCGCGGCACCGCCATCGACGGACAGGACCTGACCGGCTGGGCCACCGACATGTTCATGAGCGGAAAGAACCAAAAGCAGAAGAACGAGGGACGGGCCGTCAACCTCAGATTCAGACCCGGCACCCCGGTCGAACTGTTCACCGGCCGCGGCACGGAACGCCGCACCATGCAGGTCGACCCGCAGACGCTCGTCCAGGCGATCATCGACGCGCAGAAACGCAACCGCGACGCCGAGGAGACGCTCGACACGGCATCGGTGGAACTCGCCTCGAAAACCGTGGAGGAATCCTGGCCGCAAATCAGCCGCATGCAGGGCCGGTTCACGGAATACCAGCGCGCTGGCACGTACAAGCCGGCCGTCGCAATGAAATGGGCGCGCCGACTCGTCGACCGGACCGCCGAAACGGACGAAGGACGGTGGACCAACCGCCAACGCCGCCAGGCCGCCGGACTGCTCATCCAGGAACTCGCCGGCACACAGGAACCGACGCAGGACAGAGACAAAACGGCGAGCCGGCAAACCGTCGAACAGGACGCGGAGGCGACGGACACGCCACGGAAAACGGAGCCGACCACGTCGACGGAACAGGGACGGGACCACGACGAAGCCGGCTCGCCGGCCCTAGCCGCCGTCACGGAGACGAAAGCCGAATCACCGGAGACGACGCGGCACGACAAACCGGAACGACGGCACACGGACCTGAAGTCAACGCTTGACCGGTTCCGGACCAGGCTCAGGGAGAACCTCGACGGACTCAACACAGCCATGCCCGCACCCGGTCTCGACCAGAACCGCGGGCAGCGGAAAACCTTATAAGAAAGGAGAGAACCATGGTAAGAAAACGCCTATACGCGAAGCAGACCGCCTCGGTCGAATACGAGCAGATCGACCTGTTCAGCCTTCTCGAGGAGGAGCAGCGACAGGCCGACAGGACGGCGGAACAGGTGCGCGGATACGAGATAACGGTGGGCCACGCCGCGGTGCAACGACTCCGCGCACGCGGCGCGGACGACGAGACGATAGCCGCCGTGGCGGCCGAATACCGGGAGAACCGGCTCCGTGGACTCGGCCGACGGGACGCGCGGATCGCCGCCGAGAACAAGCTCGGCGTCGGTGCCGCCACGCCCGGCGAAACCACGCCGCAACCTGTGGTAAAACGTTTCACACAATCCTCCGGCACGGAAAACAACACTGAAGAAAGGAACAATGATGGACGAGATGACATGGACCGACCCGCAGCTCAAGGCGCGCTACGAGAGGAACCTCAAGGCGATGGAGCAGCGCCGGGCGGCGCATCCGGAACTGTTCAACAAGTGGGCGCTGCCGTACAAGGTGTTCACCCGCAGCAGCCTGCACGGGATCCAGAACATGCGCATCAACTGGCTGATGGACAACCATCCGCAGCGGTTCAGGGAGATGATGATGGCCAACGTGCTCGAGGAGCATCTGCGGGACATCGAGAGGCGGACGAGGGAACGCCAGGCGCAGATCATGGACCAGCTGATGGAGTCCAGGCACCTGCTCAACCGGACGGACTGCCTGAAGGCGGCACCCCAGATGACCGACCTGGACCGGCTCAACGGGATGAACGAGGCGCAAGCGGAGTCGATGAGCATGGCGATCCACGAGATCGTGGAAAGCTTCTAGCATCCCTCGACTCGCAACGCGCGCGTTCGCCCCGCGAACGCGCCGAAGCGAACATCGCCGCCATTCGGACACTCAAGACGCTCGATGGGAACGGCGACGAGCCTCTCTCCGCGGAGCAGACGGACACGCTGCGCGGATACTCGGGATGGGGCGGATGCGCGGACGCATTCTCCGACAAGCCCGAATGGGCCGACCTGAACGCCGAGATCCGCGAACTGCTCGACGACGATGAGTACACGCAGGCGCGCGCCTCCACACTGACCGCCTACTACACGCCCGGACCAGTGGTCAAGGCCATGTGGGACGCGCTCGACATCGGGTCCGCGCCCATCCAGGTGCTGGAACCCGGGTGCGGCACCGGCAATTTCATGGCCGGCATCCCCGAAAACATCAAAGCGAACGTGTCGGGCGTGGAACTCGATCCGATCAGCGCGCGCATCGCGGCCGCACTGAACCCGGACGCCACGATCCTCAACGCGGACCTCGCGGACTGCACCATCCATCCGGGATTCGACCTGACCATCGGCAACGTGCCCTATTCGGGCGACATCAGCCTCGACTACCGGACCACGGACGGCGGCACATCCCGCCTCCCCCTGCACGACTACTTCATCGAACGCTCGGTGGACGCGCTGCGGCCCGGCGGCGTCGCCATGCTGCTGACCAGCAGATACACGCTCGACAAACGCTCCGAGACCATGCGCGCCGACCTCGCGAGAAAGGCCGAGCTCGTCGGCGCAGTGCGCCTGCCGTCCTCGACGTTCGCCCGCCAGGCCGGCACCGAGGCCGTCACCGACGTGCTCGTGCTGCGCAGACGCGAACGGACGCTCGACCGCACGCCCGACGAGGCGTGGATCCACTCCAATCCGGTCGCCGTGCCCGGATACCAGGACGTGACCGTCAACGTCAACCAGGCGGTCGCCGACGACATGCCAGTACACGCGGTGGGCGACATCAGACCGGTGATCGGACGGTTCGGCGGCGATTTCGACGTCGTCTTCCAGGGTGACGCGGAACAGGTCGGCGAACGACTCCAAGAACTGCTCTCCACACAGATCACCCACGGCCCGGCGCTGTCGCTGGGCGAGGCGGAACCGGCCGGACGGGCAGAGATCACGGTCCGGCCGGACCATGTGGCACCGTTCGAATACTCGGTCGACCAGCGCGGAGTGGTCTGGTACGGCGACGGCACCACCGTCACCGAGATCGCCCACGGCCAGGGCGACGAGGCGCGGCGCCTGCGCGGCATGATCCGCCTGCGAGACCTGGCGCGCGAGCTCCAACGGCTCGAACTCGACCCCGCCCACGTAGACGACCCGGACGTGGAAGCCAAGCGCGCCGAACTCGACCGGGCATACGACCGGTTCACGAGCGAGTTCGGACGACTGTACGACCGCGCCAACCGGCGCGCCTACAGCGGCGAGGAATCCGGCTGCCATCTCGTCATGGCGTTGGAGGAGACCGACGAAAAAGGAAGGTTCGCCGGCAAGGCGAAATGCCTCTCGCAACGGACCATCAGCCCCGTGCCGCCCATGCCCGACCATGCGGACAGCCTGGACGACGCGCTGAACATCAGTCTCGACCGCGCCGGCAGGGTCGACCTGGAACTCATCGCGCGCCTGGCCGACACCACCGTCGATGAGGCCGAGACCGGCCTGGGCGACCGGATCATACGCGACCCCGATACCGGCACGGTCATGCCCGCCGAGGACTACCTCACCGGCGACGTGGGGACGAAACTCGACCGCGTCACGGCCATGGCCGAACATCTGAGACGCCGCGCCGGCACCGAAGCCATGACGGAATTCGTGGCAGCCACCTACGCGACGCCGGAGGACATGCCCGCCACGGAGCGGGCGGGCGAATGGATCAGCGAGGCGGGCGCGGACGTGTGGAGCAGCCTCAAGGACCCGTACTCCGCCGAATCCTACAGGGATCCGGCACCGGTCATCGAACGCATCAACGGCCGGGACGCATGGACCATGGGCTGGAGCCGCAACCCGGAACTTGTCCTCGCCCTCGTCTGGCGGGCGGTGGAGGAACTGCCCGAGCGCCATGCGCGCGTCACCCTCGAACGATCCGACACCGGAGAGCGGAAGCCGTGGCACGCGCCGGCATGGCACCGATCGCACGGCACCAGCCCGCTGTGGGACGCATTGTGCTGGACATGGCGCGACGGCGACGCGCCGCAGGACTACGCGCCGATCCTCGCCGACCGGCGCATGCCCGTCAGGGACCTCGCCCTGTTCGTCCACAAAATCGCCCACACCGACCGGCTCGAAACCGCCGACAAGACCGCGATCCTCTCCAACCTGTTCGAAAGCTGGCGCGCCGACGACGCGAACAGCCGGCCCATCTGGACGGACACGACCATCGGCGCGATGGCACGCACTCTCATGCCCGGCACCGACGAGCCCACACGGCTCGCCGAACGGCTCGCCACCGACATGTCCCTCAGCGAATGGATCTGGGGCATCGCCCGCGAACTGCCCGAAGACCTGCGCCAAGGGCAGAAGCACAACGCCTACGGCGCGCCTCCACGCGTCGTCGACGCGCGCCCCGACGACTACCAGGCGTTCCGCGCACGCCGCGAGGAACAAATCAAGCAATGGCGGGAACTGCCGGAGCACGCCGAGGCCGCGCGCGCCGACCAGGCGGACGCGGAACGGCTCGAACACGTGGCCGGCATGCTGGAACGCGTGCAGCCCACCCCATTGGAGGCCGAGCAGATCAAGGCGCCATTGGGGGCCCCGTGGATCCCCGCCAGGGACGTCCACGACTTCATGATGGAGACGTTCAACGTGCGCGGCCACGGGCTCACGCCCGGCAAGCTCTCCCAGTACTCGGTCGACTGGATCCCCCAGCTCGGACAATGGCGCGTCGGCTACTCGGGCGGCGGCGACATCGACTACAAGGCCGCGAAGACGTACGGCACCGAGGACCGCAACCCGTTCCAACTGCTGGAGGCGTGCCTGGACAACGCGCAGATCACCGTCACCAAGGACTCCCCCACGGAGACCACGGCGTCCGGCAAGCCCAAACGGGTCAAGGACCAGAAGGCCACGATGGCCGCCATCGAGAAGGCCAACGCGATCCGCGACGCGTGGAACCAATGGGTGTTCAAGGACCCCGACCGCGCGCAAAGGCTCACCGCCCTGTACAACCGCAGATTCAACGGCATGCGGCCCCGCCACGTCGACGGATCCTACCTGACCACGCCCGGCATCGCCCACGGCGTCGCCCTGCGTCCGCATCAGAAGGACGCGGTGGCCCGCGCCCTGCGCAGCGACGAGGGGACCCTCATCGCGCACGTCGTCGGAGCCGGCAAGACGTTCGAGGGCGTCGCCCTCTCCCACGAGGCGAAACGTCTCGGCAAGGCGTCCAAGCCGATGCTCGTGGTCCCCAACCACCTCGTGGACCAGTGGGCCGGCGACGTGCTCAGGCTGTATCCGGCTGGACGGGTCCTCGTCATGGACAAGGACGCGCAACGCAACCCCGAATCGGTGAGACGCTTCTGGGGCCGGGTCGCCACCGGCGACTGGGATGCGGTGATCGTGCCGGAGAGCCGGTTCAGCCAGCTGCACGTCAGCAAGGAACGACGGCTGAGGAACATGCGCGCCCGCGTCGACGAGTTCGCCCTGGCCGTCGAGGCCGCCGCCAAGGCCAGGGGCGACAAGGACCCGACCGTCAAACGGCTGGAGGCGGCGCGCAAAAGCGCCGAGACCGCCATGCAGCGTCTGCGCGATGGCAAGGAGTCGCGCGACGACAAGGCACTGGCGGGCATCGAGTTCGAATCGCTTGGCGTGGACATGCTCATCGTCGACGAGGCCCACCACTTCAAGAACCTCGGCGTGCCCGTCGCATCCGCCGACCTGGGCATGCAATTGTCGTCCGCCGCGAAATGCGAGGACCTGCTCGACAAATGCGAATGGCTGCGCGAGGCCGGGCACGGAGGCAACATCGCGTTCATGACCGGCACGCCGGTCTCCAACTCCATGAGCGAGCTGTACAACATGCAGCGCTACCTCGCGCCCGGAACCCTCAAGGCGCAGGGACTGGACACGTTCGCCGCATGGGCTGGCGCCTACGGCCAGGTAGTACCCACCGTGGAACTGAAGCCCGAAGGCAACGGATTCCAGGTCAAGCAAAGGTTCGCGCGCTTCCAGAACCTGCCCGAACTGATGAACGCGGTGAAGCAGTTCACCGACATGATCACCAACGACGACATCCAGCTGCCGCTGCCCGAACTGGAGCAGGTGCCCGTCCCCGTGCCCATCACCGACCGCCAGAAGAAGGAGATGGAGGAACTGTCCGACAGGGCCGACCTCGTGCGCGACGGCGACGTGCCGCCGGAGGTCGACAACCTCCTGCGGATCACTGGCGACGGGCGAAAGATCGCCCTCGACCCCAAGCTCCTCAAAGGCCACGAGAACGACCGCCCCCTGGAGAACGGCAAGATCCAGGCATGCGCCGAGAACGTCGCCCGGATCTGGCAGGAGGAGACGCCACGCCTGGGCACGCAGCTCGTCTTCTGCGACTCGAGCACGCCCGCGTCGGGCGGATGGAACGCCTACCAGGACCTCAAGGACCGCCTCATCCAATTGGGCGTGCCCGCCGAGCAGATAGCGTTCGTGCACGACGCCGGCGACAACCCCGCCAGACGCGAGCAACTGTTCGCCAAAGTCAGATCCGGCGAGATCCGCGTGCTGATGGGAAGCACCCAGAAGCTCGGCACCGGCACCAACGTGCAGGAACGCCTCGCCGCGATCCACGACCTCGACTGCCCATGGAGGCCCGCCGACCTGGAACAGCGCCTCGGCCGAATCCAGCGCCAGGGCAACACGTACGACCACGTGCGCGACTACCGGTACGTGACCGAGGGCACGTTCGACGCGTACAGCTACCAGACCGTGGAACGCAAGCAGCGGTTCATCAGCCAGCTCATGAGCTCGAAGAGCCCCGCCCGCGAGGCCGCGGACCTCGACGCCGACGTGGTGACCCTCGCCAACATCAAGGCGCTGGCCACCGGCGACCCCGACATCCAACGCCGCATGACATTGGAGAACGAGATCAACCAGCTGAAGCTCCTGCGCGCCTCATGGGCGCAGCAGAAGGCCGACACCCGCAGGGACATCAACCAGCAGCTCCAGCCACGCATCGAGGGGATCCGCCAGGCGATCCGCGAGAAGACCGACGACAAGCCGCTCGCGTCCAAGGCCCTGAGCATCCACCAGACCGCACGCATGAACGGCAAGTGGGAGGGCATGACCATCAACGGCCGGCCGGTCGGCGACCGGCAGACCGCATGCAGGCTCCTCCACCAGGCCGCCCACCAGGCGCACGACGGGGACACGATCGCCGAATACGACGGACTGCCCGTCATCGCACGCAGGGCGGCCACCACCGGACGGATCACCCTGGCCGTCAAGGCCGTCCACGAGCACGAATCCGGTACCGAGATGCCCGGACCCTACCTGACCGGACCTTCCAGCATCGTCAGCCAGCTCGACCGGCTCGTCAGGAACATGGCCACCGACCCCGGCAAGCTCACGGAACGGCTGGCGGACGCCGAAAGGGAACTCGCCGCCGCGCAGGAGACGCTGGCCGAACCATTCGCCCACGAGGACGAGTACCGGCAAAAACAGGCAGAACTCGAACGGCTGACGTCCAAACCCGACGAACCCCGGGAGACGGAAAGTAGAGACCAGGAAACCAAGGAAAGGAGCGCAGGAATGCCATTGACAATGGAAAACGCCAGACGACTGCTCGAACAGGACCACAACGTCACCGAAGTCACCCAGGGCGGCAACGCCATGGGCCACTACCTCGAAGCGAGGCTCACGGACGGACGCGCTGTGCAGATCGACTTCCACGACAACCCCGCATGGAAGGACACGGACCGTCTGGCCGGCCGGATCGAGGTGTCCTACGCCAACCGGCCACAGGCGGAATGGCAATACGACGACAACGACATGGCCGACCGCGAACACACCGTCATCGACCCGGCCGACCCAGCCGCCGGGAAAACACTCGCCAAGGCGGTGGAGGGCTGGGAACGCGCGGGCGGCCTACACACGGCCCGCGCAGCCGGGACGAGCCATCTGGCCGCGAACCAGCCGCCGGAGGAATACGCCTACCGGTGGCGGAAGCCCGGGGACCCCGACAGGCACATCGCATACCTGAGCACCGCCTTCGACCGCGACCAGGCGATGAAGGCGAGGGAGGACGCCGGATACGTCGTGACGAAGGTCGATGAGGATCCGGCCGTGCTCTACGAGCAGCACCGCAAGGCGTCCTGCATGCGCGCGAGCCACATCCTGGAACGATACGAATCCCCCGACCAGGACGCAGTCAGAATCCTCCACGGCATCGTGGGCGAGGTCAACGCGCACGACCCCGAGAACGACATCGCCACCTACCTCGCCTACCCATCCGACAAGGCGGTCCAGATCGCCGGAGACGGCCTCACCTCCGCGGACATCGCGGAGAAACGCGAGATGGGCGGATGGGACCCGCGAAAGGACCCGCTCATGCGCATCAACGCGCAGGGCGACTGGACGGGCATCACCCAACAACAGGCCGACCAGATCGTCTGGGACAACCGCGATGAGATCCTCACCCGCGCGTCATACGACAGTGAACTGTCCACGTGGACGCTCCACCAGCTTGACCAGTTGAAGGAGCCCCAGCCGGCCCAAAGCCTGGACCGTGACCGGCCGGAACCGGATCACAAGGCGCCCGCACAGGCCGATTCCACGACGAAGCGTCACGGGCCAAGACTGTAGTCCTCTCCAGCCACGGGGTGGCGCGCTTTCCGCGCCACCCCGCATTCATTCCATACGAAGGAGCAGAAGACACGCATGACAACAGAAACAAACGACCAGCCGGAACCCATCATCTGGTTCGAGGGCACACTCATCAGCAGCCCACGGCAAAACAGAAGCGCGGAAGACTGGCTGCTTGAAACCATGGCCATGGGAACAGCCACGAGGAAAATCACCATCCACGCCAGCGGCAGGGAGCATTCGGAGAACATCCGCGACCACGCGCGCAAGGGATCCCGCCTCATGGTCAAAGGCACCGCGGGCGACGAAGGCTCCGGCATCGACATCGAAGCCACAAGCCTCGCGTTCGATCCCAGCCATGACGAACCGGACGGGAATCGATGACACGGACCACCACCGTCAGCGGCATCAGACCGGACAAGGCCGGCGACGGCGAATGGATCGACATCAACGGCCACGTCGGCCGACTCATGTCCACGCTCATGGCAGACGGCCGGCCATTCAGCATCGACGCCGCGCCGGACGGCATGACCACCGTCACGCCCCTCCCACCCCCGAAGGACGCGGAAGCGGCCGGCGGCGACGCCCAGGCCGAAACGGAGCCGGCCGACGGGAGGATCACCAGCAGGAAGACGCTGTACGACCGGTTCCGCGCCAGGCTCAAGGAGAACCTCGCCGAAAGAAAACAATAGAAAGGAACAATCATGGAACAAGCAAGAGGAATCATCGTCAAGACGCTGACCATCCTCGCGGGATTCTGGCTCTCCGACCTCGCGGCCGCCCGCGTCCAGGCCGGCATCGCCGCCGGCGAAAGCATGGAACGGATCATAGACGGCATGACGATCATGCTCCAGCATCCGCTCGCCCTGGGATTCGACCGGGCCAGCCTCCTATGCGGACTGGGCGGCGCGTGCGCGGTCGGCCTGTTCCACCTCTACCGGTGGAGCATGAGACGCAACTGGAGGGACGGCGAGGAATACGGCTCCGCACGCTGGTCCACCAGCCGGGAGATGGCACCATACACCGACAACGACACCAGGCAGAACCTCCAGATGACGGCCACCGAGGGCCTCAGCCTCGACGCCCCGGCCACGCGACGCAACCTCAACACCGCCGTGATCGGCGGATCCGGTTCAGGCAAGACCGCCACGCACGTCATCCCCAACATCCTCAAGGGCAGCATGAACTACGCCTGCACCGACCCGAAGGGCGAACTCTACGCGAAGACCGGCGGAAAACTGAAGAAGATGGGCTACACGGTCAAACAACTCGACCTGGTGGACCTGACCAGCGAGACGAAATTCAACCCCATGCGCTACATCGACCCCACGAAACCCGACGTGGCGATCATGCGCCTGGTCACCAACATCATGGACAACACCAACGGCTCCACACCCAAGGAGCACCAGACCGACGACTTCTGGACCAAATCCGAACGCAGCCTGCTGACCGCACTCACCGCGTTCGTCTACTACCTGCCCGACGACATCCTCAAGGACTGCCTGAACATCGACGCAGGCCAGACCCTCAACGCGGTCGCCGACATGCGCGATCTGCTCGAAGCCAGCGAACAGGACGAGACCAAGGAAAGCCAGGTCGACGCCGTCGCCCGGACCGCCACTGAAATATACGAGGAGACCCGCGCCGAATGGGAACGCGAGGACGCGGACCACGACGACCCGGACCTGCGGGAGGCATGGAGGCTCGCCCAGGGCCTGAAGTTCGCCGCCCGCCAGTACCGGCCCTTCACCCAGGGCGCGGGAGAGACCAAGAAGGGCATCATCATCAGCCTCGGCGTGCGTCTCGCCCCATTGACAGTCGGACCGGTCCGCGAGATCCTCTCCGACGACAACCTCGGCATCGACCGGATCGGCGGATACCAGGACGAGCACAAGGGCGGATACAGGCATCCCAACGGGAAGACGGCCATCTTCCTCGCCCTGCCCGACGAGGACCCGACATTCAACTTCCTGGCCGCGATCTTCTACCAATGCCTCTTCGACAGCATCATCCGCCGCTGCCGCACCTACCCCGGCGAATGCCTCGCCACGCCATTGCACTGCTTCCTCGACGAGTTCGCCAACGTGGGACGCATCCCCAACTTCGACAAGCTCATCGCCACGATCCGCTCGCGCAAGGTCAGCGTCAGCATCATCCTCCAGACCATCGCCCAGCTCAAGACGATGTACAAGGACTCGTGGGAGACCATCGTCGGCAACTGCGACTCGGTGCTGTTCCTCGGCGGCAACGAGCAGTCCACCACCGAATGGCTCAGCAAGCTGCTCGGCAAGGAGACCATCGACATCCGCACCACCAGCGACTCCAAAGGCACGTCAGGCAGCCACACCACCAACTACCAGCGCACCGGCCGCGAACTGCTCACGCCAGACGAGCTCGCGCAATTGGACAACGACAAATGCATCTACAACCTGCGAGGACTCCACCCGTTCCTCAGCCGCAAGGCATGGCCCGGAACCACCATCGCCAGACCGAAATCCACGCTCAAACACTCCAAAGAATGGAGGCAGCGGCATGAACGCCCAACACCTACACCCTCAACATAGA
>ENA-OQHD01000550-OQHD01000550.1-human-gut-metagenome-genome-assembly--contig:-NODE-550-length-13230-cov-1.796840_pt1 | contig 13230 bp, 20 predicted proteins | sample MGYA00242560_ERZ504711 | MGnify/ENA primary metagenome ERZ504711 (study PRJEB26092, sample SAMD00036198) | human gut metagenome | host: Homo sapiens | study: EMG produced TPA metagenomics assembly of... | reverse complement strand
ACGTGAGTCGGGGATTTAAAAGCAGCAGCAGATATCACATCTGCCTGCCGGATGGTCTTATCCGACCGCTATGCTGGCAAAGGAGCTGAGGGAAAATACTTTAGATGGAAGAAAATGGATGTATTACGACAGACCCTGTAATGCAGGTTGATGAAAAGGAAGCAAAAGACTATGATGACAGTCTGGAGAAAATGGAAAAGAAAGTGCATTTCCATGCCAGGAAGAAGTTTTACATCCTAAGTCACTCCTGCCTGTCAGTATAAAAGGATTTATACTTTGAAAAATAGATCCTAAAAGTTTCCGGAAGAGAGAGGGCATGGCACAGCATATTATTGTCACAGATTACGATCCCAGATGGCCGGCAGAATATGAAAAAGAGTCAGAGAAGATCAAAGCTATTTTTGGGAGAGAACTGCGTTGCGATTTACCATATCGGAAGTACGGCAGTGCCGGGATTGGCTGCAAAGCCGATTATTGATATTATGCCTGTAGTAAGAAGCCTTGAAAAGACAGATCAAAAGGCCTCTGAATTTGAAAAGGAAGGGTATGAATATCTGGGAGAGTTTGGCATCATACAGCATGACGGCGCAGATGGCGCTTTGTGTCGGCTTGATGTCGAAACCGGCGGCGGTCATCTTGTCGCGGAAGTAGTTCACGTTTTCCAGCAGTTTGTCATGCAGGGCATTGCTCTCTTTGAGCATCTTGAATACCTCGAGGCTGGCGCCGATGATGCCCGGAGCCAATGAGTTGGAGAAGAGGTACGGACGGCTGCGTTGGCGCAGCAGGTCGATGATTTCCTTGCGTCCGGTAGTGAATCCTCCCAAAGCGCCGCCAAAGGCTTTGCCCAAGGTTCCGGTATAGATGTCCACGCGTCCGTAGGTGCCGTATTGTTCGCTTACGCCGTGTCCCGGTAGGGCCTACCACGCCGGCGGAGTGTGATTCGTCCACCATGGCCAGCGCGTCGTATTTCTCGGCAAGGTCGCAAATCCGGTCCATCGGGGCAACGTTGCCGTCCATGGAAAATACCCCGTCTGTAACCACGATACGGAAACGCTGTGCCTGGGCTTCCTGCAGGCATCTTTCCAGGTCGGCCATGTCGGCATTGGCGTAGCGATAGCGTTTGGCTTTGCAGAGGCGTACGCCGTCAATGATGGAAGCATGGTTCAGGGTAGTCCGAGATGATGGCGTCTTCCTCGGTGAAGAGGGGACTCGAACACACCGCCATTGGCGTCGAAACAAGCGGCGTAGAGAATGGTGTCTTCAGTCTTGAAGTAGTCGGAGATGGCTGCTTCCAGCTCCTTGTGGATGTCCTGTGTTCCGCAGATGAAGCGTACGGACGACATGCCGTATCCGCGGCGTTCCATAATCTGCTGGGCGGCGGCAATCAGCCGCGGGTGGTTGGACAGTCCCAGGTAATTGTTGGCACAGAAGTTCAGCACCTCTTTGCCTTTTACGCTGATGGCAGCTTGTTGTGCACTCTCAAATCAGTCGCTCTTCCTTGTAGAGTCCGGCTTCTTTTATTTCAGCAAGTGTCTTGCTGAGATGGTCTTTTCAATTTTACCGTACATAGCATTTTACTTTTTTTAGGTAATACGTTGTCATTACATTTCCCACAAAGAACATCAATTTTTCTTGGAATAAACAATATCAATATGGCAGAAATATTGGAAAAAAAAGTATGTATATTTGCACCATATATAATAACGAAACCTTATAAATAACTCGTATGAAGAATATTTTGGTAATTGGAGCTACCGGACAGATTGGGTCGGAACTCACGCTGGAGTTGCGCAAACGTTATGGCGATGACCATGTTGTGGCAGGATACATTCCGAGTGCTATGCCCAAGGGAGAATTGAAAGCATCCGGCCCTTCGGCCATTGCCGACGTGACAGACCGTCAGTCCATCGAGGTGGTGGCACGTCAGTTCAAGATTGATACTATCTACAACCTGGCTGCCTTGCTCTCGGTAGTTGCCGAAAGCCGTCCGGCCATGGCTTGGAAAATCGGTATCGACGGGTTGTGGAATGTACTGGAAGTGGCACGTGAGTACAATTGTGCCGTGTTTACTCCGAGTTCCATCGGTTCGTTCGGCGAAGCTACGCCTCATGTGAAGACACCGCAGGACACTATCCAGCGTCCGCGTACCATGTATGGGGTGACAAAAGTGACGACTGAATTGTTGAGTGACTATTACTATACAAAATATGGTGTGGATACACGCTCGGTACGTTTTCCGGGAATCATTTCGAACGTGACCCCTCCGGGTGGCGGCACTACGGACTATGCGGTGGATATTTTCTACTCTGCCGTGAAGGGAGAAAAATTCGTATGTCCGGTGAAGGCCGGCACGTATATGGATATGATGTATATGCCCGACGCACTGAACGCGGCCATCTCGCTGATGGAAGCGGCACCGGCAAGGCTGAAGCACCGCAACGCTTTCAACATCGCCTCCATGAGTTTTGACCCGGAACAGATTTATCAGGAAATTAAGAAGCATATGCCTGATTTTGAGATGGCATACGAGATTGATCCGCTGAAGCAGGCCATTGCCGACAGCTGGCCCGACTCTCTGGATGACTCTTGTGCACGCGAGGAATGGGACTGGATGCCGCAGTACGACCTGGAGTCCATGACCGTAGACATGCTTGAGAAATTAAGAGCTAAATTAAACAAGTGACCGTAAGCGGTCCGTAAAGAATGAAAAAACTTTTATTGGGATTTTTGTTGTTCACCTTTTTTGATTTCGTGCGGAAACAAAAATGGCGAAAATGGATCCCTTTTGGCTACCATTACGGAAATGGTGGATTCGGCCGGTCACAAGGCCGATACGCTGCTGGAAGCAGAAGTGAAGGAAGAACCGAAGCCGATGGAGGCAGACGAGCTGTTTGATGATTTTATCTTCAATTATGCTTCGGATGATGCCCTGCAAAGGCAGAGGACGGTATTCCCTTTGCCCTATTACAATCGTGACACGCCGTCAAAGATAGAGGAAGAGTTTTGGAAGCATGATTATCTGTTTACCAAGCAGAACTATTACACCTTGCTTTTTGATAAGGAAGAGGATATGGACATGGTGGGCGATACTACGCTGACATCGGTGCAAGTGGAGTGGATTTTCTTGAAAACGCGTATGGTGAAGCGTTATTATTTATTTTGAACGGAAGCGGGGAATGTGGATGCTCGAGGCCATTAACCTGCGCGAGATGGAGAAAGGTGAAAATGAGGACTTCGTGGAATTCTATACCCGTTTTGTGACGGACAGTGTCTATCAGAGCAAGCATATCAGGCATCCGCTACAATTCATCACCATAGACCCTGATGACGAGTTTTCTATTCTGGAAACTACTTTGGATGTGGACCAGTGGTATGCCTTTCGTCCGGTAATGCCTACCGACAGATTGTCTAATATCAATTACGGACAGAAGAATGAGGACTTGTCGGATACCAAAATACTGAAGGTAAATGGTATAGGCAACGGATACTCCAATATCTTCTATTTCCGCAAACGCAGTAAAGGATGGGAGCTGTACAAATATGAAGACACGAGCATTTAAATAAAGGAGGAAAGGTTTGAAGAAGATACCCAATACATTTGGAATTGATGTTACTGCTGCAAGATTTCTGGAATACGGTTCGGAGGATGAACTGCGGGAGCTGATTGCAGCAGGACAGGTCGTTGCGCCCTGGCTGCATATCGGTGGAGGGAGCAACCTGCTCTTTATTAAGGATTATGAAGGCACGGTGCTGCATTCACGTATCGGTGGCCTGGAGGTGACGTCAGAGGATGAGGAGCACGTGTCGGTGCGTGTGGGCGCCGGTGTGGTATTGGGACGACTTTTGTGGCCTACTGTGTGGAGCGGCATTGGTATGGTGCCGAGAACCTTTCGCTGATACCGGGTGAGGTGGGGGCGAGCGCAGTACAGAATATCGGTGCCTATGGTGTGGAAGTAAAGGACCTGATAACATCCGTGGAAACCATAAACATGGCAAGGGAGAAGCGTATCTACGGGGTGGACGAATGCGGCTACTCCTACAGAAAGAGCTTGTTTAAGCAACCGGAGATGAAGACCGTGTTTGTGACTTACGTGAACTTCTGCCTGGGTAAACGGGAACATTATACATTGGATTACGGTACTATCCGGCAGGAGCTGGAGAAATATCCGGTGCTGAATCTGGAAATTTTGCGCCGCGTGATTATAGACATCCGTCAAAGCAAGTTGCCCGACCCGAAGGTGCTGGGCAATGCGGGTAGTTTTTTTGATGAACCCCATCGTGCCGCGTCGGCAGTTCGAGTCTTTGCAACGGGAATATCCGGACATGCCCCACTATGATGTGGATGCCGGTCGGGTAAAGATACCGGCTGCCTGGATGATAGACCGGTGTGGCTGGAAAGGCAAGGCGCTGGGGCCTGCTGCGGTGCACGGCCGGCAGGCGTTGGTACTGGTGAACTCGGGTGGTGCCACGGGAGCGGATATTGTCGCTCTTTCGGATGCCGTGCGGGCTTCTGTCCGCGAGAAATTCGGCATTGACATTCACCCGGAAGTTTGTTTGATAAAATAGTAAGAGAGTTTTGACGCACCCAAACATCGTTGTATATAACCTGATTTTAAGGAAATTTTATTTGATTTAGTCAATGGGAAAACTCAGAATATTAGGAAGCGGAACTTCGACCGGTGTGCCTGAGATAGGCTGTACTTGTCCGGTCTGCACTTCTACTGACCCGCGGGACAACCGCTTGCGTGCGTCATCCCTGCTGCATACGGATGATGCGGTGATATTGATAGATTGTGGTCCTGACTTCAGGGAACAGATGCTGCGCGCCTCTTCTTTTTGAGAAGATAGACGGCGTACTGGTGACACACGAACACTATGACCATGTGGGCGGTCTGGATGATTTGCGCCCGTTCGGCCGTTTTTGCCGATATCCCTATCTATTCCGATGCCTACACTGCTGCCCATCTGAGGGTAAGGATGCCTTACTGTTTTGTTGATAAAGTATATCCGGGAGTTCCGCGTATCTATCTGCAGGAAGTGGAGGCGGGGCAAGCGTTCTACATCAATCGGACGGAGGTGCTGCCTTTACGGGTGATGCACGGCAGGCTTCCCATCCTGGGCTACCGCATTGGCGGCCGGCTGGGATATATCACGGATATGTACACAATGCCTGAGGAATCTTATGAACAATTGAAGGGCTTGGACGTTTGGTAATGAATGCTTTACGGCCAAAGCCGCATCCTACGCACCAGAGTATTTCGGAGGCGTTGGAGGCTGCCGGACGTATTGGTGCCAAAGAGACCTATTTCATCCATATGAGCCATCATGCAGGGCTTCATGCCGACATCGAAAAGCAGCTGCCACCCCATGTACACTTTGCCTACGATGGACTTGAAATAGATTTCTAAACTTTTTGAAACATTTGTTTGTTTTATTAGTAGAAAATGCTATTTTTGGCCCAAAATGTTGATGAATAAATGCCATGAAACTCCGACTCCTCATACAGATAGCTGTCGTTGTGTCCATAGTGCTGCTATGTACCGGTTTTGGTGTGTATTCCTTCCTGCGGTTGAATTCGGTGGAGAACCGGCAGGATTTCAATCTTTATACTTTGGTGCCGCAAGATGCCACAGCCATACTCGAAACCGACCGTATGGCAGACCTCGTGGAGGATATCAATGAACTGAATTGCAGCAAAGACAATCATTTTCTATACGTATCGGAGCTTTTTGTTTACTTGAAGAAGTATTTGTATACTTTGGTGGAGGATACTCCGCATGGACTGAGTAAACAGATGAACAAGATGCTGATTAGCTTTCACGAGCCGGATACACCGATGAACCAAGTATTGTATTGCAGTTTGGGTTCGGGTGATTATGAGTTGGTGGAGTCTTTTGTGGAGAAGTACTGCTCCAGTTCGTTTCCTTCCAAGTATTTCGATTACAAGGGAGAGGAGATACGTATCTATCCCATGGCAGACGGTCGTTTCCTGGCTGCCTACTTCACTCCCGATTTTCTGGTTGTAAGTTTCCAGAAGCGTTTGATAGAACATGTGATTGATGCGCGGCGCAGCAAAAAGTCCCTGATGAACCTCCCTTCTTTCCGCACTATGTACGCGGGCAAGCAGAGTAACGTGGCTGCCACGGTCTATGTGCGTATGAAAGGAGTGGATATGGGGAAGCCTACGGATGGTATCCGTTCGCAGACGCAGCTGGGCAGTTGGGCGGAGTTTGACATGAAGTTCAATGAAGATGCCATTTATTGCTCCGGCATCAGCCATGGGTCGGATTCCACACAGACGTTTATCAATGCCTTGCGGGTGCAGCAGCCGGTAGAGGACGGATTTTCCGGGGCTCTGCTTCCGTCTTCCACTTTTTTTGACGATCGCTGGGCAATGTCTGACAGAAATTCCTGGTTTGGCTTTACTGCCAGTCAGGAGTATGCCAAGGCCACCTATTCAGACTATATCAAGCAGCGCGACGAGGAGTGGATTGCTTACTTGAATGAGCATGCGGGCGAGAGCGTGATGTCTTGCTTGTTCCAGTCTAAAGACACGTTGGACAAGCTGCCTTGCGCCGTGATGTGTATCCCTCTCAAGGATGAACTGGCAGCGGAACGCCGCTTGCAGTCTCTGCTTTACAGTACCCCCAAGGAAGAGGATGCTCCGCTTATGCCGAAGGTGGTTTCAAATAATTCGTTGTATCCCAAAGCAAGGAAGTTCCCTAAATATGTGTTGCCCCGTAACACGCTGCTCACCCAGCTGACGGGCATCACGGAGTCTGCCCTTTATACCTTTGCCTGTTTCTATCGGGGTAGTCTGTTGCTGGCTCCCGATGCACTGAGCCTTTCGGCCTATATTGAGGCGGTGGAGAGTGGAGATGTGTTAGACGGAACTGTTAAGCCAGGTTCTGTAAAGTGCCATAACAAGTTCACAGCTCAGGTTTACGTTCTTACAAAGGACGAGGGTGGCCGTCATACACCATTCTTCAACAACTACCGTCCGCAGTTCTACTTCAGAACAACAGACGTTACAGGCGTTTGCGAGTTACCGGCTGGTACAGAGATGTGCATGCCTGGCGATAACGTAGAGATGACAGTTGAGCTGATCCATCCAGTAGCTATGGAGCAGGGACTTCGTTTCGCTATCCGTGAGGGCGGCCGTACAGTTGGTTCTGGTAGAGTAGTTTCTATCCTTGACTAATCAACAGGACGATTGAATCTTTGCACAATATGTGCTTATTAATAATATGATGCTTTCCTGCTCTGCATACGCGATTTTTGTGTATGCAGGCCGGGGCAGTATCTTGCTCAGACAGTGTAAAAGGCGCTGCAAGGCTTTCGGGCTTTGCAGCGATTTTTTGATCAAAAGAGGGTGTATGCGAAGGCGTATGCCTTCATTTTTTTATTGCAGGAACACTTTTTTGGGAATCCCGGTCTTTGGATGGGATATTTGAAAAACTCTCCAGAGCCAGGCGCTTGGCAGACAGACTTAAATTGACGAAAAATTAAGAAAATAGTCAAAGATTTTTTGACTGCACTATGGTATGATAAATAAAAATTCTACAGATAGGAGGCCATATGAGAACAGTCAGTGAACAGGAAATCATCAGCCTGGCTCCCAATACGGGGGCTGTATCCAATGGAAGAAAAATCTCTTCCAGCCAGAGATTTGTGTCCAGAATGCGATCTGCAGATGATACCTTCTACATGGGGGAATGTAAGGGAAGCGGAAAATCGAATTACAGAGTGTCGGCCGACTTTGTGAAGGAGGGAGCGCCAGTCTTCCGGTGTAGCTGCCCCAGCCGGCAGTTTCCATGCAAGCACGCGGTTGCTCTGCTGTTTGAGATAGAGGCGGGGAAGGATTTCCCCATAGGAGAGATTCCGGAGGATATTCTGGAAAAGAGAGTGAAAAAGGAAGCCAGAGAGAGGAAGGCGGAGCAGGCCGCTGAAGAGAGGGAAGGAAAATCAGGGATTCAGGATTCCGGGGAAGAAGGTTCTGCCGGGACGGAGAAAAAGGGCAGCAAGTCTTCCAAAGCCAGATCAGGATCCAGGAGCGCCAGAACGAAAAAGCTGAAAAAGCAGCTGGAAGGGCTGGCCATGCTGGGACAGCTGACAGATTCTCTTCTTACAGCCGGACTGGCGTCCATGGGAAGCATTTCCCTTAAAGAGTACAGAGAGCTGTCTAAGCAGCTGGGAGATTACTATCTGCCCGGTCCCCAGGCGGGGCTGAATCGTCTGATTTTCCAGATGGAAAAGTATCAGAAGATCCAGGATGAGGCCTGCCGGAAGGAGGCTGTCCGCATTCTGATCCGTCTGCGGGCGCTGAGAAAGAAAGGGGAGGCTTATTTGACGGATCAGCTGGAACAGGATTCTGAGGAGACAGGAAGCTGGCTTTACGAGGAGCTGGGAGGAATCTGGCGTCTGGATCAGTTGGAGAAGCTGGGATTCAAAAAGAGAACAGCCTCTCTTTTGCAGCTGGCCTTTTCAGTCCGGTACGACGAGGCGGTGAAAGAGTATATTGACGAGGGCTTCTGGGCGGATATCGAGACAGGCGAGGTGTCGGTGACGAGAAATTACAGGCCGTTAAAGGCGCTTAAATACATTAAGCAGGAGGATTCCTGTTTTTCCCTTCTGAAGGTTCCGCTTCTTCTGTATTATCCGGGAGAGGGAAACAGGAGGATCCGCTGGGACACGGCTTCTTTTGCCGAACCGGAGGACAGAGACAGAAAAGCTCTGATGGAGAAGGTCCAGACAGATTTTACGGCGGCGGTGAAGCAGGCCAAGGGTTCAGTTAAAAAAGTACGCTGTCCGACGATTTCTGCGCCATTCTTCTGGCCTTTTCAAGGATTGGCCGCATCCCGGAAGAGGGAAAGGAAGGCGCGTGGCGTTATGCGGCGGAAGACAGGGCTTGGAAACAGAATTGAGCTGAGGGATCGAAAGGGAGAGGGCTGGGAGCCGTGCACAGCTGTGCTGGATGTGGTTTCTGATCCATCTCTTCTGCAAAATCAGGTTTTGTTTGGTTTTCTCTACTATGACGAGGACGACCGAAGCATCTGCCTCCATCCGAGAAGCATTGTGACAGAGAAAGAGATTGTGAGGCTTCTGTATTAGGCAAAAAGGAGGGATGAATATGAATCTGACGGCTTTATATGAACTGAAGGAACAGCTGGAGACTGCCGCAGTCAGCGGGTGCGGGCTGATGAGGGAGGATTTCCGGCTGAAGAGGGCGATTGAGCAGATGAAACCATTAGCTGCCGCGGCCCCTGTATTTCCAAAAGATTGAGCAGACGGCCAGGCTGGCAGTTTTCCCCAGAGTGCGGGGATCCGACTGGAACGCCTTTTAGATGCTCTGGCCCTGATTGACGCGGTGGCCTGCACCCAGGGAACCGTGGGAGTGTCCGGAGAACTGCAGCCCCCTGGAAGGCGGGGAGGAAACGGACGGACTCCGCCTGTTAAGCAATATTTCCTACAGCCGTATGGCTCCTCTGGTGGAAGCTCTCACGGGAACTGGGGGGCGGACGGTATGCCGTCATAGTGAAGGCCATGGAGGAGGAGCCGGAGCTGTTTTGTGACTGCCGCCTGGCAGGACTTCTGATGGGCGCCCTGGGGGACAGCTACCGGGAGCTGGCCAGCCTGGCTTACAGGCAGCTGCTGAAAACAGGCCCCGGCGTTCTGCCTCTTTTAAAGAACGGCTTCGATGTGGCGGGAAAGAGGGAAATGTCTCTCCGGCTGGAACTGATTGGAAAGCTGGCAGGCAGAGCGGAAACGCTTCTGTACCGCCAGGCAGCTCTGGAAGGGGACAAGCAGATGAAAGAGACTGCCATTCCACTTCTCAGCCTGGATCAGGAAAACGTGCCGTTTCTTTTCGATATGATGAAAGCGGAGAAGGGGACTGTAAAAAAATCGCTGTGCTGAAAAGCGCTGTCGTGTATGGATATGGAGGATGATTCTGAATACAGAAAGGCGCTGAAAAAGAAAAAGGCGAAGGAGCAGGCGGCTATTCTGGAGGAATCCAGTCATGACAGAGCTTCGGATCTGACGGCTGATTTAATCGAACAGGAGCTGGCTGCAGAGCAGCGCCGCCACGGCGGGGTGTGAGCCATGCTGGAAAATCTTCTGTTCAGCATGAACAGCACCATGCCGCTGTTCTTTATCATGCTGCTGGGCTATGTGCTGCACCGCACCGGTTTTCTGAGCGATGCGTTCGTGGCCGGGGCCAACAAGTTCGTGTTTTATGTGGCACTGCCGGTGCAGCTGTTCCGCGACCTTGGCAAAAAACGATGTCCGCGCCACCTTCGATGGCCGGTATGTGCTGTTCTGCTTTGCGGTCACACTGGCGTGCATCCTTGTGATCTGGGCGCTGGCAAAGCTGTTTTTAAAGGGCACCGGCCTTGTGGGCGAGTTCGTTCAGGTGTGTTACCGCTCGTCGGCTGCCATCCTCGGCTCGGCTTTTCTGCAGAGCATCTACGGCGATGCCAGCATGTCCAGCCTGATGATCCTTGGCAGTGTGCCGCTGTATAACATCATGGCAGTGGTCATTTTGATGCTGGAAGCGCCCACTGCGCAGGCTCAGACCGGCAATATGGCTGAAAAGCTCAAAAAGAGTGTGAAAGGCATCCTGACGAACCCCATCCTTCTGGGCATTGCAGCGGGTTTTGCGTGGAGCATGCTGCACATTTCCATGCCTGCCATGCTGGATAAGGGCCCCTTTCCAATGTGGCCGGTCTGACCAGCCCTCTGGCCCTGCTTGCCATTGGTGCAGGCTTCAAGGGCTAAAAAAGCTCTGGGATACCTCAAGCCTACCGCTGTGGCTACTGTGGTCAAGCTGATGGTGCTGCCTGCGCTGTTCCTGCCGCTGGCTGTGCACCTTGGCTTTACAGACGAAAAGCTGGTGGCTCTGCTGGTGATGCTGGGCAGCATCACCACCCCGGCGTGCTACGTTATGGCAAAGCAGATGGGCCACGAAGGTGTGCTTACCGGCAGCGTGTGCGTTACCACCACCCTGTTCAGCGCATTCAGCCTGACCTTCTGGCTATTCGTGCTGCGGAGCCTCGGATATATTTTATAACATCTTTTGCATAGCACAACAGCGGACGGCCTGCAGGCTGTCCGCTGTTTGCTTTTCAGATGTTGCTTGGGGAATCAGGCCGCACCGAAGGGATGCAGCTTCTGCCCTTTATTCTGTCATTTCCAGTTCAGAGATCCATTCCCGCACGCGGTCCGGGCGGTTTGTGACGATGGCATCCGGCTGCAGGGGCCAAAGGTCTTTCACTGCCTGTTCCCCGTCCACCGTCCAGTATGCCGCCTTGATGCCCAGATCATGCAGCTTCTGCATCCATGCTGGGCTGCTGGTAAGCGGTGTGATATTCGCAGCTCACCCAGTCCGGCTTGAAGTCCAGCGTCTGCACATACTTTACCGGGTCCCGCTGTTCCAGCAGGCGCTGGGCTACCTCTACCAGACTCTTGCCCGGAAAAGTTCGCCTGCAGCATACTGATCTGATTGCCCATCCAGCGCAGGGCCCAGCTGCAGTTTTCGTCATCCACATTTTTCCACCGACAGCGGCGGCAGCTGTGGAAAAATTCATCCTCTTCCAGCCCGTTCTGCAGGCCAAGCATTTCCCATGTGCTAGTGGGCAGCGCCATGGTCTCCAACGCACCGTAGACCAGCACGCCCACCTTCAGCTCCGGCATCAGCTGCTTTGCCTGCCGCAGCAGGTCGTGGTTGAACGAGATCACCACCAGCCGGTCGGTAATGTTTGCTGCACGCACCTCCTCGATCTACGCGGGGGACAAAATCCGGGTCGTCATCGATGGTGGCCTTCATTTCCAGCTGAACGATGGTACCTTCCATTTCCCTGCACAGAGCCAGTGCCTCCTGCAGGGTAGCGATCCTCTCGTTCTGATAGTTCACATCCTTCCAGCTGCCAAAGTCCAGCGCCTTCAGCTCGCCCTCGGTCATGTCGTAGATCTGGCCACGCATATCGGTGTGCCAGTCAATGACAAAATCGTGGTGGATCACCAGCTTTTATCTCTGGTCTGCTGTACGTCCATTTCCACGCCGTCCGCGCCGATCTCCATCGCCTTGCGGAACGCAGAAAGGGTATTTTCCGGCGCAAGATAGGACGCGCCGCGGTGTGCAATGATCTCAGGTGTCATAAATTCCAATTCTTTCTCACAAATTTTCATTTTTTACGCAAATTTTACAGGCAAGGTCGGGTTGCCGTTTTGAAGCAATGACCTTTTTTGGTACCAGTAGAAGCTGTCCTTGCGGCTGCGGGCCAGTGTGCCGTTGCCGTCGTTGTCCTTATCCACATAGATAAAGCCGTAGCGCTTTTTGCATCTCACCGGTGGATGCGCTCACAAGGTCGATAGGGCCCCATTGGTGTAGCCCATCAGCGGCAGGCCGTCCTCGTTGACGGCCTTTTCCATCTGCTCGATGTGGGCGCGCAGATAATCGATGCGGTAGCTGTCGTGGATGGAGCCGTCCGCTTCCACGGTATCCACCGCGCCAAGGCCGTTCTCCACAATGAACATGGGCTTTTCCGTACCGGTCGTAGATGGTGTTCAGGGGTCACGCGCAGGCCCACCGGTCGATGGCCCAGCCCCACTCGCTGGCCTTGAGGTACGGGTTCTTCACGGCTTCCAGCACCGCATTGCCGTCGGCCTTTTCTTCTGCCAGGATCTCCTGATCCGTGGTGATGCAGCGGCTGGAATAGTAGCTGAAGGAGACAAAAATCCACGGTGCCTTCTTTCAGAACCTGCTCATCGCCCGGCTCGGTGTGTAGGGTGATGCCGGCCTTCTCCATCCGACCTTTTTTGCCCACACCGGGTAGGCACCGCGGGCCTGCACATCGGTAAAGAAGTAGTTGTCGCGGTCCGCTTCCTGCGCGGCACGGATGTCCTCCGGTGCACAGGTGCGCGGGTAATACTGGCCTGCCGCCAGCATACAGCCCACCATGGCACCGGGCATCTTTTCATGAGCCAGCTTGACCGCCTTTGCGCTGGCCACCAGCTCATGATGTGCCGCCTGATACTCCACCTGCTGCACATTCTCGCCCGGATAGAACACCAGCCCCGCGCCGGTAAAGGGCAGATGCAGCAGCATGTTGATCTCGTTAAAGGTGAGCCAGTATTTCACCTTCCCCTTGTAGCGGTCAAACAGCACTTCACAGTAGTGCACATAGGCATCCACCATGCGGCGGTCTTTCCAGCCGCCATACTTTTTTATGA
>ENA-OQHD01000549-OQHD01000549.1-human-gut-metagenome-genome-assembly--contig:-NODE-549-length-13275-cov-2.802936_pt1 | contig 13275 bp, 21 predicted proteins | sample MGYA00242560_ERZ504711 | MGnify/ENA primary metagenome ERZ504711 (study PRJEB26092, sample SAMD00036198) | human gut metagenome | host: Homo sapiens | study: EMG produced TPA metagenomics assembly of... | reverse complement strand
CTTGCGTGGAAGCACTTCGGGAATGATATTCCAGCCCCCTCTTCTTCTCACCAGGAAGAAGAAAGCAGTGAGAATACCGTTCCTTCCTCTTTGCATCACAAAGAGGATAGTACTGACGATATCATTCCCGACACATTTCACCAGGAAAAGAAGAGTCGTGATACTATCGTTCCCGACGCTCCTCACCAAACAGAGAAGAAACGCATCAGCAGTTCTCCTTATCAACAACAGACTCAAGCTGATTCAGAGTCAAAAAGGCCGGATAGAGCGGTGGTGGGAAAAAACGTCAGGGCAATAGCAGAAAAGATAAAATGTACATTTGCCCAGGTTCTGTGATAGATTAAGAGCATTAAGAAAGAAAAAAAGGAAAAATGCTGACAGCAATTCCTGACCCTGTGAACCACATAAAAAGTGTTTTTCAAAAGTTATTTGCGAGGGGAAGAAATTTCTTTTCAGAATCCGTCCAAAGAAATTTTTACTGAAAATACGCTTTGGATTTGAAGATCCTTCCGTCACCGGATATGTTCTTGCAGGACTGAGTATGGTATATCCCCTGATTGGAGAACATACAGACATTACTCCTGACTTTGAGAACAAAGTATTACAGGGAAAGTTATCTGCCCGTGGAAAGCTCAGGATCATTCATCTCGCAGTTCTGATACTGAAGCTCCTGGCAGATAAGAATGTCCGGATCACTTATCAGCATTTTAAAAAGATCAAATTATAAATTTAAGGAGGACGCAATTATGGCAGGCTCAAATAGTTTTAAAGAAACCGTAGAATCTCTTTTTCATGGAATGGACAGTGTGATCACTTCAAAGACTGTCGTAGGAGAGGCAATCCACATCAATGGAACGATCATTCTCCCTTTGATGGATGTTTCTTTTGGAATTGGTGCTGGTTCGTTTAATGCAGACAAAAAATGAAAAATGGAATGGGTGGAATTGGTGGAAAAATTGACTCCAAGTGCTGTTATTGTCATTCAGGACGGTAAGACAAAGCTTGTAAATATTAAGAATCAGGACACTGTCACGAAACTTCTTGACATGGTTCCGGATGTGATTGATCGGTTTACTTCCAAAGATGAAAAGCTCTCTGAAGACGATGTCGCTGATATTCTTGATTCGGCAGATGAATCATCCCATAGATGAATTATCTCATATGTCTGGAAACTGAAAGCTCCTGTCAATTTTGGCAGGAGTTTTTTCATATATTAAATCAACCGACTTTTGAAAGCAGTAATTCTATTTTGAAAAGACTGGTTGGTTTCGCATTATTCTGGCTCTCGGTCGGCATGGTGATCATGATGTTCCTTTCTGATAATTTTCTTGGGGGAACAGTACTGGTGATCATGTGCCTGATCCTTGCTTATTGTCATTTTTTGCAAATGAAAAAGAGCTGTATCTCAATCACTCAAGATACAACTCTTTAATTCCGTGTCATTCTTAATCATCAATTCTAATGAAATGTCCTGCAATTAAGCACGCTCAACGCGTCCTGACTTCAGGCAGGATGTACATACATACATTTTCTGGGATCCGCCTTCTGTCTTAACTCTTACAGACTTAACATTTGATTTCCACAATTTTTGGTGATTTTCTATGAGAGTGACTTACATTGTTTCCAAAATGAGCACCCTTTTCACAAATAGCACATTTAGCCATGACTGCACCTCCTAACGCTCATAATAAGTTCTTTGTCCGAACTCGCAACAATAGTTATTCTAGCAGACTGTTGCAAGAATTGCAAGAGTTATTTGATACTTTTTTGTTTACTTTTCGATTTTCAGCAACAAAACAGGCAATATCCCACTGCAACGCACAGGATCATACACAAAATCTGGCAGAACAAACCTGGTATGACCAGTGCCAGAAGCATTCCTGCCGCTATCCAGAACAATGCAAATCCTACGATTCTTTTCACAGACACACACCTGCTTTTTGTACATTATATGTACACTGCCACAAAAAATTGTCTGCTATTTTTCTGCTTCGTCGAGGATCTTATTCACATCCTCTTCCGTAACGTTATCTTCTTTTCGGGATGTAAAACGATCCATCACATCCGGTACCATATCCAACAGCTTCGTGATCGTATCCTGATTCTTGATGTTCACAAGCTTGGTGTGACCATTCTGAATGACCAGCACCGCGCTTGGTGTCATCTTCCCACCGATACCTCCGGCACCTTTTTCTTTCTTATCTGCGTTGAACGCACCTGCTCCTACCGCAAAGGATACATCTACCAGTGGTAAAATAATCGTATCGCCGATATGGATTGCTTCTCCTACTACCGTCTTGGATGATACCACTCCGTCCATACCATGGAACAGCGCTTCTACAGTCCCTTTGAAATTATTCTCAGCCATCTTCTTTCCTCCTTGCATTCTCTATATCTATAATTGAAACTTGCGGATATCATGATATGTCTTTCTGATCTCGCTGCACCACACCAGGTTCCACAGGAAGCAGACCAGCGGCATCATGCGGAATCCACCGCGGACTCTGACTTTCCCTTTCAGTATCCTTCTTTCAAAATCAGGTTCCACCAACAGATGACCTCCGATTAACGGATAGATCATACTTAACCCCGCCAGTGCCTGTCCTGTATGGTACGGATCTTCGAATCCAAATTGAACTTCACCTTTTATTACTTTCGGCATCCAACGCTTTAACAGCTTGCCCGCCTCTTTTTTCACCTTCGAAAAAGCTTTCCTGTGCACCGGATCTTCTAATTCCTTCATAATTCTTTCTTTCTTATCCAATATGCTGTCCAGCTTTTCTTCTGCATGTCCAACCGTATGCTTTATCTTATCACAGAACTTTAAGATTGTACATTTTATCTTCGCAAATCTCCCAGCTTTTTCAGGAGTACTTTCCGGGATTTCTTCCACATTCTCCGGAAGCGTTTTACTGCTCTCCACAGTTCTTTTTTCCTTCTTCAGGCTCTTCTTCCATTTTCGATAGTCTGCTGCTGCTTTCCACTCTCTGTTCTTTCCGGTTTTCTTTCGAAGCTGTATTCTCTTTTTCATGAGCTTCCTCCTTCTCAGATTCTATCTTCGCAGTTTCTCTTTTCTCAACGTCTGTTTTCACCGGACGATCTTCCGATTTTTTCTTCTCAGTATCTGTATGTCCGCTTTTCTGCGGTTCACTTCCGAAAGATTTCCACGCAATCCTTACCCGCCATTTTAACTCCTGCTCTTCAAATGACACATCGATCCGTATCAGGCGCAAGAGCCACGTCACGCGGCCGTATGCGCTGCTTTCCTTTATCTCTCCGGGCATTGACGCATCGAGCCGGTATCTCACCGGAACACACAAAAGGGTCACCAGAAGCAGAAGCAGCAGCCCGAGAATCACTGCAATTATGATCCCTATTATTTTTGAAAATGATCAAAAGAATATGTAACACCATCTTATCTTCCCTGCTCTTTTTCTAATATATAAGACCGTATATCACATCCGCCTGTCTGTTCATATACTTCCTGTACGATCTGTTCTACCAGTTCTACCGCTTCCTCATATCCTTTTGTAATTCCTACCACGAACAGATCCTGTTCCGGAAATGCAGGCTGCTTAAACTGGAGTGTCGGATAGATTTCCAGTTGATTCTTTTCACTGATTGCCAGCGTGATCACATGCACACTCAGCTGCAGTTTTCCGGATTCCAGTTTGCGGATGATTTTCTCTTTTTTCTTTTCCAGTCCTTCTGTCAGGTACAGATGCTTATAGTATCGCATATTTCCCGTCCTTCTATACTTCTAATAATACGAGTCAAAAATCTCTTTTGCAACATTTACCGCCTTTGCAGTTCCGTCCGAAGCTTCAATGATCACGCTTACAACCAGTTCCGGATCTTCCACATTCGACATACCGATGAACCAGGAGTGGTCCTTTTTCTTTATCGGAACTATATTCTGCCGTACCGGTCTTTCCCGCTGCTGTGTAGCTCTGTCCGCTCAATACAGATGCGGTACCGTAATCTACTACGCTCTTCATATATTCTTTGATCCGGGCAGCTTCTTCCGCTGTCATAAGCTGCTTATATTCTTTCTGATCCGTCTCTTTCATGACCGCTCCCGATGCATTTGTCACCTTGTCAACCAGATACGGTTTCATCAACTTTCCGCCATTGGCGATAGCAGATGTGATCAGTGCCATATGATACGGGCTTACCTGCGTCTCCCCCTGTCCCATCGCCGTCATCATCTTTGTACCGTTTCCGGCAGAGCTATCCATCGTAAAACTGCTCTTACTATACGGAAGATCCGAAGGCAGTTTTGAATCAAACAGAATCTTCCTCTGCCGTCTTCTTAAATTTCACCGGATCCAGTGAAAGTCCTATATTCGAAAAAGATGTGTTGCACGAATATGCCAGACTTTCCTCCAGACTGACCTGCCCGTGGACATGTCCGTTATAGCAGTGAATCTTAATTCCACTGTTCTCGATCGAACCGGTACAATTATAAGAATAAGAGCTGTAATCCGGATTCTCCCTCATGAATTCCAGAAGTGTCACAACTTTGAACGTAGAACCCGGTGCATACTGCCCCTGTGTCGCACGATTCAAAAGTACACTGTTTTCATCTGTACTCAGAGCGTTCCAGCTGGATTCTACCGTATTCGGGTCAAAGTCCGGCTTAGATACCATGGCAAGGATCTTTCCTGTCTTCGGCTCCATCACCACTACTGCACCTTTTTTCTCTCCCAGTGCCTGATATGCCGCTTTCTGAAGGTCTGCATCCAGTGTTTGTCACAACCGTGTCTCCCATACTTTTTTTATCCTGGAATTCATTCTTCAACTTGATCAGGAAAAATTTTCATCCGAAGTCAGCAGGTCATAATTCTCCAGAGATTCGATCCCGGATTTGCCCTGTACGCTGTAACCGACCACATGTGCAAATACATTGCCATAAGGATACTCTCTTGTCTCGCTTCCGTCTGCTGCCGTATCGGTCTTCGCAAGCACGTTCCCGTTCCTATCCACAATTGTTCCCCGGGTCACCCTCTTTGCATTCGAATTCTGTCTGGCATTATAAGGACTTCTGATGATCTCCTGGCTTTTTTTCACCTGAAAATATCCGATATATCCCAGCAGTACCAGAAAAAGCGCTACGAATACATACGTAACTCTAGCGAACTCTTTGTTTCTTGCGCGCTTTGCCTTGAGCCGCTTCTTTTCGCGCTTTTTTCGGCTTCTTTTGCGCTCTTTGCGGGTCATATTCTGCCTCTCGATATCCCGCCGCACTCTCCTGTCGGCTTCTCTTTGCTCGTAACCGTTCTTTCTTCCTTCTCTCAATATCCTCTTCCTCGTCTTCTCTTAAAATATACAGTCCCTGGATAATTGCAAACATGATCAGCGTACTGATCAGAGAACTTCCGCCATAGCTTACCAGCGGAAGTGTTACACCTGTTGACGGAATGAACTTTGTCGCTCCTCCGATCGTTAAAAAACACCTGGAATATATAACAGGTACCAAGTCCCAGCGCTACCATCTTATAAAACAGATTATGCAGCTGCATTGCGATATTTAAGAACATCACATAACAGCTCACACAGATCAGTATCAGACACATCGCATAGATCAGCCCCATCTCTTCTGAAATTGCAGAAAAGATGAAGTCCTCTGCCGATACCGGAATCGTGTCCGGCTGTCCCTGATAAAGTCCCGCTCCGAACCATCCGCCAGTCCCGATGGCAAATAATGACTGTGCTACCTGATAACCGCCTTTATCATATGTTCCAAACGGGTCTCTCCATACATTTACACGCGTCTTAACGTGCGTAAACAGATGATACGCCACAACTGCTCCGGCACTTCCCGCACCAAGTCCTGCGAGAATATAAAGCGGCTGATGTGTCGCCACATATAACATGACCAGATATACGACGAAGATAATAAGCGCCGCACCAAGGTCCTTAGATGCCACAAGAATCAACACATGAAATGCTGCAACTGCCGTCGTCACCACAATATCTTTAAATTCTGTAGAACGCTTAAAACTCGATGCCACGAAGAACACAAAGACAATCTTCACAAGTTCTGATGGTTGGATGTTGATTCCGGCGACTGTAAAGCCAAGCATTGCACCATAAGACACCTTACCTACAACCACTACTACCGCCAGCGACACGATACCGATAATTCCGTAAAGAATTCTCCATTCCGGCAGAAAACGTGCTTTTCGGATAATGATCGGAATCACAAGGCAGAGCACAATTCCTGCTGCCGCGATCAGATACTGTTTCGCAGCCTTATCATAATTCAGTCTGGTGATCATGATAAAACCGATGCTGAGCAGCATACACATATTATTTACAACCAGACGTGATACTTTCGGATAAATAAAGCTATACAACAGAAATCGATTCCTCCAAGAAGCGTCACCTGCATCAGATACAATGCCAAAATCTTTGTATCGTTTTTTTCCAGATACATCACAAGAAATGCCGTCAGATGCATCACAAACATCAGCACATTCTGCTTCCTGAGACAACGTTTCTTTTTATCCGGATCATAATATCCGAAGATACTGAAACACAGATACGTATACACTGTGATCATCAGTATCATCAGATATTTTGATAACTGTACAATTATGTTTCCCAACTTTCCACCTACTTTACTCCTCTTTTAAAATGCCCCCCTCGTATACTCCCGTATCTGAGGTTCCATCTTTTTTCCTTCTGTAAATGCATTCATATATATCTTACAGATTTCTCTTACCTGCTCTTTATTCTCAACTGTAAAATCCAGCCGTATCTGTGCAGGCATCAGCTTTCTGATCTCTTCCGCCTTATCCGCCAGGAACAACGGTGCTGAATTATACATTACATTATAACAATCTCTGCAATAGCATCTGACTGTAAACTCCTTCTGATAACGGTCAGAAATCGTAAGTACTCCGCCTTTTCCGTCACAGGAAGCACTGGTCTTCTGTATACAGCCCGCACTGACCATCACCGGCTGGTATCCATATGCGATAAATGCCTGTTCTCCTATCCCAAATTCTGCCAGCTCACGATCATTCAATTCCACCGGTGCTGTTCCCTGTCCGATCCCCAGATCCTTCAACTCTTCTTTTGCTTTCTGATTAAAAATGTAGAGATTATAATCACTGCGGATTTCTTTTTGGTATGCATGTTGTCTGAGCCACGCATAACTCTCCCAGTTGCGGATCAGTATACCATCATATTTTTCCTCGATTTTTGCATACATACGTTCATATCTGCGGATCGTACGTTCCCTGAAAATGTATGGCATCGCAAGGAAATACTGTACGCCGTTTTCACGTTCAAATTCTATCTCCTCATCCAGATACACACACCGTACTCCGCTGTTTACCGCTGCCTCAAGCTGTGCTTTTGACTGCACAGACGCAGATATACTGCATTCCTTTCCAGCGCTGTTCTTTTCCACGGCTTTTTTTGGTTTCTGTCTCACAATCCGCTTCTTCTCTCCGGTATTGCATCTGTATCTTCTCTGTCAGTTCTTTGATTCCTTCTCTTCGCAGTTCATTCAGCGCCTGCATCGGCAGGAACACATTTCCTTCTGTATGGATCTTCAGACGTTCAAACACAAACTCTGTATTGCCGGTCTTTCTCATCTGTTTTTCAATTCTTTTCGGATCCAACGGCTGCTTTTGCGCTTCCTGAACTTCCTGACCGGTACATTCCACGGTAATATTGCCATACGATACTGTTAGTTTAGCACGCTTTCCGACAGAAAATGTTAAAATACCATTAATTTTTTCTTGTACTTTTATATCCTGCCACGGTTTTTCCTCAGTGTTGCCATCTTTGGCATTCTTCGGACGCTTCAATGATATCATATCTCTGCCGTTATGCTGATGATAGTAGCCCTCACAATAACCACGCCTCTGGTAAGCAGCAAGCAGTTCCCGTTTATCAGCCTCTGACACCCGGTATGCCGATCTGTCTTTTCCTTCTTTCTGAAGCTTAAGATAATGATCCGCATATTTCCGATACATCTTTACAACCGTATAGACATATTCCGGCTGCTTCATTCTTCCTTCTATCTTAAATGAATCAACCCCCGCATCGATCAGTTCCGGCAAAATGTCTATTGTACACAGATCCTTCAGACTCATCAGATCTGCCGGTTTCTTTCCGTCTATCTGATAAGGAAGACGGCACGGCTGTGCGCACTGTCCTCTGTTGCCGCTCCGTCCGCCGATCATACTGCTGAGAAGGCACTGGCCGGAATAACAATAGCACAGTGCTCCATGTACAAAACATTCCATCTCCAGTCCCGTCTGTCTCTTCATATCACGGATTTCCCCGAGCGAAAGTTCTCTCGCCGGCACGACTCTCGTGATTCCGTATTGTTTTAAATGATCCGCTCCGAGCGTATTGGTAATGGTCATCTGTGTACTTGCATGTACCGGCATCTTGGGAAAATGCTCTCTGATATACTTTACCGCACCGATATCCTGTACGATCACTCCATCCAATCCCACTCTGTAATACGGAAGCAGATATGCATACAATTCCTCCATCTCCCTGTCTTTCAGAAGTGTATTCACCGTCATATATATCTTTCTTCTGTGAATATGTACGTATTCAATTGCCTGCACCATATCTTCTTCCGAAAGATTCTGTGCATATGCCCTTGCTCCAAATCTGGTACCGCCAAGGTATACTGCATCCGCACCTGCGGCTATTGCTGCCTGCAGGCATTCCATCGAACCTGCCGGTGCCAATATCTCTACCACTCTGTTCATAATCTCTTATCCTGTCTTTTCTTTCTTGTAAAAAAGGCTGTCGTGCGACAGCCTAATTCTTACTTATTATTCTTAATCTCTGTTTCCAGCTGTACGATCTTCATCTGAAGTTCCTTATTCTCTTCCTTCAGCTTGTCCATCGCTTTCTCTGCATTCTCCAGCTTGATCTGAACGGATATCAGTTCATGCTTTAAGTCATACATTTCTTTATCTTTTGCCTCGATATCACTTTCCAGTGTACCGCCCTGCTTCTTCGCCTTAAAGTAATCATCCGCAATGTTCAGCGCCAACAGAATACTTCTGGTCTCTGCGCTCTGCTTGCGATATCCCTCACTATTGCTGCATTCGTCCAGCTTATGGTTCAGATATGTGGAAACTTTCTGTAAATAGTCTTCACTTTCAAATCCACTTAAAGTAAAAACCTTTCCTCCTATTAATACTTCTGTATAGTTTTTTGATGATGCCATAAGAAGCCTCCTCGAACTTTCATAATTTCTGATAACTATTATAAACTAATCTGTAAGAAAAACCAACTATTTTATTCATTTTCCTTACAAATTCCCAGATGGGCATATGCCGCATCCGTCACGACTCTTCCTCTTGGAGTTCTCTGAATAAAACCCATTCTTCAACAGATATGGCTCATATACATCCTCAATCGTACCCGGATCTTCTCCGATCGATGCCGCAAGCGTCTCCAATCCGACCGGGCCGCCGCCGAATTTTTCCGATCATAGCCAGAAGGATCCCTCTGTCCGTCTGATCCAGACCTTCCTTATCCACATCCAGAAGATCCAGCGCATAATCCGCCACTTCTTCTGTGATGTAGCCGTCATATTTCACCTGGGCAAAATCCCGGACACGCTTTAACAGACGATTGGCAAGTCTCGGAGTCCCCCGCGAACGTCTCGCCATCGCATATGCACCATTTTCATCAATCCCGACTTCCAGAACCTTTGCCGAACGTAAAATGATCATCTTCAGTTCTTCGACCGTATAATATTCCATCCTGGTCACCACACCGAAGCGGTCCCGCAAAGGCGCTGTCAGCATACCTGCCCTTGTCGTTGCCCCTACCAGGGTGAATTTTTGGGAGATCCAGACGGATCGATCTTGCCGAAGCGCCCTTTCCGATCATAATATCGATCGCATAGTCTTCCATCGCCGGATACAGCACTTCCTCCACCTGACGGTTCAGGCGGTGGATCTCATCTACAAAAAGGACATCCCCTTCCTGCAGGTTATTCAGGATTGCCGCCATCTCTCCTGGCTTTTCGATCGCCGGTCCTGATGTGATCTTCATATTTACATTCATCTCATTGGCAATGATTCCCGCAAGTGTCGTCTTTCCAAGTCCCGGAGGTCCATAGAACAAGAGATGATCCAGTGCCTCGCCCCTCGCCTTTGCCGCTTCAATATAAATCTTCAGCATTTCTTTTGCTTTTGCCTGACCAATGTAATCTTCCAGAAGCTGAGGTCTTAAATGATTCTCGATCCTGACATCTTCTTCCAGATTCTCAGTCGTCATAATTCTTCTGCTCATCTGTCTGCCTTACCTTCTACAACATATATTTCAGAGACTGACGGAGAACATCTTCCACACTCATTTCTTCCGTAATCTCTACCTGTCTGACTGCTTTTAATGCCTCGGTATTGCCATACCCGAGTGCAACCAGTGCCTGTACCGCTTCTCCTGTCATCTCATTTGCCATGCCTGCAGATGTATCTGCCGTGTTCTGCACTGCATTCGCGGTATTCTCAAGCGTATCCTCCAGCTTCAACTTGTCTTTTAATTCCAGAATCAGCTTCTCCGCCGTCTTTTTACCGATTCCCGGTGCCGCCTGTATTGCCTTTACATCATTCGACGCAACCGCAAATCTCAGATCATCGGGGCCGAGTGCCGAAAGAATCCCAAGACCGCCTTTCGGTCCGATCCCGCTAACACCGATCAGAAGCCGGAACACACGGAGTTCATCCCTGGTAAGGAAGCCATACAACTGCATCAGATCTTCCTTTACATGCAGATAGGTGTGGATCTTTACTTCTTTTCCAAGAGCCGGAAGCCTGCCCATTGCGGTTCCTGCCATGTAGATTCCATATCCGACACCGCCGACATCTACAATGACCTTGTCTTCTTCCATTCCTTCCAGAATTCCACGTATATATGTAATCATAGTTCCTCCATCAAAACTGTATATTCTTAATTCTCTTCAACATTTCCGCCGACACGATCCCGATCACCAGTCCGGTAATCAGTCCTGCGACCAGAAGCACCGGGAAATAATAACTGACACTGAATGTCTCCACCACAAGCATTGCAACGATCAGCTGTCCCACATTGTGGAACACTCCGCCCGCCACACTGATTCCCATCACACTGAATCCTTTGCTCTTCTTCAAGAGTGCCATTACCGTCAGACTTAACAATCCACCGGCCAGGCTGTAAATGATACTGAAATAATTTCCAAATATGAATCCTGACAGTAGTACTCTGACCACAGACAACAGATATACCTCCGTCAGCTTCATCTTATATAACGCGATCACGATCACCAGATTCGCAAGCCCGAGCTTCACTCCCGGGATTCCGAAATTTATAGGGATCAGCGTCTCCACATAGCTGAATATCAGCGCCAGTGCCGTAAACACTCCAAAATATGCCACTCTATTCTTCACAATGTCCCTCCTAATTTGCCACTGCATCGAATTCACTTTCTTCACTTCCGTCTACCTCAACCACTACTTTATTCGGCAGACAGATAATGCTCTCATGATTCTTTGAAGCTGCTTTCTGATGTACACACAACTGATCCGGACAGTCTGCATCTGTCATCTTCGCTTTTCCATTCTTTATCGTAAGTATATTCGTACCGCCATTGATCCTAATCTTCTGATCCTTTGCAAGCGGATAGGTTCCTGTCACCTTACCATCCACCTTCACAGTCACGGTATCAGCTCCATCCCCCGCCGGCAAATTCATGTACACCCAAAGCTGCACCGGCAATCAAAAGACTGTCAATATAAGAACCGCATCATTTTTTCTTCCAATTCATACGTTCTCTCCTTGTCCACTAACGGTACTATTCTATCACAAGAAATTGTCCCATTCAACTAAAAAAGAAAATATGTTTGGTTGCATCTGCTTTTTTTTCATGTTATACTACAAGTTATGTAAATACATGATAGAAAATCATCAACTACGAGGTTATTAGTATTATGAAATGTCAAAAAAAATAATATCATGAAAAAAAACTCAGTGCGGTTCTCACTGCCTCTGCTCTTCTCTTGACCGGATGCTCCGGCGCAAAAAAGCAGTACACAGACCGATCGGGATCTTACTTATACCGACATGCTCTTTGACACTGTCATCAAGATCCAGATCCTTGATCCTGCAGATGAAAGTATTCTGGATGGTCTGAAGAAACTTTGCGAAAAATATGACACAATGTTCTCCACCACCAATACAGACAGTGAACTTTATCAAATTAAACCACACAAACGGTCAACCCTTCACTGTCTCTTCCGAAACGGCCAATCTTATTCAGGAGGGTATCCATTACAGCGAACTTTCCGGCGGTGCCCTTTGATCTCACCATTGAACCGGTATCGGCTCTCTGGGATTTCAAGGCAGATAAACCAACGGTTCCATCTTCCGATGCCATTGCCCAGGCCGTAAGCCACGTTGATTACACAAAGGTCGACATTCAGGATAACACCGTTACACTGGAAGATCCCGAAGCCGGCATCGATCTGGGAGCCATCGCCAAAGGATACATTGCCGACCAGGTGAAAACATATCTCGAAAAAGCAGGGATAAAACTCAAACGGCGGAAGTCAGAAAAGGGCGAATGAAGAGATCTGTTAAAAAAAGTTAAAGATGAGAGTGGATCTGGTCAAGAAGAATTAATTTCTCCGAAAAATATTATTCAAAAAAATTAGTACTCACCTCTTGGCTCGTTTGGGGTGGATTTTGTCCTGTGGCGTCAGAGCCCGTAAAGCCTTATTTTACAAGGTTTTTGCGGGTTCTTACTTTTTGTCTGGGAGCGTCAAAAATCGTCATTTTTGAAAGAAAATGGTGTAGTAGAATTGCTGAAATATGAAGAATTTGGTAGAATTAATTATAAAAATAAGATGTTGATTTCGCAGTCCTTTTTCGGTATATAAAACATGGTGTTCCATTAACAGTAGAATTTTGGGTGAAAGGAATATTTATTATGAATAATAATCAAATGCCACCTGATTTTAAAAAATATGATTTTACGATGGCTTCTTTGCTAAAGGAAAACACGTTAACTAGATATAGATCCTGTATTTTACAGAATATTGAAAATTTGAAAAAAGATCGTCTTTACTATTCGACACCTATTAATTTTAATGATCCGTTTGATACACTTTTATATGCAAACTATTTTAGAATATTAGATGATGTCGCGGAAAATCTTAATATAGGAATGGAAAATTATCTTAAGTGTTTAAAGGAAAAAGATAAATTTTTAGCTTCTTTTGGCATTGCTATGTGGTATGGTAATAA
>ENA-OQHD01000548-OQHD01000548.1-human-gut-metagenome-genome-assembly--contig:-NODE-548-length-13275-cov-6.571494_pt1 | contig 13275 bp, 16 predicted proteins | sample MGYA00242560_ERZ504711 | MGnify/ENA primary metagenome ERZ504711 (study PRJEB26092, sample SAMD00036198) | human gut metagenome | host: Homo sapiens | study: EMG produced TPA metagenomics assembly of... | reverse complement strand
GAAAAAAGAATTTCATATTTGTGGGGCAACTGCGTAGCTGAGTACAGCATGATTGCGCGTGATGTCATGGTTGCTTATGATACACAAGCACATGTTCATATTCAACACTTGTCAAAAGCTGAATCTGTAAAAGTCGTTGAGTTTGCTCTAAAAACTTGGAGCACAAGTCACAGCTGAAGTGGCGCCGCAGCACTTCTCAAAAACTGAAGACCTCTTACTCTCAAAAGGCGCTAATGCCAAGATGAACCCACCACTTCGTTTGGAATCAGACCGTCAAGCCGTTATCGAAGGTTTGAAATCTGGAGTAATCTCAGTCATTGCTACGGACCACGCGCCACACCACGCAGATGAAAAGAATGTGGCTGATGTGACTAAAGCACCATCAGGGATGACTGGTCTGGAAACCTCTCTATCTCTTGGTTTAACTTATTTAGTTGAAGCAGGACATTTAAGTTTGACAGAATTATTGAAATTAATGACAAGCAACCCATCTGATCTTTATGGGTTCGATGCCGGTTATTTGGCTGAAAATGGACCAGCAGACCTTGTTATCTTTGCAGATAAGGAAAAACGTCAGGTTACAGCAGCCTTTAAGTCTAAAGCAGCCAATTCACCATTTGTAGGCGAAGAGCTTACGGGCAGTGTTAAATACACTATCTGTGATGGTGAGATTGTTTATCAAGCCTAGTTAGTAGACAGAGCAGGGGGCAAGGAGAATTTTTGGTCTTGCACCTGCGTTTTTAGCCATTAAAGGGGGCACAGATGCAAAAAAATTCTTTTGTTTCTGATTGTTATTCTTACCATCCTCCTGACGACAACAACAATTCATGCAAAAGAGGTAAGATATGACATTGCTTCCTACAAGGGGCACCTAATTATAGATGATGATGGCAATGGGACCTTCACCCAGGAAGTACTATATGTGTTTTTAATAGTGACTATAATGGACAATATGTGACACTTGGATATGCTGATCCAGTACCTACATTTGATAAAACAGGACTTGGCGAAGAGAGTAGACATTTGAAATTTAAGAACATGGTTCAAGCAATGATCCTAGATCTTATCGATAGAGGCTACATAGCCTATAGCTAAGAAAATGGTGTTGATACTCTAAGACGAATTTCAAAGGAGGGCTTAGCAGACTATGAGTTTGATTTCCTTGAAATGTTGTTTGATGATCGTATAGAAATCACGGATCGCGAGATGTTCTCTCGATACTATCTTGACGAGAAAGGATTAAGAAAACAGTTTAACAACGCTAAGTCTAATTATGAAAGAGATTCTGTTCGTGAAGAAGGACAGCGTATCAGGAGGAAGTTTGTTAAAGATGGAAGAAGTGTTACTGAAGGTGTGAATCGAGAAATTTCCTCACTTGGTCTTCCTAACCTATATTGAGACTTTACCTTTAAAGAAAATATGTTTACTACTTTAGGAAATGCGGTCTTTGCTCTACATTTTTACTATTTCTACACTAGCAACAATAATTTTATTTGCGGGGTTTGGTTCTGGCCTAGGAGTTATTTATCTTGTGGTTTCACTCCTTCTTGCTTTAGTTTGGAACTCTAATAGAAAATCTATTGGAAAAAGACGAAAGAGAGCTTAAGCCCCATCACATATCGAAGAATATCGTCATTGGCAATATTTCGAAAGCATGCTCCGAAGTATTATATCTTTTAGGCAATCAGAACTCGAATCCGTTATCCTATGGAATCGTATCTTGGTTTATGCAACACTCTATGGACAAGCGAAAAAAGTAAGTGATGTGCTAAAACGATATAATATTCACCTCAGCAATCCATCTTTAGATGAGTTCACTCATTCTGCAACACCATTCATTATTTTGAACAACGTTAGTCGCTTAGAGAATCCTATCTTTCGACTTCGGATACCGTAAGTAACTTTTCTATCAACTCAAACAGTGGTAGTGGAGGTTTAGGTGGCGGAGGCGGTGGTGCCTTCTAAGACCAGAAAAACAATTACTTAAGTCTTGCTATTAAAGAAAAGGTATATGGTATAAAGAATGCCTTTAGAATGGTATGTCTAAGATTCTTGTGAGAACTAGCTGTTACTAGAAACATAAGAGCAATGAAGCCAGATTTTGGGAATGGGATTCGCAAGAAACTGAAAGCTATAATGCCTAAACCTGTTAAGATGAGAGTTCAATATCTCGTCGGTCTTTGAGTAGTTATTTTGAAGATAACAAATTGAAGTATAGGTGCTATGCATGCTGTAAGCCCATGAATCATGGCATCACTCAATATAATAAAATACCCTATTTGAGTTTGAGTAAAATCTATCCAATTATAGCATAATGCTTTGAAAAAGAGCATACGAATTGCCTATAAGTGATAAGGATGTAAGGCTTTTCATTTTTAAGCATATTTCTTGCTCATTAAGTTTTTTTGAACCTATCCTATACGTATATAAAAAAATTCGATAGAGGAGATCGATATGGTAAAACTTTCTAAAGAGACACATCTTGAGATGTTCACTAAAATGGAACGTATCCGTGAATTCGATTCACGTATTAATAAATTAGTTCGTCGTGGTTTTGTTCAAGGAATGACTCACTTTTCAGTAGGTGAGGAAGCCGCTAACGTTGGAGCTGTCCAACACTTAAGTTATGACGATATCTTCTTTTCAAATCACCGTGGTCATGGACAATCTATTGCTCAGGACATGGATTTGAATAAAATGATGGCAGAGCTTGCTGGTAAGGCAACAGGAGTTTCTAAGGGGCGTGGTGGTTCTATGCACTTGGCTGACTTTGAAAAAGGTAACTATGGTACTAACGGTATCGTTGGTGGTGGTTACGCTCTTGCTGTAGGTGCAGCCCTTACTCAACAGTACAAAGAAACTGGAAATATCGTTGTTGCCTTTTCAGGTGATGGCGCTACTAATGAAGGTTCATTCCATGAGTCAGTCAATATGGCAGCTACTTGGAAATTACCTGTTATCTTCTTCATTATTAATAACCGTTATGGTATCTCAATGGATATTCGTAGAGCTACCAATACTCCTCACTTGTATACACGTGCAGAAGCCTATGGTATCCCTGGATTCTACTGCGAAGATGGTAACGATGTAATGGCTGTATATGATACAATGGGTAAGGCTGTTGACCATGTCCGTGGTGGAAATGGTCCTGCTATTGTTGAAGTTGAATCATACCGTTGGTTTGGTCACTCTACGGCCGATGCGGGTGTCTACCGTACTAAGGAAGAAGTTGACGAGTGGAAGAACAACAACGACCCAATTATTAGATACCGCGACTATCTTGTTTCTGAAAATATCGCAAGTGTGGAAGAGTTAGATGCTATCCAAAGCCAAGTTAAGGCACAGGTTGATGCGGCTTATGAGTTCGCCCAAAATAGCCCAGATCCAGAACTTTCAGTTGCCTTTGAAGATGTATGGGTAGACTAAAGAGAAAGGATGAGTAATACAAGTATGAGTGAAACAAAATTGATGGCCTTGCGTGAGGCAGTAAACCTTGCTATGAGCGAGGAAATGCGTAAAGATCCCGACATCTTCCTTATGGGTGAAGATGTCGGGATCTATGGTGGTGACTTCGGTACATCAGTTGGTATGTTGGCAGAATTTGGTGAAAAACGTGTTAAAGATACACCAATTTCAGAAGCAGCAATTGCTGGTGCAGCCGTGGGTGCTGCTATTACAGGTCTTCGTCCAATCGTTGATTTGACTTTCATGGACTTCATCACTATTGCCCTTGATGCTATCGTTAATAATGGTGCCAAAAACAACTACATGTTTGGTGGTGGTTTAAAGACTCCTGTAACTTTCCGTGTAGCTTCTGGTTCAGGTATCGGATCTGCAGCGCAACACTCACAATCTCTTGAGTCATGGTTGACTCATATTCCAGGGATCAAAGTTGTTGCTCCTGGTAATGCAAACGATGCTAAAGGTCTTTTGAAATCTTCTATTCAGGACAATAACATTGTTATCTTCATGGAACCAAAAGCTCTTTATGGCAAAAAAGGAAGAAGTTACACAAGATCCTGATTTCTATATTCCACTTGGAAAAGGTAAAATCAAACGCGAAGGAACTGACCTTACTATTGTCACGTATGGTCGTATGTTGGAACGTGTTCTTAAGGCAGCTGAAGAAGTAGCTGAACAAGGTATTAATGTTGAGGTAGTTGATCCTCGTACTCTTGTTCCACTTGATAAAGAATTGATTTTTGAATCAGTTAAGAAGACTGGAAAACTTATGTTGGTCAATGACGCTTATAAAACAGGTGGCTTCATCGGTGAGATTGCTGCTATGGTTACTGAAAGTGAAGCATTTGATTACCTTGACCACCCAATTGTACGTTTGGCAAGTGAAGATGTGCCTGTACCTTATGCGCGTGTCTTGGAACAAGCGGTTCTTCCAGATGTTGAAAAGATTAAGGCTGCTATTATCAAGATGGCTAATAAAGGAAACTAACTATCTAGCGACGGTTAAGTGATATTTCTCGTTAGTAAAATATATTTCTTGTTTTAACTGTGGGGGTATCGAAAATTATAATTTAATGTTGAAAGGAGAGGGTGAACCAGACGCCTAATTTTCAGTCGCTTTCTGGTCGCTCTTGGGTATCTTATAAATGGCTTTTGAGATTATTATGCCTAAGCTCGGTGTTGATATGCAGGAAGGTGAAATCATCGAGTGGAAAAACAAGAGGGAGACGTGGTTAACGAGGGAGACATCCTTCTTGAAATCATGTCAGATAAGACAAACATGGAACTTGAAGCAGAAGACTCAGGTGTTCTTTTGAAGATTACCCGTCAAGCTGGTGAAATAGTACCAGTTACTGAGGTGATTGGTTATATCGGAGCTGAAGGAGAAGTTGTGGCTGATAATGCTGCAATCGCACCAGCTGCAGAAGCTGCGCCACAAGTTGAAAAAGTTGCTGATGTGGAAACGCCTGCTGCTAAGCCTCAGCCACAAGTAGCTATTGTTCATGAAGGTGGCAAAATACGCGCGACACCTAAAGCACGTAAAGTGGCACGTGAGATGGGGATTGACCTCGCTCAAGTTCTCGGAACTGGGGCAAAAGGGCGTATTCATGCAGATGATGTTGAGAACTTTAAGGGCGCTCAACCTAAGGCAACACCATTGGCTCGCAAGATTGCAGCAGACCTCGGTATTGATTTAGCTACCGTATCTGGAACAGGATTTGGTGGTAAGATTACTAAGGAAGATATTCTTGCAATCAGTGCTCCAGCACAAGTTAAGGTGGCTGCAGCCGCACCTGCGGTTGAAGCTAAACCTGAAAAAGTCTTGCCAGAAGGTGTTGAAGTCATTCCGATGTCTGCTATGCGTAAGGCTATTTCTAAGGGAATGACGCACTCATACTTGACTGCACCAACATTTACTCTTAACTATGATGTGGACATGACTAACCTTATAGCTCTTCGTAAGCAAGTTCTTGATCCAATCATGAATAAGACTGGTATGAAGGTGACCTTCACTGATTTGATTGGTTTGGCAGTTGTGCGTACCCTTATGAAAGAGAAACACCGTTACCTCAATGCATCCTTGATTAATGATGCACAAAATATCGAATTACACAAATTTGTTAATCTTGGTATTGCAGTTGGTCTAGATGATGGCTTGGTTGTACCAGTCGTTCATGGTGCTGATAAGATGAGTTTGTCTGACTTTGTGGTGGCCTCTAAGGATGTCATCAAAAAAAGCTCAGGCTGGTAAATTGAAGGCGGCAGAAATGTCAGGTTCTACTTTCTCTATTACTAACTTGGGAATGTTTGGAACCAAGTCATTCAATCCAATCATTAATCAACCGAACTCAGCCATCCTTGGTGTTTCAGCAACTATTCAAACACCGGTTGTTGTTGATGGTGAAGTTGTTGTGCGGCCAATCATGGGTCTTTGCTTGACTATTGACCACCGTATTGTTGATGGTATGAATGGTGCTAAATTCATGGTTGATTTAAAGCATTTGCTTGAAAATCCAATGGAATTGTTGATTTAAGAAAATATCTAAAAACTGAAGTTTTAAATAGAAAGGAGAGAGCGAACCAGAGGGTTTAACTGAACCCGAGCGGAAAGCTTGGAAAATAAACCGTCCGTCTACGCCAGTAGGCTGACGTGCCGGGCGCCTAATTTTCAGTCGCTTTCTGGTCGCTCTTAGTATCTTATAAATGGCTTTTGAGATTATTATGCCTAAGCTCGGTGTTGATATGCAGGAAGGTGAAATCATTGAGTGGAAAAAACCAAGAGGGAGACGTGGTTAATGAGGGAGATATCCTTCTTGAAATCATGTCAGATAAGACAAACATGGAACTTGAAGCAGAAGACTCAGGTATTCTTTTGAAGATTACCCGTCAAGCTGGTGAAACAGTCCCAGTTACTGAGGTGATTGGTTATATCGGAGCTGAAGGAGAAGTTGTGGCTGATAATTCTACAAGTGCACCAGCTGCAGAAGCAACTGCTCAATTGGAAGCGGCTGGGCTTGAAGTCCCTAAAGCTCCATCTCAACCATCTCCAGCGACAGCAGAAAAATGCAGCCCTTGCTGATAACGAATATGATATCGTTGTTGTTGGTGGTGGTCCAGCTGGTTACTATGCAGCCATCCGTGGAGCACAACTTGGCGGTAAGGTTGCCATCGTTGAAAAATCAGAATTTGGTGGAACATGTTTGAATAAGGGATGTATCCCAACTAAGACCTACCTTAAAAACGCAGAAATCCTTGATGGACTTAAATTGCAGCAGGTCGTGGTATCAACCTAGCATCAACAAACTACACCATCGATATGGATAAGACGGTTGACTTTAAAAACTCTGTTGTTAAGACCCTTACTGGTGGTGTGCAAGGTCTTTTGAAAGCTAATAAGGTAACTATTTTCAATGGTCTTGGTCAAGTTAACCCTGATAAGACTGTCACTATTGGCTCAGAAACAATCAAGGGACGTAACATCATCCTTGCAACTGGATCAAAAGTATCACGTATTGATATCCCTGGAATCGATTCACAACTTGTGATGACATCAGATGATATTCTTGATTTGCGTGAATTGCCTAAATCACTTGCTGTTATGGGTGGTGGTGTCGTTGGTATCGAGCTTGGTCTTGTTTATGCTTCATACGGCGTTGACGTAACAGTTGTAGAGATGGCTGATCGTATCATACCTGCTATGGATAAAGAAGTGTCACTTGAGCTTCAAAAAAGTCCTTTCTAAGAAGGGTATGAAGATTATGACATCTGTTGGTGTTTCTGAAATTGTTGAAGGCAATAACCAATTAACACTTAAACTCAATAATGGCGAAGAGATTGTGGCTGAACGTGCCCTTCTATCAATCGGGCGTGTGCCACAATTGAACGGTCTTGAAAATCTTAACCTTGAGCTCGACCGTGGCCGTATCAAAGTAAATGAATACCAAGAAACTTCTATCCCTGGTATTTACGCCCCTGGTGATGTAAACGGAACTAAGATGCTTGCTCACGCTGCTTACCGTATGGGTGAAGTAGCAGCCGAAAATGCTATGCATGGTAATGTCCGTAAGGCACACCTTGATTATACACCAGCGGCAGTTTACACCCACCCAGAGGTAGCAATGTGTGGTCTAACTGAAGAAGATGCACGCGCTAAATATGGTGATGTTCTCATTGGTAAATCAAGCTTTGCTGGGAATGGACGTGCTATCGCCTCAAATGAAGCTCATGGCTTTGTTAAAGTCGTTGCGGATGCGAAATACCATGAAATCCTTGGAGTTCACATTATTGGTCCGGCTGCTGCTGAGTTGATTAACGAAGCAGCAACTATTATGGAAAATGAACTGACTGTAGATGAACTCTTGCAATCTATCCATGGTCACCCAACTTTCTCTGAAAATATGTATGAGGCTTTTGCTGATGTACTTGGAGAAGCTGTTCATAACCCACCAAAATCGTAAATAAGCTAAATTAAATTCTCGGACAGGTTGTTTGAGGATTTTTTTGCTTTTGTCACACATTTTCATATTCAGCTAAATCTCGTAAAATTCTTTGCATTTTTAAGTATTAAATACGAATAGGTAGTTAAAGGGTTTTCAAATAAGATAAATCGCAATTTTACTAGTGTTTAGAATTTTATAATATTTCTGTCTTATTTAGAAAACTTTTAATAATGACTTTTCCATGAGAGTTTTTCTATTGTAGAATGGTTAAAACATTATAAAAATGCAAAAGGAAGTTAAATGCGAACGAAAGTTTTATCACTATACTAGTGCGGCTGTTCTCTTGGCTGTCACAACACAGGTTGCTCAAGCAGACGAAGTGGCGACACAAGCGCCTTCCGTTACTGAAGGAAATCAGTATCAACCTGCGACAGGGGCTGAGATTTTTGGTGGAGAAGCAGCTTTACCGGCAACTTCTAGATCAAGTGTTTCAGCACCTGCGGCTACAAGTGAAGTGGCAAAAGCTAGTTCTCCAGCGGTATCTACGTCTCCTGCTTCACAGAGTTCCGAGGCTGCAACGGCAACGGCATTAACTTCAGTAACATCTTCAGTTGTTAGTTCAGAAAGTGCAACAGCTTCTACAAGTGCGACAAATTCTGAAACGTCAAACAGCACTGTAGCAACACCTGCTAAATTAACGAATTCTACAGATGTTCCTTCGCCAACACTTAAGGTACAACCCACAGACTTTTATCGATGTCAGCAGCCATAATGGTGAAATCAGTGTAGATGACTATCGTGCTCTTGCACGCCAAGGTATGGGTGGTGTCGTTGTCAAGTTGACTGAGGACACTTGGTACAACAACCCTAAAGCACCCTCACAAGTTCGCAATGCTCAAATTGCTGGTCTTCAAGTATCAACCTATCATTTTTCTCGATACACAACTGAGGAAGAAGCACGTGCAGAAGCTCGTTTCTACATCCAAGCTGCACAAAAACTGAACCTTCCAAAGAATACTGTTATGGTTAATGATTTCGAAGACTCTAAGATGCTTTATAATATCAACCGTAACACCCAAGCTTGGGTTAACGAAATGCGTAAGCATGGATATAACAACTTGATGTTCTACACAAGTGCCAGCTGGTTGGAGGAGAACAATCTAGGCTACCGCCTACGAGCTTATAAAATTCATTTTATGATCTCTTAGAAGGGGTCCAGCAACCGAAGGGCGCTAGCCTTCAAATTTTCCTCCCAAAATGTGTCCAAAATATTGACAGAATTCCAAAATAGAGATACTGATTTAGCACAGTTAAGGGAAATGTATAATAGCAAACTAGAAAAAAGTGACTACTAATTTAAAATTTGCTTAGTATGATAGTATAAAGTTAGTCATCATTTAATCAATATTTTGTCTGGAAGAAATCATTCAGTTCACACAAAGTGTGTTGTTCTGCTTGAAAAATTGAGAGACTTTGAAACAAGATAAATAGTAAAGGCTCTATAATTTCTGTAGTGGGTAAAACCACCGTAGAGATTATAGAGCGTTTTGAGTATATACAAAAAGTCCCATAAGAACTATAATGAAAAGCAACCAAACCATCATTAGGAAGAACTTATGAGACTTATTAAGAATACCACAGAATTAATCGGAATTAAAGACCCAAACATCATTATTTCTCTTGTTTTTTGAAAAAGATACCTACATCGAGGTTCAAGCAACACTCGATTACCCTGCACCACCATGCCCTCACTGCCAAGGAAAGTTGATCAAATATGACTTTCAAAAGCCTTCTAAAATTTCTCTCCTTGAACAAGCTGGAACACCTACACTATTACGTCTTAAAAAATGCGTCGTTTCCAGTGTAAAAGTTGTAGGAGAGTCACGGTAGCTAAGACATCAATCGTTGAGAAAAACTGCCAAATCTCCAATCTAGTCCGGCAAAAAGTTGCACAGCTCCTTACTGAAAAGGTGTCACTAACAGATATTGCCAGAAGACTTCGTGTATCAACGTCCACTGTCTATCGTAAGCTTGACCAGTTTACTTTCAAGGAGCATTATGACAAGCTCCCAGCTGTTATGTCTTGGGATGAGTTTGGGTTCAAGAAAGGTGAACTTGCTTTTGTGGCGCAAAACTATGAGACCAACAAACTCATAACCATCCTTGATAATCGCCGTCAAACCACGATTCGAAACCACTTTTTGAAGTACCCATTGAAAGTTCGCCAAAAAGTGCAGTTTATTACAATGGATATGTCAGGAGCCTATATCCCACTAGCTCACAGACTTTTCCCGAATGCCGAAATCATTATTGATCGTTTCCACATCATCCAACACCTTGGTCGAGCCTTTTTGAAGACAAGAATTGCCATTATGAACCAGTTTGATAAGAAGTCACTCCCTTATCGAGCCTTGAAAAATCACTGGAGACTCTTCCAAAAGGACAGCCGTAAGTTATCTTGTAAATCATTTCACTCGAAGACCTTTGCTCAAACCTTAAGTCCACATGAAGTCGTTAGGAAGACACTAGACTTTTCAGAAGAACTCGCTAATTATTATAACCTCTATCAGCTGTTGCTGTTTCACTTTCAAGAGAAGAGGGTAGATGAGCTTTTTTTGAGCTCATAGAGGAGAATGTAAGCAAGGTCAATCATTACTTCAAAACTGTCTTTAGGACCTTCCTTAAACACAAACCATACATCAAAAATGCGCTAGAAACACATTACTCAAATGCAAAATTGGAGGGGACCAATAAGCTTATCAAAGACATCAAACGTCTGGGCTTCGGTTTTAGAAACTTTATTAACTTTAGGAAGCGTGTTTTCATCACTCTGAACATACAAAAAGAGAAGACCTATCAGGTCCTCTCTAGATGTTAGCTTTTCGTCACCCACTACAGTTGACAAAGAACCCTTATTCTTTAATCCAAGGTTTTAACCCCGATACGATTCTTATACTCTTGATAAGTTTCCGTATGCATAAGAGCCTTAGCATTTTTAACACGATCTGCAGTTGGTGGTTTGACACCTTCCAATGGATAAGGGATGCCAAGTTCACGCCACTTGAATTCCCCCATCGTATGATATGGAAGAATTTCAAATTTATCGACATTTTTCAAGGTCTTTACAAACTCGCCGAGCTTAACCAAGTGTTCGTCAAAATCTGTCAAACCAGGTACCAAGACATGACGAATCCAGACCGGAACTTGTTTATCAGACAGATATTGAGCAAATTCCAAGATATTCTTATTAGGTTGACGGGTCACAAACTTGTGTTGTTCGGGGTCAATCTCTTTGATATCCAGTAGAACCAAGTCAGTTACAGCCAAAAGTTTGTCGACAACTTCATGATACTCTGGAGTATTACGATAAGACAAGCCACACGTATCAAGCGTACAGTGAATCCCTAACTTCTTAGCCTCTGTAAAGAGGGCAGTGACAAAATCAATCTGAAGCATGGCTTCACCACCTGATACAGTGATTCCACCATGCTCACCCCAGAAATGACGGAAGCGAAGAGCCTCTTCTAAGACATCTTCAACTGTACGTTCAACAGCCTTATTTGACTTCATGGCCCAAGTATCTGGGTTATGACAATATTGGCAACGCAGCTTACAGCCTTGCATAAACACAATAAAACGGATACCAGGACCATCTACGGATCCGAAACTTTCGGTTGAATGAACAAGTCCAGTCACCTGACTGTAATCAATTTCTGCCATGTCAGCCTCCTTGAAAAACGATTTTTACACTTTTATTATACCTCTTTTATCAGAAACATGCTCCATGTCTATCTAATTTAAGATAAAAGTTATACTATAATACATCTAAAATTACTATATAACTATACTATACCAGAAGAAGAAAGGGAAAAACTGGATTCTTCCGGATTTTTTATTATCTATACTATTAGGCACGTTTCTTGAATACCAATAAAACTGCAAGAACAAGGAAGAATGTTCCTACAAGCGTCAATATTACAGTTGATACTTTACCAGTCAATGTACCGTCAGCATTCACTTTGAATCCTATACTTATGGAACAACAAGACTTGTTGTACCGTCATTATTGGCAACAACAAGCTGACTATTTTGTTTAGAAAGGATTGTTTGACGATTGTTTGACCAGGTGCCGTTATAGCTGGTGCTGCTGGTGTTACAATAGCAACAGGTCAACCATTAACGTTGACTGAAGGAACTTCAGGTGATTGAGGGTCCTCACTTGTATTTGTATCTGTATCAGTTTTTGGCTGCATAAGAACAGTATCATTTGTCGCAATGCCGGCATCTGCAAAAGAAGTTACTGGTAGAAAGTCTCCTAGAGTAAGGGTGAGTAAAAGTAAGCTACTATGTATAGAATATAGAGATTTTTTAGAAGCTATTAAGATTCTCCTTTATCATTTATCAGTTAATTTATATTCTGTCATAAAAAGTAATAGAAAGGCGTTTTAATCAAAATATTATTTATTTTTATTCTTAGTCTACCATAATTTCAAAACCCGTTTAAATTACTTCAAAAAAATTGTCGTAGGTCAATAATAACTAGATGTTTTATTTTTATAATAAAGCATAGCATAGAGGTTATCATATATTTTTAATCTAATTATATATTAAAAAATTATTTATCAAAAAGATAATAAAAATGCACTTTCAATCCAAAGGAAAGAAGGTGCTCAATTATCATTATCTTACTTTTTAGCTCTAGTCTTTTCTAATCTAAAGCTGGTTAATTCTATTCTCCTGCTTCTTCTGGAGCAGCTGTGATGATTACCTTAAGTTTGGTTACGCGACCATCCTTAACCTTATCGTTAATAAATTCAAGACGTTTATCCTTGTTGATAACTTCGTAATGTTCCTTGACTTCTTGAGTGGGAATTGCTCCTACACCAGTCAAATAATAGCCTGCGATAGTATCAACATCATCACTTTCAAGCTCTGTGCCAAAGTGTTCATTGAAGTCATTAAGAGTCATAGATCCTTCAACAATATAGGTATTCTCTCCTATTTCACGAACTTCCACACTAGCTTTATCTGTTTCGTCATCAATTTCACCGACGATTTCTTCCAAAAGATCCTCGAAGGTCACCAGACCAGCCACACCACCATATTCATCAAGTAAGATAGCCATTTGATTATTGGTGTTACGAAAGGCTGCCAAGAGGTCGTCAACGAAAAGTTGTTTCTGAACAAAGAGGGGCTCATTCATGATACGGCGAAGATTAACATTCTCAAAACCGAGCTCATAAGCCGCTTTAAGGAGTTTTTGGTATGGATACACCGATAATCTTATCCTTGTTATCTTCGTAGACAGGGATACGAGAGAAGCTTGCTTAGAATGGCTTGGATATTTCCTGAGTATCGTCTTCAATATCTATCA
>ENA-OQHD01000547-OQHD01000547.1-human-gut-metagenome-genome-assembly--contig:-NODE-547-length-13283-cov-4.309593_pt1 | contig 13283 bp, 17 predicted proteins | sample MGYA00242560_ERZ504711 | MGnify/ENA primary metagenome ERZ504711 (study PRJEB26092, sample SAMD00036198) | human gut metagenome | host: Homo sapiens | study: EMG produced TPA metagenomics assembly of... | reverse complement strand
ATGCGCTCTTCCAAGGCTGAAACCATTCTTTAATGCAAACACTCCTGTTCCAACTCCAAGAATAAAGCCAACAAATGCAACCCATGCATTCAGATCACCCGCTGACATACGGATCACCATACGAAGCGGACATCCAAGGAATACCAGTGCACCGATCATAATGATTACACCAAGTACAAAACGAATCATCGGAGATGATCCTGCCGTTGAGCGATATTCCTTTTGTTGCCACAGAAATGATAAATGCTCCCAGTACAAGTCCGATGATCTCAGGTCTTGCATACTGTACCACTTCCGCCTGATGCATTCCCATTGCTCCTGCCGTATCGCGGATAAAACATGCAATACAGAATGCCATGTTTGCCGGATTTCCAAGTGCTGCGAGGCATGCCGCTACAATACCACATACAACACCGGCCAGCGCCAGTTTTTTCTTTGAATCTGATAAATTCATTCGTATTTCCTCCTACACTCTCATTTTTGCATTTCCCCATAACTTATGCCTGACATACTTTTTTATGAATTTATATCATTTTTCATACATATTTACGGTTCTTCTGCCAGTTCGTGGATAGCTCTTACCGCTGCATCCACTTCTTCCTCCGTGTTGTAATGCGAGAAACTGAATCTCACAGCTCCCTGCTCTACCGTTCCGAGTGCTTTATGCATAAGCGGTGCACAATGTCCTCCTGATCTGGTAGAAATGTTATATTCCATAAGAAGCTCATCACTCACTTCTGAAGAATCATAATCACCGATGTTCAAAGTTACGATCGCACAGCGTTCTTTCTGACTGTAATCCCCATAAATCTTAACGCCCGGGATATCTTTTACCCCGTTATAAAATCTCCACATCAGTTCCTGCTCTTTTCTGCGGATATTGTCTATTCCTTCTTTTTTCAGATACCCAAGAGCCGCATGCAGTCCCGCAATGCCATGCCCATTCAATGTTCCTGCTTCCAAAGCTGTCGGCATCTGTACCGGATGTTCCTTACTGTATGTCTGGATCCCGCTTCCGCCTGTCTTCAGCGGTCTTAACTCTATTCCATCTTTTACATATATTCCACCTGTTCCCTGTGGTGCAAGCAGTCCTTTATGTCCGGTAAAACACAGAATATCAATGTTCATCTCCTGCACATTAATCGGGAAAACCCCTGCTGTCTGAGATGCGTCTACCACAAACATCAGTCCATGTGCATGCGCCATCTTCCCTATGACTGATACATCTACATAATTCCCTGTAAGATTCGATCCATTTGTACAAATGATCATCTTCGTATTTTCTTTTATCGAAGCTTCCATCTGACTAATGTCAGGCATTCCCTTCTCATCACACCTTATAATGGAAAGTTCTACTCCATTTTTCTCCATCTCATATAAAGGACGAAGCACCGAATTATGTTCCAAAACAGTTGTGATCACATGATCTCCCGGATTCAGGCTTCCCTTTATTGCAATATTCAGACTCTCTGTCGAATTCGAAGTAAATGCAATCCGTCTTGCATCTTCTGCCCCAAACAATTCCGCCAGTCTGTCTCTCGTATCATAGATAACCCTGGATGCACTGAGTGCCGCCTCACTTGCACCGCGGCCGGCATTGCCCATTGAATTCATAGCGTTTACTACTGCATCGATCACTTCCTGTGGCTTATGCATTGTCGTCGCAGCATTATCCATATATATCATACTTGATTCCTCCTAATATCTTCCCCGCATATGATTCAAGTATTATTATAAAAACACCCCGTTTATACAATACTCATTTATTTCCGAACAAATTTGTACATTATTCATATGCTTTCAGTATAGTCCATTTTCCTCTTTTCGTCTAATTGAAACATTATATGAACCCACCGTATTAATAGACTTTTTTCTATCATTACAGTGGGTTCATGTTATCAATCGTATTATCGGTTACTCTTCAATTCCGTATACTTCTTTTACTATCTTTACAAAGCGTTCGGTACTTTTTGACATCTGATAATTCTTATTATATACCAGGTTGATATCCCGTCCCTGATCTGCCTTTGGGATTGAGAATGCCAAAAGATCTCCATATTTCACTTCATCTTCTGCCGCAAGCCTGGATATCACAGAGATCCCCATTCCTGTTTGACTGATTTTTTATGGTTTCCTGATTCTCGATACTGGCGATAATCTTAAGCTTATCCAGATTGATTCCTGCCGCACGGAGCTGTTTTCCTGCTTCTTTTCTTGTACCGGAACCTTCCTCACGCATGATCAGATGTTCCCCGCCAATCCAGCTGATATCATCCGGCATATCTTCCAACAGCTTTTGATATTTCTCCGTATTCGGTGTGATCACAACCAGTTCATCTTTATAAAATGGGATATATTTACAGTGTTTCTTCTCCAGAACGGTACCGGTAAATCCGACATCGACCATATGATCAATGATCTGTGTAACCACCTGACTGCTGTCTGTCTCCAGAAGTTTAACCTGTTCTTTCGGATACCGTTCATTAAATTTCATCAGAATTTTCGGAAGAAGATACTGTGCCGGAATCGTAGATGCTGCAATCGTGATCAGATGCTTGCTCTCTTCTTTTCCTGTTTCAAACCGTTCTTCTATTTTTTTCCTGCAGATCGATCATCTGTCTCGCATAGCGGTACAGATCCTTTCCATCGTCCGATAATTTTACTTCTTTTGTGTTTCTTACAAAAAGCCTTGCATTCAGTTCTTTCTCCAGTGACGAAATATGTGCACTGATGGTCGGCTGTGTCAGGAACAGCTGCTTTGCTGCCTTTGAAAAACTGCCTCCCTCTGCTACCTGAACGAAAGCTTCTAATTGTTTCAGATTCATCAGTATGCCACCCTTTCGCTCTCTGCTCCTGTCTTCTTCGTTACCTTAATACTGTCCATGTATTCCAGGATCGGTTTTGCGCTCTTTCTGCTTGTCGCAAACATATCCCTCACCTGTGCGATCGTGATCAGGGGATCTTCTTTCAGATGTTCTCTGATCTTTTCTTTCGCAGTCTCCATATAAGAAATCAGTGTATACATTTCATCATTTATTTTTACAATCTGCTTTTCTTCTAATAAGATATTCAGGATATCATCCATGATCTCCTGCGGTACATCTTTACATGTGATCTCGGAATATCTTGCAAAGTCAAACCCGGCCTTCTTAAATGTATCCAGCAAGAACTCCGATACCCTGTCATAGATCTTATCTTTTCTCACTTCATATCCCGGAGTGCTCAAAAATTTCATCCACTCGCTTCAAACTTCCCTGTTCTTCCAGGAGCGTCAGGATTCTGTCATATACATTCGGTTTTACCTTTTTAAAATACGTCGTCTGTACCTGTGCTTTCTTGATTCCGTAGCGATATGGATACTTCTCTTCGTATTCCGTCAAAGCTTTCAGCAAAATGTGTTCTGCCTCTCTTGCCGAATCGCAGTGCCATACATAGGTATCTTTCCTCATCGGAAATACATATACACTTTCCTGCCCTTCCAGTTCTTTTACATCCTGTTCTACCTCTTCGAGTGAAAGTGCCGTCAGTTTCGCAAGTTCAGAGACTGTGATCAGGGTATCTGCATGACTCTTCACATGCATTTCGATCACATCCGCAGATGACCCCTCTTCTTTCCGTTTCAGTTCTTCGATCACTTCCGGCTGGAATCTTCTCTTAATCTTCGGATTCGGCTCCAGAACGACGCCGCCGCCAATGGTTTCCATCGGAGAATAAAAACGTACAACAAATTTATCGCCACGTCTTACAGCAACTTCTTCCTCCATCCGGAGCTGTACATATCCGCTTTCCCCCGGTCCGATCTCTTCTTTGTCCAGAAGTACCGCACGGCACAGGACTTCACTGGTTCCTGTAAAGAAATGCAGCCGGGTGTGATTCGTAAGGATTCTCACGGATGAATCCAGCACATTTAACTTTACATCAAGAAGATCTGTATTCTTCATACTGTTCAGAGGTGCCAGCACACATCCCCTTTTAATCTCTTTTTCTTTACATTTGAAAGATTGATCGCCACGCGCTGTCCGGCATAGCATTCTTTTTTATCTTCCCCGTGCACCTGGATGCTCCGGATCTTACATTCCGTTCCGACCGGGTACATCTGAAGCGTATCTTCTTTTGTAATCGTTCCGGACACCAGTGTTCCGGTGATGATCGTCCCGAATCCCGACAGGGAGAACACTCTGTCAATCGGCAGACGCGGAATGGTATGGATGTCTTTCTGCACGACTTCATCTCTGGTCTGATGCTCAATCTCTTTCACCAGGTCACCAAGTCCTTCACCGGTTGCTGCAGATACCCTTATCAGAGGTGCATGTTCCAGAAAAGTACCGGAAAGCTCCTCCCGCACATCTTCTTCCATCATCTCCAGCCATTCTTCATCCACAAGATCACATTTATTCAACACAATAATACTCTTCTCAATTCCAAGAAGATTCAATATATCCATGTGTTCTCTTGTCTGTGGCATGATTCCTTCATCCGCTGCAATTACCAGAAGTACCAGGTCCATTCCGACAACTCCGGCAACCATATTGTTGATAAATTTCTCATGTCCGGGTACATCGATGATTCCCGCGCGGTCTCCGCCCGGCAGATCAAAATAGGTAAACCCCAGATCGATCGTAATTCCTCTGCGCTGTTCTTCTTCCCAGCGGTCTGTATTTCTTCCGGTCAGTGCTTTGATCAGTGTCGTCTTACCATGATCAATGTGTCCGGCCGTTCCGATAATAATATTCTTCATAGCCTTCTTTCACACCTACCGTTCTTCCTTTTTCTTTCTGTCCAAGTAATTCCGTCAGTTCTGATGCGATCATCTTATAATCCTTGCGTTCGATCGTTCTGACATCCAGACAGATACTGTCATTGACTGTTCTTGGAATGATCGGGATCTCCAGATGCCGCATCTTTTCTTCCATCTCAGCTACACTCATACCATTTGGCTGGATGGATACGGCGCGGCTTTCCATCCTTTCAAGCGGAAGGGATCCTCCACCGATCTGTGATTCGCAAGACACGACCTGTATCTTTGCATCCATTCCTGTACGGCGTAAGATTCTGGCAAAATATCCCGCTTCTTTTTCAATCTCATCAAGCGGCATTGCGATCATCCGCAGAACAGGAATATTCTGTACGGCTGTCTCTTCTGACAGATACTCCATCAGAACCATCTCCAGTGCCGCCGCCGTAAATTTATCAATACGGAGTGCACGGGTCAGCTGGTTCTTCTTCATCATATCAATATATTTCTTCTTACCGATGATAATTCCGGCCTGTGGACCGCCCAGCAGTTTGTCACCACTGAAACACACCACATCAGCACCATGTGCAATGGATTCCTGTACAGTAGGCTCATGCGTCAGTCCATATTTTTCCAGATTGATCAACACACCGCTTCCAAGATCTTCTACTACCGGAATCCCATGTTCCTTTGCGATCGGTACCAGTTCGTCAATTCCTACACTTTCTGTAAATCCTACAATCCGGTAATTGCTGGTGTGCACCTTCAGAAGTGCCTTTGTCTCTTCTGTAATTGCCTCTTCGTAATCTTCATAATGCGTCTTGTTCGTCGTTCCGACTTCGACAAGATTTGCACCGCTCTGTTCCATTACATCCGGAATACGGAACTTTCCGCCGATCTCGATCAGTTCCCCTCTGGAAACAATCACTTCCCCGCCTTTTGCCAGGGAACTTAAGATCAAAAGCACGGAAGATGCATTATTATTGACCGCCATGGCAGCTTCTGCACCGGTTAACTTACACAGTAATTTTTCAAAATGTGAATACCGCTCTCCTCTTCTTCCTGCTTCCAGATTATATTCCAGGTTCGAATATCCACTGACGATCTCCGCTGCCCTCATCATATGCCCGAAGCTTATCGGGGCACGGCCAAGATTCGTATGCAGGATGGTTCCCGTTCCATTGATCACTTTCTTCATATTCGGTGTATGCATTGCAGATACGGCTTTTGCGATATTTTCATTCAGAAGAGCAATCTGCTGTTTTGCTTTTTCTTCCTCTTCACACACTCCGATAAATGCACGGAGTTTTTCCATCTCACTGTGGATCGCTTCCATGACGCTTTCACGGCTGTATGTCTCAATCAATACTTTTATCCCTTCGTCTGCAAGAAGAATATCCACCTTCGGAATACTCCGATATAATAAATTCTTATTCATTATACTTCTCCATTCTGTCATTCTTTTCAAATATTAATTTTAGAATAACCGGATCAGCTTATCACTCTTTGGCGCAACTGTTCCGATTACGGAAACGGTTGTATCCAGTCCTGATGTTTTAAAATCTCTCATCATATTCTCATATTCTTTTGGTGATACACTGATGAGAAGTCCGCCGGAAGTCTGTGGATCATAAAGAAGATCTAAATATGTCTCATTCACCGATCCTACTTCCACCTTATCAATCGAATATCTCTTGTTCTTATAGGCACCTGCCGGAACCAGTCCCATCTTCGCATAATCATATGCATCCTGAAGATATGCAATGTCGGTAACGCTGAGTTCAAATGTCACATCACTTGCGGATGCCATCTCAACACAGTGTCCAAGCAGTCCAAAACCTGTAATATCCGTACATGCGGAAACATCATACTTCTCTACAACCTGCTTGCCTGTCTTATTCAAGGATGCCATAACCGTCTGTGCCTCGCGGATTGCCGATGGCGATGCCATCTCTGCTTTGATCGCAGTATTCACGATACCACTTCCGATCTGTTTTGTAAGAATCAATATATCGCCAGGTCTACAGCCATAATTCTTAAAGATCTTATCCGGGTGAACAAATCCGGATACGCAGAGACCGTATTTTGGCTCATCATCCTGTACCGAATGACCGCCGACTAATACCGCACCTGCTTCTTTTACCTTATCTGCACCTCCCGCAAGAATATCGCCAAGGATCGCCGGATCCAGGCAGTTCGGGAAACCTACGATGTTCAATGCTACTGCCGGCTCTCCTCCCATCGCCCACACATCACTGAGCGAGTTGGCCGCGGCGATCTGTCCGAACATATATGGATCATCTACGATCGGAGTAAAGAAATCAACCGTCTGAATCATCGCAATATCATCTGTCACTTTGTAGATGGCAGCATCATCGGAAGTCTCGATTCCTACTATTAAATTGTCATCCTCAAATTTTGGCAGCTTACTCAGAACCTGAGCAAGGGTCTCCGGACCAATCTTGGCCGCTCAACCTGCGGTTTTGCTTAAACTCGTTAATTTTACATCTGATTTCATTCTTATTACTCCTCCTGTTTTTCATACCTTTTTCCCAAGACAATCCATTTATCTCTCTGACACGCCCGGATTTTTGTATTCATTATACATACATGATAGTATAAGAAAGCCGGAACTCCTGCATCTTTCTTCAGGAATCCGGCTTTTATCCAGATATGTAAGTAAATTTATGACGGTCTGACGATTCTTCCTGCTTTTGCCATTGTCTCCACAATGCTGTACATATTCGTAACTGTACCAACTGCAAGCTTGTCTTTCAGACCATAGTAATCCAGACAGGTTCCACATGTCATGATCTCTACTCCCTGTGCTTCCAGTGATTTCAGATCTTCCAGAGAATCCGAATCTTCTGTTGTCAAGGTTGCTCCTCCATTATAGAAAAGCATTGTCTTTGGCAGAGTATCAAGCTGTGTCACTGCAAAGATAAATCCTTTGATCAGTACTTTACCTAATTCATCATTTCCAGATCCCATACGGTCAGATGATACAACAACAACTGTATTGTCTCTTGCATCCGGTACGCATACTGCTTCTGCTTCGTCTGCTGCCGGTGCTCCTTCCATTTCAATCGTAACTTTAAACTCGGCATCCCCAAGCTTCTCAGAAGTAACTTTTCCTCCTGAACCTGATGCCATCTTTGTTACATTCTGCACTGCGATCTCATTGTCAACCAGAACTTCAATTGTCTCCGGTCCGGTCAGTGCAGCTATTGCCTTTTGGTCTTAATAACCGGGATTGGACAATTATCCCCCATAGCATTAACTGTAATCATAATGATTCCACCTTTCCATCACCATTCCCACAATCAATACATATAGAAATATTCTATCATTATTTATGGAAAAGGTAAATATATAAATTATATAAAAGCCTGAAAACGTCTATCCTTAGAATCCTATCTCCGGATAGCCATTCCCATACTCTTGTACCTCAAGTATATGGTATGATCCATCTTCATAATATGCCGGTTTCATACCACCTTTTTTCAGAGCTTTCATAAACTCTTCCATTGTCCTTATTTCTTCCGGGAACCAGGTCGCACAGATGCCGACTTTCTCCGGAACATGACAGTCACTGGATCCCATCGTACAAAGTCCAAGTTCCTGTGCATATCTTGCTGCCTTCTGGCACGCTGCTACAGAAGTACTTCCATTCAGGACTTCCAGACCGTCCAGGCCTCTTACTGTCCTTAAGTTCTCTTCCAGACCTCTGTTATTATTCCGGAATGGATGTGCCGCAAAGCAGAAGCCTCCCTGACTCTTTACAAGATCTATAAACTCCTGGGCCGGAATCCTTTCATCCGGGTATTCCTCAATTCCAAATGCGATGATGTCTCCCTGCAAAGAGAAAAACTCGATCCCGACAAAGATCGGAAATCCGGTTTTTTCCGCATATTCTTCCGCATATTCTTTCAGTCCCATATCATCATGGTCTGTGATGCAGATTGCGCCAAGACCTTTCTCCCTGGCAATTTCCACCATCTGTTCTAATTTTAAGAAACTGTCTTTTGAACAGGTCATTTCGTGCATGTGTGTATCTATAAACATGTTTCCCGGCTCCTTTAATCTTCCTTTATATTACAAGCTTTTCTCTCACTCCTCATTATATAAATAACCGCTCCGGGTTTCAAATAGAGAATCTTAATATAACCATTCCCTTATAGATGAATTCTATATAAAAGGCCCAGATATTAATCCAGGCCCTGCAGAACCCGTTGATCCTGCCTGTTCGTCTCTTTTGTCTTTGTACTTATATTTAACTCTTCCTGTTTCTCCAGACATTCTTTGATTGCTTCATTCAAAGACAGCATCTTTTCATCCAGCGTTGATACCATCTCTGCACATTCTCTCAGATCCCTGCTGATATACTCCGGCGCATCTCCTTCGAATTTATAATAGATCTTATGTTCCAGACTTGCCCAGAAATCCATTGCGATCGTACGGATCTGAATCTCTACCTTGGTATCTACAACGCTGTCAGAAAGAAATATCGGTACAGATACCAGCATATGATAGCTCTTATATCCACTTTCTTTTGGATTCTTAATATAATCTTTGATCGACAATACTTTCAGATCACTCTGATTGCCGATCATCTCTGCCAGCCGGTAAATATCCGACGTAAAGGAACAGATCAGGCGTACTCCTGCAATATCATTGATATATTTTACCATGTTCTCAATCGATATCTCGTAACCATACCTGCGTAACTTCTTTACAATACTTTCCGGTGTCTTAATTCTTGTCTTGATATGTTCGATCGGGTTGTATTTATGCACATGTTGAAATTCATCATTCAGTATCTCCAGCTTTGTCCCCACTTCTTTCAACGCTGAATTATACAGGAACATGATCGTCTTCCAACTGTCGACATCTTCATAGTTCTTCATCGTATTTTCCATATAAATGTTCTCTCTCCTCTCTTAACGAAGAGTTAAACCAGCACTGTTAATATTATACCATAAGTACTGCTAATATGTCTTATTTTTCACATTTATTTTAGAAAGATTATACATATGTAAAACAAAAAGAAGCTATCCTCAGACAGCCTCTCTCCACTCATTTTTTAAAATTCAATTCCTTCTCTCGCCTGTACCTTACGGTCATACGGATGCTTTACCTTCATCATCATCGTCGCATAATCTGCCAGATCCAGAAGATCCTGCGATACCTCATGCCCTGTCATAATGATCTCCAGTCCACGCGGCTTATGTTCCAGAAAACTTCTGATCTTCTCTTCACTTAAGACATTCAGATGGATCGCACACAGCGATTCATCCAGCACTAGCACATCAAAATTCGTACAGAACTTTACGATCTCATCCAACGCTTTATTATTATAATGGCGGAGTTCCGCTTTCTCATCTCCGTTCATCCGGCTTACAAACTTTACCTGATCACGCCCCGGAAGGCAGGTGATCCCGGGTACAGATTCCAGAATCTTTCTCTCATTTGAAGAATTATCTTTCAGGAACTGAAAGAAGAGCACCTGAAGTCCGGCTCCGGCGGCTCTGACTGCCTGTCCGACTGCTGCTGTTGTCTTTCCCTTGCCATCTCCGTAATACATATGAATTCTTCCAGTGCCCATCATAACTTTCTACCTGCTTTCTCCTAAATATCTCTGTAAAATCTGAACTCACATTCATTCTACAGGACATTATAATCGTTTACACCGAAAATGTAAATACAGGTAGTTTCTCTAAAATTCCAGTTTCATATCTCCGGTCTTAATCCAGTCTTTCTTTCTCATGAATTCCGAAATACCAAGTGTCACGACTGCCGGAAGTACGATCTGGATCAGTAATATTTTGATCAGAACCATCTGTGCGGACTCTGTCTGGATCATCGTCTGCCACGTCATGATCTGTCCCACCAGACCTGCTGTCCCCATACCGGAACCGGTCGCATTATTCGTCATATGAAGCACCATTGTTCCTACCGGTCCGAGAATTGCGCTCGATATAATTGCCGGAAGCCAGATTACCGGTTTCTTCACAATATTCGGAACCTGTAACATGGAAGTGCCGATCCCCTGTGCCAGAAGTCCCCCGACTTTGTTCTCACGGTAACTTGCCACGGCAAATCCTACCATATTACAGCAGCATCCTACTGTTGCGGCTCCTGCTGCCAGACCGGACAGATTCAGGATCACACCAAGTGCTGCCGAACTGATTGGCAGTGTCAGGATCATTCCCATCAGTACCGATACAATAATCCCCATCAAAAAACGGCTGCTGCTCTGTTCCCCAGTTGATCAGTGAACCAAGCCAGCTCATGAATCCCGAGATTGGAGGTCCGATCAGGAATCCCACCAGACATCCACTTCCGATCGTCACGACCGGAGTCACCAGAATATCCACCTTCGTCTTACCGGATACCATATGTCCGAAGAAGATTCCCACATAGGCAGCAATGAACGCTCCCAGCGGCTCTCCCGGTCCGGCAAATACCATAGCTCCGTCTACGAATACCTTTCCGGCCAGGATACTGCTTGCAAATGCACCTGCCATTCCGGCCGTTGCTGCCGACACCACTACCAGCGGTGCTTCCTTAAACTTATAGGCTACTGCCACACCAATACCGGCTCCGGTAAGGGTTGCTGCAAGCTTACCTGCGATGAAAATCATCTCTCCGATATTTCCGCCCATAAATGTTCCGATCTGCTGGATGATCGTGCCGATGATCAGTGTTGCGAACAGACCGTGCGCCATGGCGCTTAAGCCTTCAATGAAGATGCGGTCTAATACTTCTTACTTTTTCATATAACGTTCTCCTCGTCCTTCCTTATCTGCTATTTTTGTCGATCAGTGCTGATTTACAGATATTTCGTTTGCATTTACATGTGTCTTGTCACATGTCACGAGTGTATCATACAGCTACAGGAAAAACAAGAATTGATTTTGTTTCTGTCCAAAAATTAATCTTATCCGGATGTGAACCAGAGTTCCCGAAGTTCTCTATTTTGTCTATCTGTTCCATATCCTCCGGTAATAATGCAAAAATCAAAGACTTCTGAAATTTTCTTTTATCCGGGATGGTGTTACCGATTTCGATAATGGCAGCACCTGATGCTGCAGACACCAGCGAATACATATTTGTGCAACTGGTTTTTCCGTATTTCTGTGCAATCTGCTGTAAATTTGGATGATTTAATACCCGTCCGTTTCCCAGCGGACTCCATGCTTCTACCTGTATCATATTCTCTTTACAATATTTTACAGTTTCACTCTGCATCCATCCCGGATGAAATTCAATTTGATCAACCATTGGAATGATTTCTGTCTCCATCAGAGCCTTCAGATGATGCGGCATAAAATTAGATACTCCGATTGCTCTTATCCTGCCCTCTTTATAAAGCTCCATCATTGCTTTCCATGTAGAAATATTTATCTCTTCCCAGTTTTCAAACTGATTCACAGAAGCCGGCCAGTGTATCAGATACAAATCCAGGTAATCCGTTCCCAGGTCCTGACATGATTTTTTCAAAAGCATGAAGTGTCTTTTCATAACCACGTTCCGTATTCCATACTTTGCTTGTGACAAACAACTGCTCCCTTGAAATTCCACTTTCCCGGATTCCCTCTCCTACACTGGTTTCATTTCCATATGCCGCCGCTGTATCAATATGCCTATATCCCAGTTCAATTGCAGTTTTTACACTTACGGAAGCAGTCTCTCCATCCGGTGTCTTCCATGTTCCATATCCGATACACGGAATTTCTACTTTATTTCTCAACTGAAATGTATCCGTTAAACTTTTCATTATATCTCTTCCTCCTCATCTAATGTTTTCTGATTGTCTGACACATACATTATTATACTATTGCCTTACTGTTTTTCCATGCAATCCCGTCTTTACTTTATTTTTGATTCCCTGTATACTTGGAATATCAAATTGTAATATTCTTTAGATTTTCCAATCTGAAAATCCAAATATACACACGAACAGGAGGACTTCATATGTTCCGTTTATGGGGAAAAGAATTTAAAGACAATCATATGCTGCGCGACACCGTAATCTGCGATGAGACGGATGACACCAGAACGCATAAGATATTCAATGCTCTGGACTCGATCTGTTATGAGTTCGACCTCAGCAAACCGATCTGGCTGGATCATAATATTGATGAATTCAAAAGACATGACAAGACAAGATTCTATCAGGATAACTTTGTAGATTCCATTGAATTTGATTATCTGGAGATTCATATTATTGAAGAATCAAAAATCACAGCCCGAGAGATTTTTTGCTCCGGGCTGTATAACTATAATTCTATTTTCTGTAATTTATACTGTCTGACATAGTACGTCATTCATTGCATTTCTATACGCATTCCATTCTTCGATCATTCTTTCCAGATACTTTTTTTCCATTGACTGTAATGCAATAATATTTACGTAATTTTCCGTTAACTTCCTGATTATAAGATTCCAAATATCCCGACTGTACCATTCCATGCAGCATTGGATACAAAGCACCGACTTTAAGTTCAAAAATATTATTCGATTTTTTTGCCAAAGCATCAATCAT
>ENA-OQHD01000546-OQHD01000546.1-human-gut-metagenome-genome-assembly--contig:-NODE-546-length-13286-cov-2.745345_pt1 | contig 13286 bp, 16 predicted proteins | sample MGYA00242560_ERZ504711 | MGnify/ENA primary metagenome ERZ504711 (study PRJEB26092, sample SAMD00036198) | human gut metagenome | host: Homo sapiens | study: EMG produced TPA metagenomics assembly of... | reverse complement strand
GCTTTCCGTCAGAAAAAGAACAGTTATGATAGGAAAGACAGAAAAGCCACGGTTATTGAACTGTGGCATTTTTCGACCGCCTGCGTGACCGCGTTAAGGATTAACTGGGATGTGTAAGGGGCCTCTTCCGGAAAAGAAATATTCTCCAGGGACTGAGTTCGGCAGATCTGATCTGCGATATCTTCCAGTGCAGGCTGAACCAGTGGGAACATAGTTGTTACGGTTTCATCAAGATTGGAAAAGCGGATGCTGCTGATTTCTGAATCTGTGACAGCAACTTCGACTTCCAGGTTTGTATTATTCAGTGTGAGTGTGGAAGTATAGACTCCCGGAGTGTACTGCTTTTTCTCTCCTGATGCAGCAGATTTCCCGGATGGCCGGAACATGACGATCAGAAGAATGATCAGCAGGATAGCAAGTGCAGCGAAGATTGCTGTGTAGATAATTTCTTTCATGTGTAGGACAACGATGCGTGTTCTGGAACTCATGGAAAACCCTCCTGATAGATTCTGGTAGCTGTTTGCCGAATGATCCTGAAGTTCAGAATTTCCGGTATCTGTCTGTTCCCGGCAGTTAGGGGAACAGCAAGTTCTTTCTATCATTGTATGACGTGGAAAAGAGATTTATACGTGACAAATATCTGTGGATGGAGTAAAATAAATAGCAACGTTTTCAAAAGTAGAAAGGAGTCGTGAAGATGTTTATTATTGCAGGACTGGGGAATCCGACCAGGGAGTATGAAGGGACAAGGCATAATGTCGGATTTGATGTAATAGACAGACTGGCTGCGAGATATAATATAGATGTAGATGTAAAGAAGCACCGGGCTTTGATCGGGAAGGGAATGATCGCAGGGCAGAAAGTGATTCTTGCAAAGCCACAGACGTATATGAATCTGAGCGGAGAGAGTATCCGCAGTATCCTGGATTATTATAAAGTTGATCCTGAGACAGAACTGATCGTGATCTATGACGATATCAGTCTGGATGTAGGAAAATTGAGGATTCGTGCGAAAGGCAGTGCGGGAGGGCATAACGGAATCAAAAATATTATCGCCCATGTAGGCGGACCGGTTTTCCCGCGGATCAAAGTGGGCGTTGGAGAAAAGCCTCCGAAGTATGATCTGGCAGATTATGTCCTGGGGCATTTTTCAAAGGCAGAGCAGGAACTGATGGAGGAAGGATATGAGGATGCGGTCAAAGCGGTAGAGATGATCGTATCAGACGATATCAGTGGTGCGATGAACGAGTATAATCGTAAGAAGAAGGAAGAATGATATGCTGGCCTTTTTTGGAACCGTTGGAAGAACTGGCGGATTATCAGGAAATAGTTCGAAAGAGGGGAAAGGCAGAAGGAATTCTTCAGATTGCGGGCTGCGTCAGTTCGCAGAAGACGCATCTGATGTATGCATTGGGCGATGGCTTTGAGTACAGAGTCATCGGTTTTTTCCAGTGAGGAAAAAGCAAAGCAGGCGTATGAAGAATACAAAATGCTGGAGGAGAATACCTTTCTGTATCCTGCAAAGGATCTTTTATTTTATCATGCGGATATCAAGGGTGCTGCCCTGACCGGAAAAAGAATGGAAGTTCTGAAAAAACTGACAGAAAAGAAGAACCGGGAGCCGGTTACGGTGATCACTACGGCAGATGCTTTTTTAGATGGACTTCCGTCAAAAGAAAAATTGTGGGAAAGCCGTATTGAAATAGAAGCGGGGGCTGTCATTGATTTTCAGAAACTGCAGGAAGAGCTGGTCCATCTTGGGTATGAGCGGGAAAGCCAGATCGAGGGACCGGGACAGTTTGCAGTCAGAGGAGGGATCTTGGATGTCTATCCGCTGACAGAAGAGATTCCGGTCAGGATCGAACTGTCGGGGGGATGAAATTGATTCCATCAGAAGCTTTGATGTGGAAAGCCAGAGATCCGTGGAAAATATGGAGCAGGTCGTCATTTATCCGGCAACGGAGAATGTGGAAAAAGAAGAGCAGGCAGTTTCGTTTGCAGAGTATTTTCCAAAAGAAAAAAGTCTGTTCTTCTTTGATGAACCGGTCAGATTGCAGGAGACGCTGGAGGCGGTAGAAAAACGAATATTTCCACAGCTTTGAGAGCAGGAAAAAATGCAGGGATGACGGAAGAGGCAGATGAGATCCGGGTCTTTCAGACGAAGGAGATTATAGAAAAATTTAATACCAGATACGGGATCGGTCTTACCACGCTGGAGACAAGATGTGGTGGTTTTAAAGTGCGTGATGTCTACAGTATTCAGGCAGCCGGCGTCAATCCTTATAATAACAGTTTTGAAATGCTCACGCAGGATCTGAAAAAGCTGAAGCGGCAGGGCTACCGGGTAATTCTCGTTTCAGGATCCAGGACGAGAGCGAAGCGTCTTGCGGAGGATCTGAGAGATTATGACCTGAGCAGTTTTTACAGTGAAGATATGGTGCGGACGGTCAGACCGGGAGAGATCATGGTCGTTTATGGATGCGTGGCAGAGGGATATGAGTATCCCATGTTGAAATTTATGGTGATCTCAGAGTCGGACATTTTTGGGAAAACGAAAGAAAAAACGACGCAGGAAAGTTTACGAAGGACAGAAAATCCAGGAATTTGCAGAACTGAAGCCGGGAGACTACGTGGTGCATGAGAACCATGGACTTGGAGTCTATCAGGGAATTGAAAAAGTAGAAGTAGACAAAGTGACCCGGGATTATATGAAAATTTCCTATGCAGACGGAGGAATCCTTTATATTCTTGCAACGCAGATGGATCTGATCCAGAAATATGCCGGGGCAGATGCGAAACCGCCAAAGCTGAATAAACTTGGAACACCTCAGTGGAATAAGACGAAGAGCCAGGTAAAAAAGGCAGTGCAGGTGATTGCACAGGATCTGGTGGAACTGTATGCAGTGAGACAGCAGACCGAAGGATTTGTATACAGTCCGGATACAGTATGGCAGAAAGAGTTTGAGGAAATGTTCCCGTTTGAAGAGACTGAGGATCAGCTCCGGGCGATTGAAGATACCAAAAAGGATATGGAAAGCACAAAGGTGATGGATCGCCTGATCTGTGGAGATGTAGGGTATGGAAAGACGGAAGTAGCAATCCGGGCTGCCTTTAAAGCGGTTCAGGATGGAAAGCAGGTCGTTTATCTTGTCCCGACTACGATCCTTGCACAGCAGCATTATAATACCTTTATCCAGCGTCTGAAAGATTTCCCGGTCAGGATCGATCTGTTGTGCAGATTCCGTACACCGGCACAACAGAAGAAGACGATTGAAGATCTGAAAAAGGGACTGGTGGATATTGTGATCGGGACGCACCGGGTTTTGTCAAAGGATGTAACTTATAAAGACCTTGGTCTGCTGATCATAGATGAGGAGCAGCGTTTCGGTGTGACGCATAAAGAAAAAAATTGAAAAAAAATGCGTGAAAATATCGATGTGCTGACGTTGACAGCCACCCCGATCCCACGGACGCTGCATATGAGCCTGATCGGGATCAGGGATATGAGCGTACTGGAAGAAGCTCCGATGGATCGTATGCCGATCCAGACTTATGTAATGGAATTTAATGATGAAATGATCCGTGAAGCAATCGAGAGAGAGCTTTCCCGGGGCGGGCAGGTTTATTATGTATATAACCGGGTGGAAGATATTGCGGATGTAGCCGGAAGGGTTCAGAAGCTTGTTCCGGGAGCAAGTGTATCTTTTGCACATGGGCAGATGAGTGAACGGGAACTGGAAGATATCATGTATGATTTTATTAATGGGGAGATCGATGTACTTGTATCCACTACGATCATAGAAACCGGACTGGACATTGCAAATGCAAATACGATGATCATCCAGGATGCAGACCGGTTCGGACTGTCCCAGTTATACCAGTTGCGTGGCCGGGTAGGAAGATCAAGCCGTATGGCATATGCATTCCTTTTGTACCGCAGAGATAAGCTTCTGAAAGAAGTTGCAGAAAAAAGGCTGGCTGCGATCCGGGAGTTTACGGATCTTGGTTCGGGGATCAAGATCGCAATGAGAGATCTTGAGATCCGAGGAGCGGGGAATCTGCTTGGTGAGGCACAGAGCGGTCATATGGCGGCAGTCGGATATGATCTGTACTGCAAGATGCTTAATGAAGCGGTAAAAGAACTGAAAGGTGAGAAGGAAGAAGATCAGTTCACGACAACAATGGATCTGAATATTGATGCATTTATTCCTGAATCTTATATTAAAAATGAATATCAGAAACTGGATATTTACAAGAGAATTGCTGCGATCACAACGGAGGAAGAAATGGATGATATGACGGAGGAACTGATCGACCGGTTTGGAGATATTCCGAAAAAGGTTCAGCAGCTTCTTCATATTGCGGCGTTAAAGAGCCTGGCACATGCAGCTTATGTAACTGCTGTGGAGCAGAAAGGCAGTGATTTTAAGTTTACCTTATATGAAAAGGCAAAATTAGATCCTCAGAAGATACCGGGACTGCTTCAGCGATATGGAAATAAATTAGTCTTCAGAGCAGAAGAACCACCTTACTTTTTCTATCAGAAAAAATGGACGAAGCGGAAAAGAGACCGGGGAAAGATACGATCCAGCTCCTGAGAAAGATTCTTGAGGATATCCGGGAATTGCGGATCGTGCCGTGACGGGCAGCCGCAGGAAAATGTAAATTTTGTGAAATTACTTGTTCCTGATATGAAAATAAGTTATAATGTATAAATATATGCGGGTAATAAACCTGGAGCAGCATTCTTAAAGGAATGCAGAACAGCAGACAGTTAAGAATGCGAGAAAGAGGAGGCAATTATGGTACGATTTGGGAAAAAAGTTGCAGTGCTGACACTTGCAGGAGCGATTGCAGCTATGTCTGTGACCGGATGTGGTTCTATAAAAGAAGATGCAACAGTAGCAACGGTTGGAGAGGAAAAGATCACGCTTGGAGTGGCAAATTTCTATGCAAGACTGCAGCAGGGGCAGTATGAGACTTATTATGCCGGAATGATGGGAACGACCGGGGAGGCAATGTGGTCACAGGATGCATCCGACGGAAAGGATTACGAAGAGCAGACGAAGGATAATATTATGGAAAGCCTTGAGAATCTGTATCTGCTTTCCCAGCATGCATCAGAATATAATGTTTCCCTGAGTGATGATGAAAAGAAAGCGATCAAGGATGCAGCAGAGCAGTTTGGAAAAGATAATACGGATCAGGTAAAAGATGTTGTATCAGGAAGTACGGATACGATCGAGAAACTTCTGGAATTGCTGACGATCCAGAATAAGATGGATACAGCGATCAAAGATACTGAGACGGTGACGGCAGATGATATCACGGATGATGAGGCAGCTCAGAAGAGTATGCAGTATGTCTTATTCTCATATACGACAAAGGATGATTCCGGCAACAGCACGACTCTCTCGGACGACGAGAAAGAGACACTGAAGACAACCGCTCAGAATTTTGTGGACAGTGTAAAAGGCGGAGCAGATTTCGGAACAGCAGCAACAGAAGCCGGTGTAGAAGCACAGACAGCAACTTTTGATTCAGAGAGTACGAGCCCGAACAGTGATCTGATCGCAGCGGCAGATGCACTTGTAAATGAGGGTGATGTCACAGAAGTGATCGAGACGGACAACGGACTGTATGTAGCAAAGCTTACAAGTCTTCTTGACCGTGAGGCTACAGACAGCAAAAAGGCAAGCATCGTAACGGAGCGTAAGCAGGAAAAATATGATGAGGTACTGAAGGGCTGGAAAGAAGATACAAAGATCAAAGTTGTGAAGAAAGAATGGAAGAAGGTTGACTTCAAAGATCAGGGTATTACTATTACGACTTCAAAGACATCAGATACAGGTTCTGACTCAGGTTCAGATGCAGGATCTGATGCAGGAGCAGATTCCGGTTCCAATTAAGGAGTGGAGCCGGGCTTCAGTTAAAGCTCAGATTCAGATAAATACAACGAAAAAAAGAATGTGCGGATGCACATTCATTTTTTTGTTGCACAAACCCGGCAGACAGCATTCATGCTTTGCATAAAAGGCGATTTGCCAGGGGGCAGCAAGACCGGGCTGTTAGGTGAGGTGATGCGTGCAATGTCGAGTGAGGTATCAGCCTGCCTGATCTTGTTGAAAATACCGGGGAAATTAAATATATTCGAGTTTCTCAAAATAATGCATCAGAATATCGGCACAATTTTCAACTCCAAGTTCAGAAGTGTCAAGGATCATATGATAGTCATTGACATCGCCCCAGGTCTTTCCGGTATGTTCATAATAGTAGGCGGCTCTTTCTTCGTCAGTCTTTTCCACTTTCTCTCTGGCACTGTCGTGATCCAGATGATCTTTTTGCATGATACGCAGGATGCGGTCTTCTTTGTCTGCACATACAAAAATATTCAGGACATTCATACGGTCTTTAAGAATATCGGAAGCACAGCGTCCGAGGATGATACAGGGCTTTTCTGCCAGTTTGCGGATTGCTTCTGCCTCAGATTCATATTCATGATCGTTGATCTTTTCCTCGATATAGGCTTTATCGTATACCGGAACACCCAGTCTTTCGGAAAGCTCTGAGGCAATAATACTCGCTCCTGTTCCAAAAACGTCGGCTCATTGTGATTACTAACTTCATAAGAATTCCTCCTTCGTAGAGATTCAATATAGTCGCACATTGACAATGTACTTTTTTATTATAACACTTAAATGACAATTTGTCTTCGTTTCTGTGGTATAATGAAAAAAATGCCAAAAAATGTAAAAAGATGTGAAAGAGAACCGATAAAAGCAGAATTGACAAAGGGGAAAATGAAGATGAGTGAAAGAAGAGAACTGGCTTTGCAGGTAATTGATGAAGTGGAAAAAGGCTGTAGTCGGAAAGCGAAAAATTCCTGGAAAAGATCATGACTGCGATCCTTGCAGGAGGACATATCCTGATCGAAGATATTCCCGGAACCGGAAAGACAACGATGGCACTTGCTTTTTCCAGGGCGATGCGTCTGAAAGAAACCAGGGTGCAGTTTACCCCGGATGTTCTTCCGGCAGACCTTACCGGATTTTCCATTTATCAGAAAGAAACCGGACAGTTTGTCTATCAGCCGGGAGCGGTTATGTGTAATATCCTTCTGGCAGATGAAATCAACCGTACTTCACCGAAGACGCAGTCGGCATTGCTGGAGGTTATGGAAGAAAAGCAGGTGACGATTGATGGAGTTACAAGACGGACAGGAGATCCTTTTATCGTGATCGCAACGGAAAACCCGGTTGGATCTGCAGGTACGCAGCTTTTGCCGGAATCTCAGTTGGACCGGTTTATGATCTGCGTGAAGATGGGATATCCGAGTGTGGAAGAGGAGATCGAAATCCTCAGAAGAGCGCAGAGCGGAGAGGCTGTGGAAAATGATTTTTCCGATTTTGGAACAGACGGTGCTGTTACTGTTACAGAAGGAAGTGAGAGAAGTCTTTGTGCATGAAAGGATATATCGTTACATTGCTGAGCTTGCAAAGGCGACAAGAGAGAATGAATGGACAGAACTGGGGATCAGTACACGTGGGACAGTTGCTCTGACAAAGATGGCGAAGGCTGCGGCATATCTGCAGGGGAGAAATTATGTGATCCCGGCAGATGTTATGGATGTATTTGAGGATGTGGCGATCCACAGGATCATATTGAATATGAAGGCAAAAGTGGGACATATCAGGACAGAAGAACTGATCCGGCGGATTGTTGAGCAGGTGCGACAGCCAAGTCTTCAGAAGAGGCGGTGAAAAAAGTGATAAAAAGATGCATTGCCTATGGAGCAGCGATGCTGGTAATTCTGTATACATTTCTGATCTATGATGCAGAAGTGCTGTCTGCAATTTTAATTCTCTCCATATTGTATCCAATTTTATCTCTGAGCTGGCTCACCCTGACCAGAAAATTCCTTGCGGACAAAAAATGGGGACAGAGTGCCAGAAATGGGAGAAGAGGGAAAAGAAATCCGTGCAGGGATTCTTTTAAAAAATTCTGAGTCGTTATTTTGCAATCCAGTATGAAGTGAAGATTGTGGTGACAGACAGGAACAGAGAAGAAAAGGCGGTAAAAATCTGCAGGGGAAACCTCGCACCGGAAAGCAGTGAGACAGTGTGGTGTGATTTTGAGACAACGGAGTGTGGCGTGCTTGAAGTGAGTGTGGAATCCATTCGGAGATATGACTGGTTTCGGATTTTTTGATCTAACAGAGGAAAAGAAGAACGATCCCTCATAAAGATTTTCCCTGAGTATGAACTGATCCCGATGGAGATTACCGCAGGGTAAGAGAATTTCAGGCAGACGATACAGAATATGCACAGGATCGAAAAGGAGATGATGCATCGGAGACGTATCAGATCCGCTCTTACAGAGAGCAGGATAATATCAAAGATATCCATTGGAAGCAGACAGCAAGAGCGGGAAAGCTGATGATCCGGGAAAGAGGATTTCCCCTGGGCTGCGTTGTGCTGATCTGGATTGATTATCCTGAAGGGAAGAAGGAAAATGAACGATTTCTCGGGAATGGTAAAAAATGCAGCGTCCTTATCAGTTACGCTGGCAGAAGAAAAATTGTATCCATTTAGTTGCGTGGTATGATGATCTGACCGGGAAGGTTGTAATGTGGCGTGTGAAGACAGTGCAGGATGCCTGTTATATGACCTGGAATCTGTTGGATATTCATCCATATAAAAGGGACTGACTGGATGAACGAATGCAGAATGGAATGTTTTCGTGGAAGGGAATTTGCAGCAGTGATTGAGGTTGATGCATCAGGAAGATTCTGGCAGAACGGACAGAAAGCTGAACATCTCAGAATCTGATCCGGTGTAAAAGGAGAAATATATGGAGAAAAAGAAAACTTCCATTCGGATTGCACAGGAGAGCAGAAAGAAGAACAATGAGACCGGATATTTTACTGGATACATTACTGTGTTGAATGGAATGTCTGCATTTGCTTTGGCAGCAGCATGGGGCTGGGGAATGTCAGAAATATTTCGCATAGAAATGGATACAAAAGGTGATCTTATTGGGGCTGCTTCTGATATCTATGCTGTTCTCTGCCGGATATGGAATGTCCCGCGTTGGCGGAATCGGTGCCGGACTGGGAGCAGCGGCAGCAGGAATCTGGTATAAGTGGGACATCTGTGTCGGGATGGGCAGAAGGGTGTTCGGACAACTTCGGCAAGGGACAGCCGGTGATGCAGAGCATCTGTATCAGAATATAGAAATGGATACAATTTCAGTTCTTGTTCTGATGCTCCCATTCCTTCTTGTTCTGATTGCAATTTTATATGAAGGAAAAGGAAGATGGGCAGCGGCAGTCTTTATCATTCTGCCGTTTGTATGTGCAGGGTGTGTGGATGAATTTCCGATGACCGAAATGGGAGTCCTGCTTTTTAATGGTGGAATGTATTTGCTGACCGGAATGATTGCGGCAGACAGAACTGCTTCGGGTGACATAACCCAAATGGTACAGATCCGGATGGAACTGCGAAGGCTGATCCGGGGCGGTATCGGTCTGGCGGTTCTCCTACTGGTTGCTTTTGGCAGCGGAAAGCAGTTGAATGTGGTAAAAGAAGAAAAAGATGGATGGTATATGACAGCCAGAAATACAGTCAGGGAACGACTGGACGAAGCGATCGCTGATGCGAAAGAACGTCTGACAGGACAAAAAACGGTTCGTGCAAAAGAAGAAAGTGAAAAGAAAAAAGAAGCACAGAAGGCAGCGAAAAGTACTGCAGAATCCCAAAAAGCCAAAAGCACAGATGATACCGATCCTGCCAGATTAAAAAGAAAGCTCCCTGTACTGGAAACGACAGGAGCATCAGGAACGACAGACAAATCAGGAACAGCAAATTCGATTCTAAAAGATGAAATAGGAAATCTGAATCAGATTACGGGCTTTGTTCCGGATGATTCTGTGGCGAAAAGCGTTACGATCACATACAGACCCGAATCAACGGTGTATGTGGCAGAACGGTACGGAGTCTTTTATGAGGATGATACATGGAAAGATATTGAACATTCCGGTAAAGATGATGAAGAAGAAATGTGGGAGCATATGGAAGATTATCTGTCCTGTCCCACAGACTTACAAAAACTGACCCGCTATTATATCGAAGAGATAGGTGGGATTGATGGGGAATGGAAAGATTCAAAGTCAGAGATTGAGGCAATCCGAAAAAAGATCTGCGAAGCTTTATGGGAACTTGCAGTCTATGATACAGAACCTGGTGCAACACCGGCAGGAAAAGATTTTGTGGAATATTTTCTTTTTGAAAACCGGAAGGGCTTCTGTGTCCATTTTGCATCAGCAGGAACTTTATTATTCCGGCTTGCCGGAAAAGAGGCAAGATATGCGGAAGGATATGCAGTTCCGGCGAGTGCATTTGAAGAACAGGAAGACGGAACTTATCAGGCACAGATCAGTGGAGCGATGGGACATGCCTGGTGTCAGGTATGGTGCCTTGATGACGGATACTGGGAAAATGTCGAAGTGACTCCGCCGGCCGGAATAGAACAGATTCAAAAAATGCGTGGAAGAAATTGAAACTGCCAAAAGGGGAGACTGGCAAGAATTTTATACCAGAATGCAGGCTGGCTGAAACCGGCTGGGGGAATACTGGCCGCAGGACTGATGCTTGCAGATTTTTTATTTGCAGGGGAAAAAGAGATGTCTTGCACTGAAAAAAAGAGTCGGGAAAATGACTGCAGGAGAATTATATGGCTGCGTACTGCGGGTGGCAAAGATCAAAGGAATCAAAATGGCAGAACCGACAGGACAGAGTACTTTAGAGATTCTGAAAGAAAAGTTTCCGGAGATTACCGCAGAACAATGGGAAAAGTTGTACGGGCAGGTGTTGCAGGAACTTTTTGGAAGAAAAGAAGAGCAAAGTCAGGAGCAGAGAAAAGAACAACAGATCTGGCAGAGAAAATTTTACAGCCGGTTTTCTGAAGCTGCGGAGCGGGATATGAACTGGTATCAGAAAATATTATTCAGATCCATTTTCTGTATGAAATATGAAAAGAAAATATAGTGCATACGTGTATACAATCAGATTTTATTTTCTTGCGTTCTCCCATTGCAAGAAACTGCAGGATGATGATATAATTCATAGTAGCGTCTTTCTGCTCTGAAGTCAGAGACAGATAAGATATCCGATACCATCTGCCCGATGGCAGAGAGATTAAGTATTATGAGTAGGTGACCGATTTGAAAAATAAGATCAAGCGATTTGCAAAAGGGGATTTTCATATCCCACAGCCGGAGATTATATTTCCGGAGACGCATATCATTATGCGTGTCGGGGAAGGAGAAAAGTATCAGGGGAGGTTTTTCCCTGCAGAATGAAGGAGAGGGGACGATCCGCGGCCTGGTGTATCCATCTTCTTACAGAATCCAGTGTGTGGAGCAGGGCTTTGACGGAAATCCGGTAAATATTTATTATACATATGACGGAAGGGGACTTGTTCCGGGACATGTCGAGCATGGTAAGTTCACGATCGTCTGCAATGGTGGTGAGTACGATATTGCATTTACTGCAATTATTGAAAAACCATTTGTCATGACCAGATATGGAAAGATCCAGAGTCTGGAAGACTTTAAAAAGCTTTCATACCGGGATGCGGCTGAAGCAGTCAAGCTGTTCCGATCCAGGGATTTTTATGAAATCCTCAAGTATGAGGATCAGAGAATCCAGGCACTTTATGATAATATGCGTAAATGGGAACTGGATCAGCATGCACTGGAGGAATTTCTTGTAGGCTGTAAGCAGAAAGAAAAGATCTTTCTGACGCTGGAAGAGGAGAGCAGGGCATTTATCTCGCTGATCGAGGATCGGAAAGAGACGTTTACCGTCAAAAAAATACCTGGGGATTTCTCGAAGTGGATGTCCGGGCGGAGGGAGATTTCCTCTCAGTGGAGCATACACATCTGACGACGGAAGAGTTCATTGGAAATTCTTACAGATTGGAATATTTTATTACGATGGACAAGCTTCATAAAGGAAGCAATTTCGGACAGATCATCCTGGAAACTCCATACGAGACCCTGAATTATGAAGTTGTGGTTGAGAAAGATATCAGCCGTGATGAGGAGTACCGGGAGAATGACCGGGAGTTTGCAGGGATTCTGAAGAGCTTTTTGCAGTATGAGGGAGGCAGAGTGGATCTGGATACCTGGACAGAAGATGCACTTCGCAGAATTTCGCGTCTGCGGGAGCGGGATGGCAATAATGAGTTCTATCTGCTTGCTCATGCACATATCTGTCTGCTGGGACAGCGGATGGAAGAAGCAAAATGGCTGTTGGAGTCGTACAATTATAACCGTTTTGCGATCGGCAAAGATGTGGAGTTGAGTTCTTATTATCTGTATCTGACAACACTGCTGAGCAATGATTCGATCGGACAGCGACGGGTTGCCGAGGAACTTTCAAGATCCTTTATGAAGCATCCTTCAAGCTGGAAGATTTTGTGTATGCTGGTGGAAGTAGATTCAGAATATAAGATCTACAGCGAAAGACTGCGGGTTCTTGAAAAGCAGTTTGAGGATTACCGATCCCACAGTATCTGGTTCTATCTGCAGGCATTCCGCTGCTACAGAGAGAAAAGTTCCTCTCTGAAAAAGCTCGGGACTTTTGAAGTGCAGGTGCTTGCATTTGCAGTGAAATATAAGCTGATGACCAAAGAACTTGCACTGTATACCGCAAATCTGGCGAGTCAGATGAAATATTTTGATGCCCATTTGTATGAGGTTCTTGTCCGGTGTTATGAGATGTATGGGGAATCAATGATCCTGACTTCCATCTGTACACTTCTGATCAAAGGGAGCTGTACGGAACAGAAGTATTTCAAATGGTATGAAAAGGCAGTGGAGTCTGAACTGAAGATTGCACAGCTTTATGAATATTATATGGCATCTGCAGAACCGGCACAGTTCCACAAGCAGTTGCCAAGATCGGTCTATCTGTATTTTATGCATGGAAATTCCCTGGATTATCATAAATGTGCATTCCTGTATGCAAATCTGATCACATATGAAGACGAGGGCAGTGAGATCTATGCACATTACCGTGATGAGATGGAAGCTTTTTTGCATGGAATCAGTTGGAACGGAGAAATATCGACGAGGATCTCAGGATTATCTACAAGAGATTTCTTGTAGAAGATGAGATGAAACAGGAGCGGATCAAAGCCCTGTATGATATCTGTCACGCCTACTGGATCACGACGAAAGTTCCGAATATGAAGTTTATCCATGTCATTGCAGACGACGGAAC
>ENA-OQHD01000544-OQHD01000544.1-human-gut-metagenome-genome-assembly--contig:-NODE-544-length-13326-cov-4.710205_pt1 | contig 13326 bp, 9 predicted proteins | sample MGYA00242560_ERZ504711 | MGnify/ENA primary metagenome ERZ504711 (study PRJEB26092, sample SAMD00036198) | human gut metagenome | host: Homo sapiens | study: EMG produced TPA metagenomics assembly of... | reverse complement strand
CCTTTCTCCTCCTCAGCCCATCTCATGGCTTCCTTTAAAGTATCTTGATTTTCTTCGACTTCCTTCCTGCAGGCCTCACCCATATCTTCATAGTTGATATTCGGTGAATATCCAAGCAATTCAAAGCCGCACAAAGCCGGCTTTTTTCCTGTCAGCCTTTGAATATGTCCGATTTCTTCCATCCCCCGTGTCTGTGTATGCTGACCCGTAAGTATTCCTTTTCCGCTGAGTGCACATAAATATTCATACAGTTTAATAGCTTCAGGTATTGCATTCTTATTTGCCAGTTTCATCTGTTTCCTCCCTTTTTCGGTGATAGGTTTGTTCTTATCCAGCTTAACAGGAAGAAGGTAGTGGGGCAATCGTATAGATCTGAAAACATACGAATTAACACAACAGTTTCTTCTTTTTATGTTTTTTCTTAATTCAGTTTTTTACCTGCCGGGATGAAAAGTACATGAATTTATTGCTGTCCGAAAAGTGATGGTAAAATAATCGGAATGATTAATGTGAGATATAATCTCAAAGAAGAAATGTATAAATATCTTGGACATATAGGATACTGTATCCGCATATCTGAAAGAAAAAAATGGATATGCTTCTCCGCATATCCTCTTAAGTATCTTTATTTTATTCACCTGTAGTGCCATTCTCTCCGGTATTTCCGTCTGCTGCCGTTCCACCTCCCAGTGCATTCAGTTGCTCCTGAGCATCATCGGCATAACGGTACTCTGAATAGCTGTCCAGATACATCTGGTAGTATTTCTTTGCATTCTCCGTATCCTGCTTACCTTGATATGCCTGTGCGATCAGGTAGATCGCCTTGCCGTCATTGTAACTGGAATCCATTGTGAGAACTTTGGTCAGCTCTGCGATTGCATCATCATACGCTCCTGAATCCAGCGAATTTTCAGCATTGGCAGTCTTTCTCTTGCATGCAGCCGGGAAAATATCCCCGGAAATACTGTCGTAAAGATTCTTTCCATTATCACTCATGGAATCTTTATTGATTTCCAGCAGAGCATCTGCCAGTTCCGAACTGTTCACCGACTCTGCCCGGTACTGATCGTACACACTTAAAAGCTTTTCATAACTTGCAGTTGTGGCATTCGCCTTGTCCACTGCAGTCTGTGCCTCTTCACCTGCGGCACGATACTGCTCCAGTGTCTTCGACTGAGCACTGATCTGTGCATCCAATGTACCGATCTGCTCACTGTACGCCCGCATCTGATCATTGAGCTTCTCTGATCTGGACTGGTTCACTGCCGGTGCAACCAGAAACCAGATGATTGCTGCTCCGATCACTGCTCCGATAAAGATATTCAGAACTGCCAGTCTTCCCGCCAGCTCCCTTACCGGAGAACGCTTCGGCTGAATGATCGTCTCATTGCCAAGGCTGTATTCCACTGCTTCATCCTTCTTTTTCTTTTTGCGATCCACATCTTTTCCATGTCTTCCACGCTGTCTCGTGATCTCCCGCAGATAATTCAACGTCGTTGTATTTGAAACATCCAGCTTTCTCGCTGTCAGAAGAAGCTGCCTTGCCTTTGTATTCTGATTCGTCTGAATATAGATCAATGCCAGCAGTTGATAAGCCTTCAGGAAAGTCGGATGTGCTGCGATCACCTGCTTTAACTGGATCGTCGCCAGATCTTCTCCGTTCTGCTTACAATACCCGAGACATTGATTATACTTTTTGATCGCCTGATTAATACTCTCCAGTTCATTCGCAGAGTCCTGAACATTCCGTATGTAGGAATCAGCTATATTGTCACGCGGCTTCAGGTTCTTACTGATGATCCACTCTACCAGTGCCTCTGCCACTTCCCCTATTCCATAATATACCAGTCCCAGAAGATTTCTCGCTGCAATATTCTCCCTGTTGTACTGCAGGCTCTGACGCAGGGCGATGATCGCTCCGTTCATATCTCTCTCCTGAGCTTTCTTCAGACCATCATTATACCAGTAGTTGGACTGGTACATGATCTTCTTAGCATAATCCATTTATACCCACCATTTTCTATTTCTTCTTTTTCTTCTTTTCCATGACTTCTTTCAGAAGATCCTGCATATCTGTCAGATCTTCCTCATAAACCGCATCCTCAATATCTTCTACTTCGAGACTCGGTTTAAACTTTCTGATCTCCTCTTCATAGTTCAGCATCTGCCTGTAACCTCCCACATGTCTGCTGCTCTTTCTGTCTGCTGCTCTTTCTGTCTGTTGCTGCTTCCAGCTTCTGCTTTTCCTGCTGCCCTTCAGGTTTTTTCTTCCTCCGGCTTTCGTCTGCATTTTTCTTTTCGCATCCGCTCTATCGTCTCCTTGACCATCCGGTCAGATAAAGTTGATCCCAGGCAATACACAGTCCCTTTTTTCCTGATGCTCCAGGACATATTCCAAAGCCTTCTGCACCGATTCAATGACGACGACCGGACGGTCTGTATGCGTTTTCAAATAACTTTCCAAGTAGCTCTGCATCTGTTGCACGCTCCCCATCAATCAGCGTAACCACGTAAAATTCTGCCGGAACACTGTCACACAAATGTGCGATCATCTCTTCATACTCTTTATCCTTCACAGCAGAAAATAAGAAAATATTTCCTTCTGCTGTCTCCGGCACACTCTTCACAAATGCATCAATGGCACTCACATTATGGGCTCCATCTACATAAACCGACGGGAGGATCTCCTCCATCCGCCCCTGCCACTTCACCTGTGCCAGTGCCTTTCTCCAACGGTCCACATGCCCTTTTTCCCGGAACAGGTACTGCATCACTTCCATGGCAAGCAGGGCATTTCCCGGCTGATAACTTCCTATATTATTCAGTTTCCACGTGGTAGTTCCATAATAAGCATTCGTGCAGGAAAAAGCAATATGTTTGTCTTCGATTCCAAGAATTTCGTACGCATCTTTCCCTATTTTTTTTACAGGAACTTCCCTGCTGTGCTGCCGTCTTTTCAATGACTCTGTCACTTTCTTCTGCACTCTGTGCATAAAAGACCGGAACACCGGGACGGATGATCCCGGCTTTCTCACCGGCAATCTGCTCCACGGTATCCCCCAGATATTCCATGTGATCCAGTCCAATGGAAGTAATCACACACACTTCCGGATCTTCTGTGGCACTGGTTGCATCCAGCCTTCCTCCAAGTCCTGTCTCCAGGATCACATACTCTGCTTCTGCCTGGGAAAATGCCAGCATTCCCATTCCGAACAGAAATTCAAAAAAGGTCGGATGCTCCAGTCCCTCCGCCTCCATCTGCTTTACCGCCCCAAGTGTTTGTGTAAAAACTTCGCTGAAAACTTCGTCACTCACCGGAACACCATCGATCATGATCCGCTCATTCATCTTTACCAGATGAGGGGAAATGAACAGTCCTGTCCTTTTCCCCTCGGAACGCAGCATTGCATCCAGGTACGCACATACAGAGCCTTTTCCATTCGTTCCCGCCACATGGAGAATCTTCATTTTCCCCTGCGGGATCTGAAGAATTTCAAGAAACCTCTTCGTATGGGAAAGGGCTGTGCTTTTTTGTAAACTTCGGAATCTCCGATATATATCTTTCTATTTCCTGATATGTCATTTCTTACTTTCTTCCTGATCTGACGACCTTGATCCTGACAGCCCTTTTCTTCTCTGATCTGCTGACCTTGATCCTGTCAGTCCTTTTTCTCTTCCTGATCTGTAAACGCCTGTCGTCCATTTTCTACTGAATCATCAGTCTCCACTACTTCTGACAGTTTTCCATCCTTGTATTCATACGTTTTTGAGGTTCTGAAGATGGTATTACTTGATCCCACCTGTGCCACCATGATCGTATCTCCGTCTTTCAATTCCGAATCTTTCAGATCCAGCCGCGTATTATTCATGAACTTGGTATCCTGCTTTTCATCATTGATATACACTTTACTCTGCTTCGTAAAGTTTGCCCCGTAGATACTGTAATCGCCGTTGAGCTGCGTTACCACATCCTTGATCTCGGCATCCTTAACTCCCATGACCATATGACCTTCTGTGATCGGTGCACCATTTTTTTACATAAGCATACTGCTTTCCATACATGATATCATACTGAAGCAGTTCCAGATCTGACAGATAATGCTTTGTCTTATTTCTCTGCTGATGGTAATTGAAGATCGTACCGGAATGAATATCCAACCGGTCAAAAACTTCTGCCATGATCTGATATGCCGCTATATTTCCATCTTTTTTCTGCAATCCGATATTATCCCAGATGACATAGTTCGTATTATAAAGATACTTGCTCTTTAAATCCTTTGCCTCCAGTCCAAGCGTCGGCAGATGATCTCCGTAAAATACGACAACTGACGGTTCATTCCTTGCCTCCACAGCCTCGATCAACTGGGCGACAAATTTATCCATCTCATGGACTTCATTCACATAATATTCCCATGCATTTCTCTTGCCTTCATCCTCAACTCCGGTCACTTTGATCTCCGGATTCTCCAGTGTCGGCTCAGTCGGATAATCTCCATGTCCCTGCACGCTGACCGTAAATACGAAATCCTGTCCCGCTGTCGTATCCATAGACTCCATAATATTCGGAACTAAAATATCATCGGTCGCCCATCCTTTCGGAGTAGTCTTCAGAATATTCATAAATTCCTTACTCGTATAATGGTCAAAGCCCATATCATTGAATACCTTTGCACGGCTGTAGAAATTGCCACCGTTATTGTGCAGTGCCTCTGCACCATATCCAAGAGATGTCAGTGCTGTCGCCGCACTTTCGAGTACATGGGTTTTCACATAGGTTTTATACGGATATTCTCCAGGTCCGAAGAATCTCATACTCATCCCTGTCAGGACTTCAAATTCTGTATTTGCCGTACCTGCCCCTACTGACGGTACTTTAAAATATCCACTGGAATACTCTTTATACAGCTTTCTTAAATTGGGGATCGGGTCTTCCGAAAAGCGAAGCCATTCTACTTCTGTCGGATCAAAATAAGATTCTAACTGGACAAAAATAATATTCGGACGCTCTTCTGACGGAAGTGAAGTCTCACTTGTTGTCAATGCTCCGTCATTACTGATCTCCTTCATGGTCTCCTCACTGTAACTTGACGGCTGATTGATCCTTGTATTGAACAGACTTGCCGCAAAACAGTAAGGGAATCCATAATCTTCATAAGCAAATGCAATATTACCAAAATAATTGGAGATCACCCGATTCTCGATCGCTACATTGGTAAGTCCCATATAGCCCATAATTCCGGCTGCAATCCCTGCAACCGCAAGCAGGCGGTGCATCTTTCCGGTATACTGTCCGCCACGTCTCCACATGGAAATGATCCAGAGGATCACCGCTACAATTCCTACCGAAAGCATTACGATCTCGAATGCATTAAAATAGTTGCTGGTCAGTTCCAGGGCATCTGACAATACTTTCAGATCCTGTGCATTAAACGGCGTTACCCTTTTTAAAAGCAGATAGCCGTTGCACGTACCGAGGAACAACCAGAATACGCTAAGTAAAATCCTGACAAATACACGCCTTTTAAATAAGTATACGATCATAAATGTCGCAAAGATCAAAAATGCATTAAACAGGAACACCAGCGGAGTCCCTGTCATATAATTCCATGCCTGAAAAAGTGAGTGTCTGGAAATCACCTCAATAAAGAAATTGATCACGCACGCCAGCAGATACTGCAGCGGCAATGAAAGCCGGTTCATCCATTTATATACAGGCTGCATTTTCTTTGCAAATTTGCTGTTCCGGCGTTCTTCCAGGATTTTCTGACGCCGCTCTTTTCTCGCCTTATAGTGTTCCTTAATATCTTTAAACTTCAGATTTCTGACTTTAACAGAAAGCCCCTTTATATCGGGCTTTCTGATATGAATTTTTTTCATACATGACCTCACATCGGATCTTATTTTCCAAGACCTTCCATTCTTTCTTTCACCTGAGCAAGCATTTCTGTATATTTTTCCAGCTTATCCCGCTCAGCCTGAACCTTGTCTGCTGGTGCCTTACTTACAAATCTTTCGTTCGCAAGCATCCCCTCTGCTCTCTTAATCTCCTTATTCAGTCTGTCTTCCTCCTTTTTTCAGTCTCTCAAGCTCCTGCTCAAAATCAACCAGATCTTCCAGCGGAAGATATACAACTGCATCTGGTACGACAACCGATACTGCATTGTCCGCAACTCCCTCTTTCGTCTGTTCGATGATGATCTCATTTGCATTCATCAGTGGCTTGACTGACTCTGTCATTCCCTCAATTCCATTGCAGAGTGCCTCATCCTGGCAGACTACATAAACTTTTGTCTTTCTGCTGTTCGGAACATCCATCTCTGCACGCACGTTACGGATGCCCTTTGTGATCGCTTTGATATGCTCCATCACATTCTCGTCTGCCGGGAAGTTCCACTCCTCTTTATATACCGGCCAACTGGACATCATCAGAGACTCTTCTTCCGGTACAAGTGCCAGGTAAATCTCTTCTGTAATAAACGGCATAAACGGATGTAACAGCTTCAATGCCTGTCCGAGAACCGTCTTCAGTACCCACAGAACACAGTTTGCTGCAGCCTGATCCTCTTCTGCGTGCCAGATCCGGTATTTTGCAAGCTCTACATACCAGTCACAGAACTCATCCCAGATAAAGTCATAGACCTTCTGGACCGCGATTCCAAGCTCAAACTTATCCATATTTTCTGTTACATCTTTTGCAAGTGTATTGACTGCGGATAAAATCCATCTGTCAGCCGGTGTCAGCAGTGCATCTTCCGGTTTCTCAACCACATTTTCCTTCATGTTCATCAGGATAAAACGGGATGCATTCCATACTTTATTTGCAAAGTTTCTGCTTGCTTCTACACGCTCGTTGTAGAAACGCATATCATTTCCCGGTGCATTTCCGGTAATCAGTGTCAGTCTCAGTGCATCTGCTCCATACTGATCGATGATTTCCAGCGGATCGATTCCATTTCCAAGAGATTTACTCATCTTACGTCCCTGTGAATCTCTTACAAGACCGTGGATCAATACTGTATTGAACGGTGCTTTTCCTGTATGTGCATAGCCTGAAAATACCATACGGATCACCCAGAAGAAAATGATATCATAACCAGTTACAAGTACATCTGTCGGATAGAAATAATCCAGGTCTTCTGTCTTGTCCGGCCAGCCAAGTGTGGAGAACGGCCACAGTGCGGAAGAGAACCATGTATCCAGTGTATCCTCGTCCTGCGTGAAATGTGTGCATCCACAATGCGGGCATTTTTCCGGCATCTCTCTTGCCACAACAAATTCACCGCACTCATCACAGTAGTAAGCCGGAATCCGATGTCCCCACCAGATCTGACGGGAAATACACCAGTCCTTGATATTCTCGAGCCAGTGCAGATAAATCTTGTCAAAACGCTCCGGTACAAACCGCAGCTCTCCTGTCTTCAGTGCATTGATCGCCGGTTTTGCAAGCTCATCCATCTTGACAAACCACTGCTGTTTGATCAATGGCTCTACTGTTGTACCACACCGGTCATGAGTTCCTACAGCATGCATATGTGGAACAACTTTTACAAGGTATCCCTGCTCATCCAGATCTGCCACGATCGCTTTTCTTGCCTCATAGCGATCCATTCCTGCATATTTTCCACCCTTTTCATTGATCGTTGCATCATCGTTCATGATGTTGATCTCAGGAAGGTTATGACGCTTTCCAACCTCGAAATCGTTCGGATCATGTGCCGGAGTGATCTTAACAGCACCTGTTCCAAACTCTTTGTCTACATAATAATCAGCAACGATCGGAATCTCACGGTTTACAAGTGGAAGGATTGCCATCTTTCCTACGATATCCTTATATCGCTCATCATCCGGGTGTACGGCGATCGCAGTATCTCCCAGCAATGTCTCCGGACGGGTCGTTGCAATTTCAAGGAAACGGTCCGTTCCGGCAATCGGATATTTGATATGCCAGAAATGTCCGTCCTGATCCTCATGCTCCACCTCGGCATCAGACAGCGAAGTCTTACATTTCGGACACCAGTTGATGATTCTTGATCCTTTATAAATATAACCTTTTTCATAAAGGCTGATAAATACTTCTTCTACTGCTTTGGAACATCCCTCATCCATGGTGAAACGCTCTCTGTCCCAGTCACAGGAAATACCAAGCTTCTTTAACTGATTCTCAATCGTTCCCGCATACTCTTCTTTCCACTGCCAGGTCCTCTCAAGGAATCCCTCACGGCCCAGTTCCTTTTTGTCAATTCCCTCTTCTTTTAACTGGTTCGTAACCTTGACCTCGGTAGAAATAGCCGCATGGTCTGTTCCCGGAATCCACAGTGCATTGTATCCTTCCATTCTCTTATAACGGATCAGGATATCCTGCAGTGTATTATCCAGTGCATGACCCATGTGCAGCTTTCCTGTGATATTCGGAGGCGGCATCACCGTCGTAAAAGGCTTCTTACTTCTATCTACTTCTGCGTGAAAATACTTATTCTCACACCATTTTTCATACATCTTCTCTTCGATCTGCTTCGGATCGTAAGTCTTTGCAAGCTCCTTGCTCATTCTATCTCTCCTTTACTTTTCTAATTGTCTATAATATAAATAACGCCCTTTACTAATGTAAAGGGCGAAAATCTCGCGGTACCACCTTATCTTACAGACAATTTTCTGTATCTCTTAGGTTCTTTAACGGAAACCACTCCGGGACATCCTACCTGCCCTGCCTCTGCATTCTGAAATCCTGAATCCAGGAACTTCCACAGACTTTACAGCCCTTCAGATATCCGGTTCAGAAGCTACCTTCCATCATCCCTCTCCGAAACCGTCTTTCAGCCGGGTGATCTTCTCTCCCAACCGGTCTGACCGGCAGCTTTGCTCCTCTCCCCGAACGGTTCTCTCTGACGGCAGTAACGATGTACTCCTCTTCCTCAGCACCTTTAATTCTTTACTAAATTGTTAAATATTTTTTAACTACAAATACTATAGCGGTCATGTGCTGATTTGTCAAGGGATTTCAGGTGGTTTAGAGAATCTTAAGAATGCATCTGCTTCCGCTTTCTAATCTTTTTCTTCTGTATTTCTTTTAACAAATCAGACTCTTATTTCATCCATTTTCTTCTGAAAAGGACTCCTGCCACTACTGCACCTGCAAGCAGCATCACTGCTGCAGGGAATACAACGTTTGTCATATCTCCTGTCTTAGCTGCTTTATTTACTGTACTATTCTGATTCTTGTCGGTTGTAGTGTTCTTGTTATCTGACGGCTTGTTATTTCCGGCATTTCCATTATTACCATTGTTGTTATTTCCGCCGTTATTGTTATTACCGCCATTGTTGTCATTTCCGCCATTATTGTCGTCTTTATTTTCAGACTTCGTTGTTACGCTGAGTGCTGCTGCCGCATACTCTGTTGCATTCTCGTCTGTTCCGACTGCAACAACCTGGATCTGATAAGTCTCTCCTGCCTTCAGACCGGAAAGTGTATATCCTACTGCATCTTTGGAAATATCGGCTGCATATACGGCTCCGTTGACATAGATCTTATATCCTGCGATTCCTTCTGTTGCTGCCGGTGCATCCCAGGTGATCTTAATGGAATCTTTTGTCACTTCACTGCTCGCTACATTTTCCGGTGCTGACGGTGTTGCCGGCTGATCCGGGTCTTCTTTATCCGGAAGTTTTGCGATGGTCTCTGTCTCTTTGTCTGGCATACAGAGCAGGTTCTTTCTTTCGATCCTTCTTCAGTTGTCGTAGGTTCTTTGACTGTTACCCACTCACCAAAAGTATGTCCTTTTGCTGCGATTTCCTGTGCTTCCTGTACAACTGTTCCACAATCCACGCAAACTACTTCGCCTGTAGATCCCTTTTTCTGTACAGGTTGCTTCTTTTGCATCAAGAACAACTGTTGTAGAATGTGTACACTCAACTGCGTCATCGGTTACGATCACATAGTAAACTACGTCACCGATCTGTACGGATGTTGTTCCTGCCGCAACTCCTGTAAAATTGATCGTTGTGCTGGCTTCTGCGGCAGGATTCCGGTAAATCGTATTTGTAACCTTGGCAACATGTCTGAAGTTTGAATGATCCAGTGTCGGGTTCATCACATAGTATGTTCCGTCAACCTCTGCCGCGATCAGATACTGTCCTCCATCTTTAATCGCTGATGCTCCGGTGATCTTCTCATATCCCTTGATCGGTGAATCGGCTGAAGCTGTTGCGGACTTTTTAAACAGTTCAAATGCACATGCTGTTGTATCAAGTGTTCTCTGTCTGTCATAATGAAGTTTGGATGCATCCCTCCAAAAATACAGGTAACGTGAAGCTGATCCGTCATACAGAGATACCTTGCCATTAGAATTTGTAACATCAGCAACTGTAATATTGGCTTTTGCTGTTTTGTTCGGGATTCCTACTGTTCCCATTGTTACAAATGTGGTTGCTCCATCTGCTGTATGTCCTGAAATTGCATAAACTCCATTGCTGATCTTCTTGAATGTATACTGACACTCTGAAAGTCTCCTTACATTCGTATCTTCAAATACTGCGGTACTGGTTCCCGGATATGCTGCTTCCTCTGTAGCCGCTGCTGTCTGCTTTACCAGTTTTGCCACATGATTATACTTCTGACTTCCTGTAGTAGAAAGCAGGATATATCTGTTACCCTGTGCATCTGCTTTTGTTACAATCAGCACGCTGACTCCGGCTTTCAGTTCTTTTTCACTTGTTATTTTCTTAAATCCATTGATTAAGTCATAATCTTCCGCTGATGTGGACGGTGTATATAACTCAAACCAGCAGTTATCATCTGCCACATTCTGTCTGTCGAAATGAAGTTTTGTCGCATCGGTACTGTGGAAATACAAATACTTTCCACCGCCGCCTGATGAATTATCCATAATACTGAACATCGCATCAGAAGGAGTTTTTTTCAAAGGTAATATTGGCTGCTGTTGTTACATTCGGAATACCGGCAGTAGAAGATGCCTTTGGTCCAAGGTAAATCCCGTTTCCATTTGCAGCCGTAGCTTTTACTTTATAAGTGTAGCTGTCACTTCCTGATTCTAATGTATACATACATTTGCTCAGATCTACAGTTGCACCATCAAACGTTGCCATCGCTGTGGCAATCTGTGCCACCGTCTTTTCATATGTATCCTGTACATCCTTACCTGTTACGGTAACTCCCGCTACTGCTGTATCAACAGAAGATGTATCGGCATCTGCATAGTTTCCGTCTTTTACTGTCAATGTCCTGGTCTCATCTTTTTCAAGGCTGACCACTTTGTACTTTTCTGCATCTGTAATCGTCACATTCATAATAAAAGATTCTTCACCTGCTTTAACAGTTACTTTCACCTGTTTCAGACCGGTTACATTCCCCTTGGATGTCAATGTCAGTCTTCCATCTGCATAAGTTGCATCCAACACTGCTCTGTTAGATGAAGAAACCGTAATGTCAGCATCTGCATCAAGGCATCTTACAACATAAGAAGCCGTTGCATCTGTATTGATCACAGAAGAATTAACTACAGCACCGTTATCATTTTCAACCCATACGCCACTGGTCGCTGCACCATTTACGATATCATCAATTGCAATTTTATCAAACTCAAGCTGCTCATCTTCATCTTCATACAAAAGACCGATCTGTGCATCTGATGTCTCTGTAATACAGGAGTATGCATAATGCGTACCATCATTGACTACATACGGATTATCCAGCCACTGAAGGCTTCCGTCATCCTGTACCAGACCAACCCAGATACGTCCTGAATTACGTGCTGATGTATCAGATGGACCTGCAAAAAGAATTGCAGTCTTTCCGTTTACTTTCTTTGAATATGTAATGGCACTTAACTGGCAATTGTTATTATACTTAAAACCTGTCTCTTGGGGTTCTGACCATGTAAGTCCATCATCCTCAGATATATAATAGGCATTGGACATACGCACAAACAGATACAATCTTCCATCTGCTTCTGTAATAACTGCTTCAGAGCTGTTGCCTGATACAGTAGCTCCGCGATGCCAGGTTGTTCCATCATCATCAGAATAGATTGTAGATGTTCTCTGAACTCCACTTGTATACTGATAGCACGGGAAGATCAGTCTTCCCGTAGAAGTTGTAATTCCTCGTCCCGGTCCGATCAGAAATACCTGCTCGGATTCATTCTTGGCATCTACAAGCTGCGGTGCTGACCATGTGGCTCCGTTGTCCGTTGATTTTGTAATATAAAGAAAATCCGTTGGAAACTGGAAGTACGGTGTATCTCCACAGAACAGGTTTGTATCTACTGCTCCGTCTGCACTCTTAATGTTAAAATGATCATCGATCGTATAGTCTCCGTCTACAACTTCACTGGTACTGTTATTCTTGATCTCATAACAGGACTCAGATGTCGCATCGGCGTTTTTTTTCCAGATGATAATCATAACTTGCAGCAGCACGTGCTGTTGAACTGGAAAGACCATTTACACTGGTTGTACTGAGTGCAAGAAGCAGATTTCCATTTGTATCATAACCTGTACTTCCTGCCTTCGCCGGATATCTTGCTGCATTTGCAACTGCCAGACCTGCCGGCAACAAATCACATGCGAGGTAGATTGTATCTCCGTCAGCAAGCAATGCAGGATCAATAAATGCTGTTGAATCACGATTAAACCGGTTTCCGTTATCTCCCAGATAATTAGCTACCGTATAAGACCAGGTTGCTCCATTATCTGTGGATCTTGATACTGCCGTATCCAATCCTGCTCCGTCTCCGCAAATATCCCATCGGATGTCTGTTGCTGCAATTAATGCTCCATTACCTGCAGTTACCAAGGCAGGAATACGGAATCTTGTAAATCCTTTGGATGAATTATGTTCCTCCAAAAACAACGTTTTCGGGAACGGCTGCTCCACTGTTGTTCCATCTGCCGGCTTTGTTCCGTCCTTTGAGTTATTCGTTGCTCCGGCTGTCACCGGAAAGCACCCCAAAGTAAGAACACCTGCCAGCAGAAATGATAATACTTTTTTTACTGTTCTTCATTTTTTCCTCCCTCTTTTCTCAAAACTTTTTGCATGCTTATCAAAATATTGAGTGCCAGGGTCAAAAGGTCTAGCCCACATGAGCTTGCTCATAGGTGGGTGAAAGACCTTAGAACCCGCCCATGCTATGAGCATAAAAGGTGGGATGATAATCCCACGATATGCGAATATTGGGTAGGATTGTGGGAGTGCGTAGCACGGAGCAATCCGTAGGCATCAAAGTCGGGGCTTTGACCCGACATCATTTATTCATTACAGGTCGTTCTTAACGGCTTCAGTCCTCTCCCATGCCATAACTGCTGCCTCCT